>OLFT01000514.1_pt1 | contig 49646 bp, 46 predicted proteins | sample 1604921 | NCBI WGS metagenome assembly OLFT01 (sample SAMEA3888897, study PRJEB22519) | human gut metagenome | biome: human gut; feature: human-associated habitat; material: faeces | place: Denmark | collected 2013 | reverse complement strand
CCTAAAATTTCTAACAGCAATTTTCCATCAACTGGGAGCTCTGTTATTCCCGAAGGTGTACCAGCAACATTAGTCCAACTTGTATCGCTTAAAAATCCTATAATCTTATCAAACGTTGTATTAGCATTCTGTTGTCCTTCTGTATATACAAAACTTCCTAGTGTTACCAACAAAAGTTGATCACGTTCCGATTGAGATAAATTTGGAAATTTTTCATCAATTAATCTAGATATCTGTTAGCAATTTGTTCGCTCGTCTCTCTATCGAATCCATATTGTTCTTCTAACTGTTGTACAAATTTATTCTTTTGGCTATATGATAAATACTTGTGCATCTCAATCTTCTGCTCCTTCATTTTATCAAACCAAGTCATGTCTATACCGTCTACATAATAGTTACCATTATTATCTACAATAATCTTACTTAGCTGTGTTGCTCCTTGGATTGCTAAGGATAAAACTTGTAGGCTATCACTGAAATATTGAGAAACCTGTAACACAAACCATTCTAACTTCTCAATTTTATCTTTTAGTTCGTCAATCCCCATCTGTAATTGGTATTCCAATTCATGCAAGGCATTATTTTTTGAAATATGATCTCCTAATTTCCCAGTAATTAGAGCACCCGTTAGACTCAAAAATTTTTCGTTTTCCCTTATCTGTGATTTCACTTCTGCTAACTGTTTTTCTCTTGTTTCTTTCTGAGTTTTCAAATCATCTAAATCTAACTCGCCAAATCCTGAAATGACGGCATCTGCACTCTTATATGAGGACAACTCTGTCTGAATGTCATCTATGGCAGATTGAAGTTTTTTTATTGATGGAATGATGATCTCTGAAAATAGATTTTTCCCTGCAGTGTATGCTGCACCCTGTAATTTACCTGATTCAAGTGCAGAAATTAAATGATCGCTACCACTAGAGAGTCTATCTGTTATCACATTTGCAATCTCAATATTACTATTCATTGCCTCAATCAATGAACTTGACTCTGAAGAACTATACTTTATTCCCATGGTAGACTATTCCTTTCATGTATTAACTTTTCTTTTTTCATGTCTATATCTTTTAATAATTTCTTTGCTTCATAATCAAAGCCGTCAATCTGATTATTCACATATTGTTCAACTTTCAATTCTAGCTCTCTCGTTTCTTGGATGAATCTTTGATTTTGTAAATTTACTGATAATCTTTGTTCTGCATTAATAGAAATGTTTCTAAATTGCTCTATAAAATTCTCCAAAGATTGTTCACGACGTTTTTTCAAATTGCGAAGTTCATCTTCTTCATGTTCGAGTTGAACTATTTGGTGAAATAGTCTATCTCTCTCTTTTTCATTAATGTCTTGTTTCACTAGACTTAACTCCTCCAACGTTGAGCCTGCTCAATATCTCTTTTTTCCATTGTTTCAGCAATTTGAGGAAATTTATTGGCCTGAATTAAAACAGCTTCGCTAAATTTTCCAACTGCTTCAAGCATTTGATTGGTCACTTCCTTACCATTTTCCATCCCTGTAATACCAGAAGAATAACTAAACTCTACTTGTTTGTTGTCTTTCTGAGATACATCTAAACCAAGTAATTCACCAATAGCAGCCTGAGCTTCTATTGGACTGGACTTAATTTGAACTTTATCCATAATACGTTCCTCCTCTAACAATTCATTTTAAGTTCTATCTTATCATACTTTTTAGGAAAAGACATTTATATTCCATGTAGAAGAGATACGAATGATATAGCAAAAAGCCCAACCAGACAAATCTTCAAAGGAAGGTTTGTTTTTTTTAAAACTTTTGGTTGACAAATGTAAATCTTAGGTGTAAAATAACATCATAAGGTTTACAAATGTAGATTTTGAAAGGAGAAACCATGCAAATTTCCAATGCGGAATGGCGCATCATGAAGATTATCTGGATGGAAGGCAAGCAGACCAGCAGGGATTTGATCGCAGTCTTGTCCGAGCGCTTTGACTGGTCGAAGTCGACGGTCAAGACTCTCTTGACGCGCTTGGTGGAGAAAGGCTGTCTGACCAGAGAAAAATCAGGCAAAGCCTTTGTCTACTCGGCTTTGTTGAAGCAGGACCAGAGTTTAGACTTGGTCGTTGAGGAGGTGAAAGACAAGGTTTGCTCCAAAAGGATTGTCCAGGTGCTTGAAAACTTGATTCAGGAGAGTGACTTTACGCTTGCAGATCTTAATCAGCTGCAGCAGGTCCTGGAAGAAAAGAAAGCAGAGGCTGTCGAAACAGTCCCTTGCAATTGTATGTAATAGAAAGAAGGAAATTCCATGTTTGGATTGTTGATTAGTATTGTTTGTTTACTTTTGGTTGCTTTTATTGCTTGGTGGTTCTTTGCAGAGCATGAAAAGGTAAGCGGCCACGCTCGTCAGAAATCAGGTTATCAAGAAATTGAAGTCGAAGTCATGGGGGGCTATTCGCCTGAAACCATTGTCCTGAAAAAAAATGTTCCAGCCCGGATCATCTTTCATCGCAAGGATCCATCTTCATGTCTGGCTCAAGTGATCTTTCCAGATTTTGGCGTTCATGAAGATTTGCCTTTAGGTGAAAAACATGTCATTGAAATTACGCCAGAAAAAGCGGGCGAATATGGGTATTCATGTGGAATGAACATGATGCATGGTCACATGATTGTGGAATAAAGGAGTAGGTATGGTAGAAAAACAAAAAGCAGTTGTGGAAAACGGAGTGCAAAAGATCCGTATTACAGCAGAAAAAGGCTATAGTCCCAAAGAATTTCAACTTCAAAAAGGGATCCCTGCTGAAATCACCTTCCATCGGGTCAATCCTTCCGGCTGTTACAAGGAAATTTTGTTTGAAGATCAGGGGATTTTAGAGCCTTTGGAAGTCGGTGTGGATAAGGTGATATCCTTTACCCCGATAGAAACAGGGGACTTCGAGTTTTCATGTGGAATGAAGATGCAAAAGGGTTCCTACACGGTTGTGGAAAAACGCCGTCGTGTCTTAGGTTTACTGGGTCGCTTTTGGATTACTAGTATCTTTACTCTTCCCTTATTGATCTTGATGATCGGGATGATGGCAGGATTTGTATCCCATCCAGTCAGTCGCTGGGGGACTTTTCTAGCGACAACGCCGATCATGTTGGTAGCAGGAGTTCCTTTTATCAAGAGTGCCTGGGCCTCATTTAAGAAGCACCATTCCAATATGGATACCTTGGTAGCTCTTGGAACCCTGGTAGCCTATGTCTATAGTGTATTTGCCCTTTTTACTGGTCAGCCAGTATACTTTGAGGCTGCGGGTTTTATCATCTTCTTTATCCTCTTAGGGCAAATCTTTGAAGAACGGATGCGTAACAATGCCTCCGAGGCTGTGGAAAAGTTGTTGGATTTGCAGGCAAAAACGGCTCAAGTTCTCCGTGATGGGAACTATGTCGAGGTGGCGGCAGAAGATATCCAAATTGATGACTTGATTCGGGTCCGTCCTGGGGAAAAGATCGCGGTTGATGGGACGATTGTAGAAGGAAGTACGACCATTGATGAGTCGATGGTGACAGGTGAAAGCTTGCCTGTGGAAAAATCAGTTGGTGATGCAGTTATCGGCTCCACTATCAACAGCAATGGGACCATTCTCTTTAAGGCTGAAAAAGTCGGTAGTGAGACCCTCTTATCTCAAATTGTGGACTTTGTCAAAATGGCCCAATCCAGTCGTGCTCCCATTCAAGATTTGACGGATAAGATTTCAGGTATCTTTGTTCCAGTGGTGACGATTTTGGCCATTGCGACTTTCTGGGTTTGGTCCGTGCTTCTGGGCGCGTCGCTTCAAGAGGCCATGCTCTATGCAGTCTCTGTCCTCATTATTGCCTGCCCTTGTGCCCTTGGTTTAGCAACCCCAACAGCCCTGATGGTCGGAACCGGCCGTAGTGCCAAGATGGGGGTTCTGATTAAAAATGGAACAGTTCTTCAAGAAGTGCAAAAGATTCAAACCGTTGTGTTTGATAAGACAGGGACTATTACCATTGGCCAACCACTTGTAACCGATGTTGTAGGAGATGAAGCGCGTGTCTTGACACTGGCTGCTAGTCTTGAAACTTTTTCAGAACATCCACTAGCCCAAGCGGTGTTATCCCAAGCAGAAGAAAAAGGTTTGGTGTTATCCCCTGTGGAAAACTTCCAAGCGATTGAAGGAAAAGGGGTCCAAGGTCAGATCGACCAGCAGTTGGTGACCTTGGGAAATGGCAAACTTCATGACGGGACAGCGATGGATCCGGAGCTTGAAAAACGGATGGTAGAGTTGCAAGAGCAGGCCAAAACAGTGATCAGTTTGTCTGTGGATGGGCAAGTGATTGGCTTGATTGCCATTCAAGATGCTCCGAAGGCCAGCTCAAAAGAAGCGATCAAAAAGCTCAAAGAACGGGGCTTGAAAACGGTCATGTTAACGGGGGATAATGAACGGGTGGCCCAAGCTATTGCTAAGCAAGTGGGAATTGACACCGTCATTGCTGATGTCCTTCCTCAAGAAAAAGCTAGCGCCATCCAAAAACTGCAAGAAACTAGCAAGGTCGCGTTTGTTGGAGATGGGATCAATGATGCTCCAGCTCTCTCGATCGCGGATGTGGGGATCGCTATGGGATCTGGAACGGATATTGCGATCGAGTCCGGTGGCATCGTGCTCACGCAAAATGATTTGCTTGGCGTTGTGCGCGCCTTTGACATGAGTCAAAAGACCTTCCGCAGGATCTTACTCAATCTCTTCTGGGCCTCTATCTACAATATCCTTGGGATTCCAATTGCTGCTGGAGTCTTTGTAGGACTGGGATTGACCCTCAATCCAGAACTAGCAGGTCTTGCTATGGCCCTTAGTTCTTTGTCTGTTTTGACTAGCTCGCTGCTTCTCAATGTTGCGAAAATTGATTAATGGGAACAAAAAGTGATACACATATCACGTAGAGTGAAGATAAAATCTTTCCTGAGATTTTCCTTAGGTGAGTACGGACGTCAGCGAACTTCTACGAAGTTCCATGACTTAGTTTTGGACCTAAGGTTCCAAAACTCCCGAGCGCTAGAAACACAGTTGTTTCTAGCGCTTTTCTCACGGCGGAAATTCTCAGGATATATTTAAATAATGAAAACAATAGGGAAGTACTTTTATTTTTACAGAGTTTTCTTATTTTATATTATTTTATATAAAAAATCATTTTTATACGTTCGGAGTGCTACAGCATGCTGTAGCACTTTTTTATCTTTCCTTACAGCTCTAAGGGAAAAGAGGGGGCATTAAATTATAGTAAAATACCCTATTGTAGGATAGTTTGTGAAAATTTCTCAAAAAGAGCATCTGTTATGGAATAGGGATTGAGCATCTCTGAGCAGATTCTTATACATGTGAATCTCTTTGTGATAAATTAATACTGTAATCGTTTTGTAAATCGTTTTCATGAGAAATGTCAGAAAAAACTCATTTTCAAATTCAAAACGAAACCTGATCGCAAAGATGAAGTAGAAGCGCTATGCTGCATTTTAAGGGATCAAAATAGAATTAAAGGAGAGTTAGAATGACTCAAGGGAAAATTACTGCATCTGCAGCAATGCTTAATGTATTGAAAACATGGGGCGTAGATACGATCTACGGTATCCCATCTGGAACACTTAGCTCACTTATGGACGCTTTGGCTGAAGACAAAGATATTCGTTTCTTGCAAGTTCGTCACGAAGAAACTGGTGCTCTTGCAGCGGTTATGCAAGCTAAATTTGGTGGCTCTATCGGGGTTGCAGTTGGTTCAGGTGGACCTGGTGCGACTCACTTGATCAATGGTGTTTACGATGCAGCTATGGATAACACTCCATTCCTTGCCATCCTTGGATCACGTCCAAACAACGAATTGAACATGGATGCCTTCCAAGAATTGAACCAAAACCCAATGTACAACGGTATCGCTGTATACAACAAACGTGTAGCTTACGCAGAACAATTACCAAAAGTAATCGACGAAGCTTGCCGTGCTGCCGTTTCTAAAAAAGGTCCAGCCGTTGTTGAAATTCCAGTAAACTTTGGTTTCCAAGAAATCGACGAAAACTCTTACTACGGATCAGGTTCTTATGAACGTCACTTTATCGCTCCTGCCTTGAACGAAGTGGAAATCGATAAAGCTGTTGAAATCTTGAACAATGCTGAACGCCCAGTGATCTACGCTGGTTTCGGTGGAGTTGGTGCTGGTGATGTGATCACTGAATTGTCTCGTAAGATCAAAGCACCAATCATCACAACTGGTAAAAACTTTGAAGCTTTCGAATGGAACTACGAAGGTTTGACAGGTTCTGCTTACCGTGTTGGTTGGAAACCAGCCAACGAAGTGGTCTTTGAAGCAGACACAGTTCTCTTCCTTGGTTCAAACTTCCCATTTGCTGAAGTTTACGAAGCCTTCAAGAACACTGAAAAATTCATCCAAGTAGATATCGACCCTTACAAACTTGGTAAACGTCATGCCCTTGACGCTTCCATCCTTGGTGATGCAGGTCAAGCAGCGAAAGCAATCCTTGATAAAGTAAACCCAGTTGAGTCTACTCCATGGTGGCGTGCTAACGTGAAGAACAACCAAAACTGGCGTGATTACATGAACAAACTCGAAGGTAAAACTGAGGGTGAATTGCAATTGTATCAAGTTTACAATGCCATCAACAAACATGCTGATCAAGACGCTATCTACTCAATCGACGTAGGTGACACTACTCAAACATCTACTCGTCACCTTCACATGACACCTAAGAACATGTGGCGTACATCTCCACTCTTTGCGACAATGGGTATTGCCCTTCCTGGTGGTATCGCTGCTAAGAAAGACAATCCAGATCGCCAAGTATGGAACATCATGGGTGACGGTGCATTCAACATGTGCTACCCAGACGTGATCACAAACGTTCAATACGACCTTCCAGTTATCAACGTTGTCTTCTCAAATGGTAAATATGCCTTCATCAAGGACAAATACGAAGACACAAACAAACACTTGTTTGGTTGTGACTTCCCTAATGCTGACTATGCGAAAATCGCTGAAGCGCAAGGTGCTGTAGGGTTCACTGTGAACCGTATCGAAGATATCGATGCAGTTGTTGCAGAAGCTGTTAAATTGAACAAAGAAGGTAAAACTGTTGTGATCGATGCTCACATTACTCAACACCGTCCACTTCCAGTAGAAGTACTTGAGTTGGATCCAAAACAACACTCAGAAGAAGCAATCAAAGCCTTCAAGGAAAAATACGAAGCTGAAGAGCTTGTACCATTCCGTCTCTTCTTGGAAGAAGAAGGATTGCAATCACGCGCAATTAAATAATTCCTCACGTGGGACTTAAAAAGATCGGAGTAATCCAGTCTTTTAGTGGAGGACAGTAAATGAATTTAAATCAATTAGATATTATCGTGTCAGATGTTCCCCAAGTCTGTGCTGAATTAGAGAGTATCTTGGATAAAAAGGCGGACTATGTAGATAACAGTTTTGCTCAGTTCACGATTGGCAGTCACTGTCTCATGTTCTCACAAAATCATTTGATTCCTTTGGAAAATTTTCAGTCAGGAATCATTCTACACATTGAGGTTGAGGATGTCGACCAGAACCAAAAGCGGTTAAAAGAGCTTGGTGTCGAGATTTTACACGGTCCTTGTGAAACGGATTGGGGAACAGAGTCCTTATTAGTTAAAGGCCCTGCTGGTCTAGTAATTGATTTTTATAGAATGAAATAAGGGCGCTTAGTCATTTGAAGTTAACCTTAATGATTCTTAAAACAGAATGTGAGAATATGAACTATTAAAAGATCGGAGTCATCCGGTCTTTTTGTGTTGCATGCGAACAGAAACAATCTTAGAATAGTATCAGTTTTTCATAGGATGCTGTAAGACTTTTGGGTTAGAGAGGGGTATAATAGAACTATAAAATCAAGTGAGGTAGAGAGATGACCGATAAACTTCAATTTCCAGATGGTTTCCTTTGGGGTGGAGCGACGGCTGCTAACCAATGTGAGGGAGCTTATAATGAAGATGGCCGTGGCTTGGCTAATGTGGATGTGGTTCCGACTGGTCCAGATCGTTTCCCGATTATTACGGGTCAGAAAAAGATGTTCGACTTTGAAGAGGGCTATTTTTACCCGGCTAAAGATGGCATTGATATGTACCATCGCTACAAGGAAGACATTGCCCTCTTTGGGGAAATGGGCTTTAAAACCTATCGCTTGTCCATTGCCTGGTCTCGTATCTTCCCAAAAGGGGATGAATTGGAGCCAAATGAAGCGGGTCTACAGTTCTATGAAGATCTCTTTAAGGAGTGCCACAAGTATGGCATTGAACCCTTGGTGACCATTACCCACTTTGACTGCCCCATGCATTTGATTACAGAGTATGGAGGGTGGCGTAGTCGCAAGATGTTGGAATACTACGAGCGCCTCTGCCGAACGCTCTTCACTCGTTACAAAGGCTTGGTCAACTACTGGCTGACCTTCAATGAAATCAATATGATCCTTCATGCGCCTTTTATGGGAGCGGGCCTTTGCTTTGAAGAAGGGGAGAATGAGGAACAGGTCAAATACCAGGCAGCTCACCATGAATTGGTCGCTTCAGCCATTGCTACCAAGCTAGCCCATGAGATTGACCCTAACAATAAGGTCGGCTGTATGCTGGCAGCAGGGCAAAATTACCCGCATACTTGTGCTCCGCGAGATGTCTGGGCTGGTCTAGAAGAAGACCGCAAGAACTATTTCTTCATCGATGTGCAGGCGCGTGGGGAATACCCTACCTATGCCAAGAAAGAGTGGGAGCGTCAGGGGATCACGGTCGAGATGACCGAGCAGGACCTTCAATTGTTGAAAGACCATACAGTTGACTTTATTTCCTTCTCCTACTATGCCAGTCGGGTCGCTTCAGGGGATCCAGCTGAAAGGTAGAAAACAGCGGGCAATATCTTTTCCTCTCTGAAGAACCCCTACCTAGAAAGCTCAGAATGGGGTTGGCAGATTGATCCTCTTGGTCTCCGCATTACCCTCAACACCATCTGGGATCGTTATCAAAAGCCTATGTTTATCGTAGAAAATGGCCTAGGTGCCGTTGATACCCCAAATGAAGCTGGGGAGATTGAGGATGACTACCGGATTGACTACTTAGCAGCCCATATCAAGGCCATGCGGGAGGCCATCCATGAAGATGGTGTTGTCCTCTGGGGCTATACGACTTGGGGCTGTATTGACCTCGTCTCTGCCGGGACAGGAGAAATGAAGAAGCGCTACGGCTTTATCTATGTTGATCGGGACAATGAAGGAAAAGGAACTTTAGCCCGCTCACGTAAGAAATCCTTCTATTGGTACAAAGAAGTCATTGCGACCAATGGAGCTTCTGTCAACTAATGCAACACTCGGTTAGGAAGAAAACTCTTCTTGATCGAGTGTTTTTTTGCATTTTTGATTGACGAAGGTCCCTTTATTTGATAGGCTAGGGGAATAGAACTGATTTCGCAAGTAAAGAAAAGAGGAGCGAGGCAAGTGGCACGGATTTTATTAATCGAGGATAATAATGATATCCAAGAAATTTTATACAGTCTCTTAAGTGAAGAACATGAGGTGCTTCAGGCTTTTTCAGGTACAGAAGGTTTGCGGCTCTTTCAGCAAGAAAGTATTGATTTGGTCCTTCTTGATATCATGCTTCCTGGGAAAAATGGAGATCAGGTCCTTGAGGAGATTCGTTTGCAGAGTCAGGTGCCGGTCATCATGATGACAGCTCTTGGAGACAAACACCTCATTAGCCAGTATCTCCTTGCAGGAGCCAATGATTATATTGTCAAGCCCTTTAATCTGGATGAGGTGGCGGCTCGGGTGACGGTGCAGTTGCGAAATCAACCGACGGTAGCGCAGGAAGCTCAAGCGTCGCAAAAGCTCTCCTTTAAAAATCTGGTCCTAAATCCAGAAACCTTTGAACTGGAGTCTGGCGAACAGACGCTTCGCTTGGGCAAAAAAGAATTTCAAATTTTTGAGACCTTGCTGGCACATCCAAAGAAAATTTTCACCAAGGAAGAATTGTATGAGGCAGTCTGGGAAGAAGTCTATCTGCCTGGAGACAATACCCTTAATGCCCAATTGAGTAATCTCCGGAAGAAAATTGCCCAGCTTGATTCTAATGAGGATTACATTGAAACCGTCTGGGGCTTGGGCGTTCGCTTGAAAGGAGACAAGTAATGTGGGGATTGGTTCTAATTCTAGTCGTCCTTGTCCTTCTCTTGGGACTTGGCTACCTTCGCCTACTCTCTGCTCTCAAAGATTTGCAGGAGCAGATTCAAAAGAAGCTCCAAAATGGGAGTGGGGTGCGGTTAACGTCACGTGTTTCAAAAAAAGAAATGGTCGCCTTGACCAAGCAGGTCAGTGATCTCTTTGATCAGATCGAGCGGACCAATCGGATTGCCTTTCAAGAGAAAAAGACCTTGGATATGGCCATCAGTAATATTGCTCATGATATCCGGACGCCTTTGACCATTGCATCGGGCTATACCCAACAAATCATCAAGGGTGGGACGCAGGAAGAGGAAAAGCTGAAGAAAATTGCTTCCAATCTTCAAGTCGTCTCAAAACGCTTGGAATCTCTCTTGGAATACAGACGCTTGATGGAGGGAGCTATTAAGCCTCGGCTTACAGACGTTAATCTCAGCCAAGTCCTGACCCAGCAGTTGTTCCAGTATTATGACAGCTTGTCCGAGGCGGGGATTGCCTTAGAGGTGGAGCTAGAAGAGCATCTTCATTATGCGACCGATCCTGAGCTTTGGGAGCGCCTCTTGCAAAATATGCTCAGCAATGTCCTCAAGCATGGGAAGGATCAGGCCCGTTTGACCTTGATGTCGGATGAGGACACGATTCGGATCGAGCTGCGCAATATTGTGCAACAACCGATCCAGCACTTAGACCAGTTGGCTAGTCGCTTCTACTCAGAAAATCTGTCGGATACAGAAGAGTCTTCTGGCTTGGGTCTCTACATTATTCAAAATTTTGTAGAGATCTTAGGGGGCGACTTGCAACTGGCAACAGAGGCAGATTGGTTTGTTTTGACCATTACACTAAGAAAAAAAGCTTGAGCATCGCTCAAGCCTTTTTGTTATAAATCTTTGTGTTTGAAAGTAGCTAGTCCCAGGAATCCGAAAACAAGGATGAAACCAAGGGCGATAGAGAGGGTATAGTTCGTTGCGGTTGTGCTCTGTACCATGGAATATTGGAATTCCAAGTTTAGATAGTGGAGAATGTCAATCTCTTTAAAGAAGAGAGCTGGAAGGCCTAAGAAGATATTTCCAATGAAGTAGCCAACGAAGGCCAAGGTGATGGATTGGCTGGCATAAAGGAGGAAGGAAATGATACTGACCCAAGCCAGGGTGGAAAGAAATTGAATCAGCACGGTTAGTCCAAAATGAGCAAGGAAGTGCTCTGGCATGGTGCCAAGTCCATTGTAGAGGATCGCGGTCAAGAAGACGAGACCATAAGAAACAAGAAATTGAAAGAGAGCAATGGTCAGGACGACTGCACTTTTGGCAAAGTAGTAGCTGGTGCGCGAAACGCCATAGGCCAGACTATTCTTGTATAAGTTTTGTGTTAAGTCCGTTCCTAGGACTAAGGTGATGACAATAATGGTAAAGAGGATGGTCACACTGATGCTGGAAGAGTAGTTGGTCAAGGCTTTAAAGCCCGTCCAAACTTCGGTTGCTTGGGGTAATTTGGATTCCGTATTGACGCCAACGTGGCCGGTAGCTCCAAAGATGACTCCAGACACGATATTGAGAACGAGAAGGGCTTCTGTAATCCAAAAACCTTTAGAGCGAAAAAGTCTGTAAAAATCTGCTTGAATGGTATGCAACATGATAAATCTCCTAAATGAAATATGTGGGATAAGTAATACAGGAAGACGGTGTTTTGACTAGTCTACCAAGTCCGTAAAGAATTTTTCCAGATCTTGGCGGGCATAGTAGATTTCGTCCACATCAATATCTGCTTGAACAAGGGCTTTGACAATGACTTTAATATCGTGAGTCTGTCCGAAGATATGGATTTCTCCATCCTTATCGATGACCTTGATACGGTGATGGAGTTGATCCTGGATCAGTTGACTCGCAAGGGCTAGCTGGCTGGTCTTGAGAATGATGTAATCTTCTCCCTGTTCCTCGAATTCGGCCTTGCTAATTTCTTTGATCAGGCGTCCTTGGTCGACAATACCAAAGCGATTGGCAACCAGATAAAGTTCGGACAGGATGTGACTGGAAATAAGGATGGTCATGCCGAGTTCATCATTGAGGCGTTTGATCATCTGACGGAATTCCTTGATCCCGACAGGATCTAGGCCATTGATGGGTTCATCCAAAATGAGGAAGTCGGGTTTGGCAATGAGCGCAATCGCAATTCCCAACCGTTGTTTCATCCCGAGTGAAAAATCGCGGAATTTCTTCTTGCCCGTATTATTCAGGCCGACATAGTTCAAGGTTTCTTTGATGACCTGGTCGGGATTTGGGATATGGCGAGCCTTGCAATAGTAGACTAAGTTTTGGTAGGCGGTCATATGCTTGTGAGCCACGGGACTTTCAATGACAGATCCGACCCGTTTCAGGGCTTGCGTCCACTGGGAGCGATTTGTAGAAGAAAAGAGGGAGACGCTCCCGTCAGTTTCTTGAATCAGCTGGGTGATGACCTTGATGAGGGTGGTTTTCCCCGCCCCGTTCTTACCAATCAGGCCGTAGACATCACCTTTACGAATAGTCAGATTCACATCATTTAAGGCGTATTGTTGACCGAATTTTTTGCTCAAGTGTTTAATTTCTAATACTTTTTCCATGGCTTCTTCTCCTTAGTACAGCTTATTTTCTAGCAAATCGAAAACGATTCCGTAGGCTTCATGCTCGTAGCTATGCTCTATAAAATTTGTTTGACTATCGTTGAATGTGACCTCAAAGTTAAAATCGTTATGTACGAGGCTCCAGACGCTAAGAGCAATGATAGAGGCGATGGCGACAATCATTAGTTTCTTTTTCATAAGTGAACTCCTTCTTGGTTATTTTCTTTACACTCTTAGTATACAGCTTGCTTTTCAAATAACTATCAAGTAATTCTAAAATATTTCTAAAAAAAAACGGGAGTGGGACAGAACGAATTTTGACTAAAAATCGTTCGTTGTCCCACCCCCGCAAGGCTGATTAGGTCATCTTTGGAGCTTAAAAGGCGAACAAAGATGCCAATCAGCTACTGCGTCTTGCAGTTATAACTATCATATATAAGAGATTGGACACTTTATGCCCAGCCTCTGTTCCTATTTAAATTCACCGACAAACTGCTTGATGGCTTGCGCGAGTTCAAAGGGTTTCTCTGTATTGAGTAGATGGCCTCCGTCTGCGATTTCTTGATAACGACCTTTAGGCAGGAGCTTGGCCAACTTCTTAGAAGAAGATTGATTGGCCCAATCTTTGCTGCCAGAAATCACCAAGCTAGGAAGAGGGCAAGCTTTAACGGTATCGGTTAAATTGAGTCCTTTTAATTCAGTCAAGATTTGAAGCATCTGTTGTTTATTGGCGTCTTGCCTTTCAAAGAAATGCTTGGGAAGCAGACGAAAGAGGAGGATCTGGAGTCTGTAGAGGGGATTGGTGTTGAGTTTGTATTGTGTCCCTGCAAGGACCAAGCCCTTGAGCTGCGGGAAATCTTGTCTAGAGAGATCAAGGGCGAGAACACCCCCTAGTGAGAGGCCTACCAGAATAAAGGGCTCGCTCTCCTGCTGGAGGCGTTCCATCAGCCTTGCTTTGACCTCCTGATAGCTTTCGCTTGGATGAGAGAAAATATCAAAAGTTTTGGAGTGCAAGGGAGAAAGGGCATATTGGACCCCTTGCCAAGAGAGGACATCCTGCCCTAGCCCGTGTAAAAAAATCAGTTTCATTAGGAGTCCTTTCTTGTAAAATCGAGTGGATAGAGGCCACGAAGGGCATTGCAGCCATAGACTCTGTCAGCAATTTCTAAATCCTTCAGCGTCAAGAGTTTTTCTTCAACCTGCTGGTTCTCAAGAAGATGGCGGCGGTAGATTCCATCGAGGATAGGGAGATGAGCTGGTGGGGTATAGAGCTTGCCCTTGATCTCTAGGATGAGATTGCCAATGGTTGTCTCTAGCAAGGTCTCATCTTCTAAAAAGTAAATCTGCTCCCGATCTGACTGGATGAGGTGGTCTCTCTGGCTCGTTTTAAAATAGGTAAAAGGTCGGTCTAATGGAGCTGTTTGTTTTCTCAATTGGGCCTGCAGATAGCTCGCTGGCAAGTCTGTTAGCTCGGTGATCGTCAGTTGGAAGCTTCCGTTTTTCTGCAAGGCAATGCGACAACGGTAGTCAAGGCTAGGATCTACATGAGCGAGCTCTTCTTGAAGGTCGTTCAGGAGTTTTGGTTCGTCAAAAGGATAGGCAAAGTAGCGACTAGCCTCTCTCAAACGGGTCAGGTGTTGCTCTAGGAAAGTCAGCTCTCCTTGATGGATGAGACCGGTCGTCAGGAGCTCAAATCGAGGCTCTTGTCGGTAGAGGACAGCCGATTTTTGTTTGGTTTCCTGGTATTCGCCTTCCCATTTACTATCCCAAGTGATGCCTCCTCCCACGCCATAGATGGCTTGATCCCCCTGCATTTGAAGGGTCCGGATGGCCACATTAAAAATCCGTTTCCCTTTTGGAAGAAGGATGCCGATCGTTCCACAGTAGACACCTCGAGGAGCCTTCTCCGTCTTTTGGATGATTTCCATAGTGGAGATCTTTGGTGCTCCTGTAATCGAGCCACAAGGAAAGAGAGCTCGGAAGGTTTGGACCAGGTCGATCTCAGCTCGTAAGTGACTTTCAATGGTCGAGGTCATCTGCCAAACGGTGGAGTATTGCTCGACTTGGCAGAGATGGGTCACCTGCTCACTTCCAATCTCCGAAATCCGGTTCATGTCATTGCGGAGGAGGTCGACGATCATCATGTTTTCTGCTCGATTTTTTGGATCGGCTTCTAGCCAAGCAGCCTCTTTGAGATCCGCTTGGTTGGTAAGCCCGCGGCGTGTCGTTCCCTTCATAGGGCGAGTGGTCAGTAGCCGGTCGTCTTGCTCAAAAAAGAGCTCAGGGCTAATGGAGAGGATGGCTACATCATCATGTTGGATGAAGGCATTGTAATGAGCTTTCTGCTCTACCACTAGTCGGTTGTAGATGGCGAGAGGATCCGCCTCTAGCTCTTGAGAAAGCTGGACGGTGTAGTTGACCTGATAGGTATCCCCCTGGCGGATGTGGTGATGGATAGTCTTGATGGCTTCTTGGTAAGCGGGAGCCTCGACCTCTTCCTTCCAATTGGCTGGCAGGTCCACTGCTTCATAGTCCTCTGGGAAAGGAAGGGTTTCAACCTCCTGGTGGATAGTGAAGTAGAGGAGATACTCTCCCATGAGAGGAGCAGGGTGGACAGCTAATTTTTTCTCAAATGCAGGTGCTGCCTCATAGCTGACATAGCCGACAGCATAAAAACCAGCCTCCTGGTAAGTTTCCACTTCTTTAAGAAGTGCCTCTACTTGGTCGAGGTCTCTGGTTTTTAATTCTTTTATGGGCTTGGTGAAAAGGTGTCGCAATCCAAGTTCTTTAAAATCAATAATCGTTTGTTTGTGCATGCTTTGAGTATATCAAAAATAGAGGAAAAAAGGTAGATCAGGATACAAGATTCCTTGCCCCGGCCTTTCTTTCATGCTAAAATAACCTTAGATTCTGCATTTTGCAAGGAGTAGGAACATGCAAAAGAATTCCCTCTACAATACTTCTAGTATTAGTCTCTTTCAATATCTGTTTGCGATTGCAGTGATTTTGGTGCATAGTGGTCGCTTAACTTCATATGAGCCGGTGCATTTTGGTCTCAAGAGTATGCTTGGCCGGCTAGCGGTGCCATTTTTTATCGTCTGTGCCAGCTTTTTCCTTAAGCAATCACTAGGGAATTCTCAGAAAATGAAGGCCTATCTGGTCAAAATCGTAAAAACCTATTTGTTTTGGAGTTTTGTTTACCTTCCGTATGCTTGGCTCTTTTTCTCTAGTCTTCGTCTTCCTGTCTATCTTTTTCCAGCAGGTGTTCTCATTGCACTGATCTATCTGGGGATGTGCTACCAACTCTGGTATATCCCAGCCTTTTTGCTGGGTTTGTTTTTGGTCAATCAATTGGTCAAATACCTAGGTATGGTTTGGACGGGGTTGATCACCTTTCTTCTTTATTGCTGGGGCTTGATCGAGACCTATTCGGCTTATCTGGACACAACAAGTCTTCTCAAAGGTTACCAGCTCTACAGCAATTTATTTTTTACAGCGCGAAATGGTCTCTTTTACACGCCCATTTTTATTTATATGGGTTATTATCTGTATGACCATTTTCATGCACAAACTTTTAGAATTCACCGTTGGCAAAAGCTAGCTCTTGCCTTTGGATTGCTCTGTCTAGAAGGGATCATTATTTTTCAACACGAAGGAATTGATAAGAACTTTTTCTTTCTTCTTCCTTTTGTGACCGTTTATTTTGTCAATGCCTGCCTGCGATCGTCCTTTTTGAAAAGCTATAATTTACAGTATTTAAAGCAAATGAGTATAGCTCTTTACTTTTCGCATCCGATCTTTATCGAGTGGGCTCGCTATGGCTTTAGCAGCCCCCCTCTCTCTTATCCAGACAGGGGCAAGCTGATTTTTGTGACGGCCTTGTTTGGCAGCCACCTCTTTGGACTAGCCATGCTGTGGGTACGAGAGAGAAGGGAAAAACAAAAGATTCCTTCAAATGGTGAAGAGTTAGATAAAATAACCAACCAATAGTAGGGTGTACAAAACTCAAGCAGATGTGTTTGAGTTTTTTTGTATGAAGAAAATCAAGGAAGAATAAGAATTGGCAGACTGCTCCTCCTTGTTTATAAATGTTTTATTTTCTTGCCCTTGGATATAAGAAAGGGGAAATCAGTACCAGATAGTGATTTATAATATAGACATCATTGTAAATAATGTCTATATTATTGAATAGTGATGATTTAATTTGAAAAGCAAAGGATATTTTAAAAAATAAGTGATAAAATTAAAGGGAGGGCCTTTTGGAAGGCTAACAAAAGTAAAGGAGATAAGACATGAAAAAGCTTCGTTCATTATGGAAAGACTTTTTGAAAAAAGGTTTTGCCATTTTAACAATTTTCATGATGCTAGGCCAGCTTGGCCAAGGGGCGATCACAGCCTTTGCCAATGAGCTAGCAGTCGGGGATAATGGGGCCTTGGATGTTGCCCTTATGTATGGGGATAAACAGAACCATCCAGATGGGATGTCCTATTACACAGGGGATACCATGTCTGGTTATATCCAGATCACCCCTAAGAATTTGACAACGGATATTAATGAAGTAACGGTGACCTTGAAGGTTCCTGGAAAGTACTTACGAGAAGTTAGTTTCCCTGACTTCAATAGTGCTTCAGAGCATGACAAACCAACGGTTACAAAAGTTGGAGATGATTATCAAGTCACACTTCACTTTAACAATTACCAAAAGTCAGAGGTCCTAACTCTACCATTTATTGGAAAATTTAAAGTCGGTTATGCACCGACCAATTATTCATTGGATATTACGGGTACCTTGAACATCAATGGGCAGGAAACAGCGCTCAATGATATCATTTGGAAACCCAAGTACAACGACTATCGCTTCACCAAGTACATCAACCAAAACTTGAACGAAGCCATGTCTAAGGACTATGCGGAAGCAATGCCAGGTATTGTCAAAGGTGCGGATGGTAAGAACTATATTGAAACACCAACTTCTGTCCCATTTGCCTTCCAATTGGACGGAATGCGTGGTCAATACGGTGGTCAATACCGTCAGTTAGAATCAGCAACGATCACTGATAAGTTACCAACCTATACAGATAAAAGTGGGAAGACTCGTACAGCTGTTCTTGATACAACCAAGTCTGAAGGCTGGGTAGACAATGGAGATGGTACCGTTACGAAGACTTTCAAGGCGGATGCAAACAACAATCCAGCAGCTTATCACCAAGAATTTATGACCAAAATCAAGGATACAAGTTACCTCTACTTGAAATTCCCTGATTTGGTCTTAGAAAAAGACCAAACCCTCAAGGATGTCCTTAGTAAGGATTTGACCAATACTGGTAGCATCGTAGGGATTCCTGCCAACCGTGGAGAGGGAGAACCGGATATTACAGCTGAAGATTCCCTCATTTTCCGCTTGACTTCTCGTGACCTTGAAGGGGCTGGAAGTTTTGCCAAAAAAGCAGATGGTGATGTCTATGATTCAACTGAATATAAAGCAGCAAATTATAAGTGGATCATAGCCTTTGATAACAAAACTCCTTCACCACAAAAGAATTTTGTTTTCTATGATGAGACAGTTGACTCTCGGTTAAAATTTACCAAAATTGATTACGCTCGTCTCATGCAAGGGAATTATGGAAATGGCGAGTTTGTTAGCAAATATGTGAAACGCTTGATCCTTACTTTGGACGATGGTAGTAAAAAAGAAATTCAGCCAGAAACTGATAAAGACGGCAATGGCTTGATCGATTTAACCAAGTATGGAACAGTTGTCGGTTGGCGGATGGAAATGAAGGATGATTTTGTCCTAAAATCTGGTCAAGGAATTCGCCTCAATACCTATACAAGCTTCAAAGATCCAGAAAAGACTCGTTACGATGAAAATGATGCGACCAAGAATGAATTCAAGAATACAGGTCGTGTCACTTATCAAACACAATCAAATATTGCTAAAGACCAAACATCAGATTGGACCTTTAAGCTGATTCCTTTGAAGGAAAGCTTTGAGATTTCAAAAACGACGGATTACAATGATGTTCGTTATACTGATGGAGAAAATATTCGTTTTGGTTTGATGGCAACCAAAGTAGTTTTAGATCCTGATAAGGATTATGGAGACCTGCGAATCATTGATCTGTATGATCCAAATACCCTTAAAGTCGACTATAAAGATTTTGAGAGAAACCTTGCCTCTAATGAAAAAGGTATGAAATTCTTAAAGAGTTACGATGTCATTGAAAACTATCACAACTCTGGACGGACAGCTCTCATCATGCATTTGGACCAAAAAGAGTTTATTAAGGCTTCTCTGAAAGATCTTAACCGCGTGCGTCTACCGTTTATTGTGGCTGATCTGAAAGGGAAAGATGATGGTGGTACCTTCACAAATAAAGTATATGTCGCTGGAAACGGGATCCACGATCTTGAAAATGCCAACCCTGATCGGGTCACGGAAGACGTTTACGATCTGAATGGAAATGGTTCAACAACGGATAAAATCCCATATGCTCAATCAAACTATACGATTGTTGCGGCTGAAGGAATCTATGCACGCAAATATATCGCTAAAAATGATGACCTGTCAGACGCTTCGATTGTGACACGTACCTTCAAACCAGGTGAAACCTTTAACTACAAACTCACCATTAAAAATAATACGGATAAGGCAGTAGAAGACGGAGTCGTCTATGATGTCCTACCAAAAGTAAAAGACGTTAACACACTAGACGGATCTGGTCGGATGACAGAATACACGGTCAGCCTTCGTGGACCAGTGACAGCTCCAGAAGGATGGACGGTCTACTATACAACTGATACAGGCGTTACGACAGATACCATGGCGCAAGCTGCTGACAAGGATATCTGGACGACAGCTGTGGCTGATTACAGTCAAGTAACAGGAATCAAGTTAGTTGCAAATGCAGGAACTACGATTCCTGCGCGTGGAGAAGCCAGCTTTGGTGTCCCAGTCGTGAATCCAAGTGAATTGACCGATGAAGTCAAGGCCTTGATGCAAAAACGCACCAAAGATAATGAAGATAACGGCGGTCGTTCCGGTCTTGTTCAAGCTCATAACCAGTTTGGTTACAAGGCGAAAGGTCACGAAGGAAATCGTGAGTCTAATACCGTAACTGCACAAATCTTCTCGGCTGCTTTCCAAGTCAAGAAGGTAGACAAGGATGATCCTAAGAAAGTCCTTGAAGGTGCTGAATTTACCTTAACTGATGCAAATGGTGCGGTTGTTGCGACGGCCACTTCTGATAAAAATGGAGAACTCTCCTTTAACACCTTAACAGAAGGAACCTATACGCTCAAAGAAATCAAAGCACCTGAAAACTACAAGTTGGATGAAACAGAACATGCTGTGGTTGTCACCTATGATGCGGACAAACAAATCTACCACGTCACGGTGGATGGAAAAGCGGTTGGCTCAAAAGCAGTCCCAGTTGAGATCGCTAATGAAGCAGATATCAAGTATCTCGATCTTGAAGCTTCAAAAGTTTGGGATGACCAAGACAACCAAGAAGGGCTTCGACCAGCAAGTGTGGAATTCCAACTTTACAAGAATGGCAAAGCTCAAGGAAAACCAGTCACGGTTTCAGCAGCAACAGACTGGAAAGCTCACTTTACGAACCTTCCAGATAAAGACAGTGATGGCAAGCTCATCACCTACACTGTTAAAGAAGTGAAAGTTCCGACTCATTATACGGTCGATACAGAAGAAGCCAGCTTCACAGATGGAAAAGCCACCATCACCAACAAGCGCACTCCTGAGACAACGACGGTTACAGTCAAGAAAGTCTGGGATGATGCACAAAACCAAGACGGTCTTCGCCCATCTACCATCAAAGTTCACCTCTTGGCAAATGGAACAGAGGTGCAAGCACTTGACCTGACTGGTGAAGGAGATGAATGGACTCATACCTTCACAGACCTACCCGTCTATAAAGATGGTCAAAAAGTTGTCTACACAGTGACAGAAGACAAAGTGGACAATTACACTACTAAGATTGATGGAACGACGATTACCAATACTTACAAACCAGGTAAGACAAGCCTTACTGTTACGAAAAACTGGAAGGATGCCAATAACCAAGATGGCCTTCGTCCAAAAACAATCAAGGTTCAATTGTATGCTGGTGATCAAAAGGTTGGTAAGGCTATTGAATTGTCAGCAGATAACAAATGGACCCATACCTTCTCAAACTTAGACGAGAAGAAAGCTGGCCAAGTTATCAACTATACAGTAAAAGAAATCGATGTTCCAGAAGGCTACACACAAGCCGTCGAAGCAAGCAACCCAGGTCAAGTAGTCGTGACCAACACGCACGAACCAGAAAAGACCAAAGTAGAAGTGAGCAAGAAGTGGGAAGATGGAGACGACCAAGATGGTCTCCGTCCAGCCAGCATTCAAGTTCAATTATACAAAGATGGTCTTGCGACGGATCAAGTGGTAGAACTTTCAGCCGCGAATGACTGGAAAGGTGCATTTGAAAACCTTGATGCCAAGGCAGCTGGAAAAGCAATCACTTACACGGTGAAAGAAGTCGCTGTTCCAGATGGTTACAAGGTGACGGTAAATGATAAGGACAAGGCCAATGTTGTCTTGACCAATACGCATGAACCAGCTTTTACAGAGATGAAAGTTACGAAGAAATGGGAAGATGCCAATGACCAAGATGGTCTTCGTCCAAAATCCATTAAGGTTCAACTCTATGCTGGTGATGAAAAAGTAGGAGATCCAGTGGAGTTGTCAGCGGACAATCAGTGGACTCATACCTTTAGTAAATTAGCTGAAAAGAAAGCCGGTCAAGCTATCAGCTACCGTGTGGAAGAAGTCTCTGTTCCTGAAGGCTACCAAGTCACTGCTGATACCTCTGATGCTGCTCACACGATCTTGACCAATACGCATACGCCTGCGGTGATCGATATTCCAGTGACCAAGATCTGGAATGACCAAGACAATCAAGATGGTCTTCGTCCAGCAAGTATCGTGGTGAATCTTCTTGCCAATGGTGAAAAAGTTGCTCAAAAAGAACTCACGAATGCGACAGATTGGAAAGAAAGCTTCACAGGTCTACCAAAATTCAAGGATGGAAAAGAAATCGTCTATACTCTTCAAGAAGAGAAGGTAGCTGAATATACGACTACAATTGATCAGGCTGCTTATACCATTACCAATACCCATGCACCTGGTAAGACAAGCGTCACGGTCACTAAGAAGTGGGATGATGAGAATGACAAGGATGGAATTCGTCCGAAGAGTATTCGCGTTCAACTCTATGCCAATGATCAAAAAGTCGGTCAAGAAGTAGAATTGTCAGCTGAAAACAAGTGGACCCATACCTTTGCAGATTTAGATGAAAAAGCAAATGGAAACACCATCACTTATACAGTGAGAGAAGTCAGTGTTCCAAAGGGCTATGAAGCTCGTAACGACGAGGATGGTAAAGGAAATGTTGTGATTACTAACAAGCATGTTCCAAAAGAAACTCCAAAACAACCAACTCCTCCAAGTTCTTCTGAACCAAAGAAACCGGGTCAACCTGAACCTAAAAAACCAAGCCAACCAGAGCCGAAGAAACCAGGCAAGATCTTAGGATTCTTACCAAATACAGGTACGACCATCTCTATTATTAGCTTAGTTTTAGCCTTTGTCTTGGCAAGCATTGCAGCTTATATTTTGAAGAAAAAGAAAAAATAAGCTAGTGCTTCCTTTATAAAATGAAACAAACACCAGAGATGGTGTTTGTTTTTTATAGTGGCCTCTTATAATTGTTTAGCGATCGTTCTCATGGGCGCTCGCTCTATTTTTCAATTCCCGAACGTTTTCAAGAAAACTTCAGAAAATTCTTGACTTCTGATGAAATAGGCGTATGATTAGTTGTGAACTGTTGAACAATCATTTTCAAGAAAATCCCTGATGTCGACTAAGGGATCTGTGAAAGGAGAAGCGGTTCAAATCGAAAATCTATAGAGCGTTGCGTCCGAAAGTCTAAACAGACACGGCTCTTTAAAAACAAAAGGAGAAGATTATGAAAACAGAACCGATTCATCGTACCAGTATGTGGAAATTTAAGTTAAGTGCTGCCACCATGACTTTGATTCCCGCTGCCGTGGGGATTAACTATGTTGCCAAAGCCTTGGCGGAGGGGTTAAAGTTGCCCGTTTGGCTGGGGTCTTTGGGAACCTTTCTTGCCAGCATGTTGGCTGGGCCGGTTGCCGGTGCCATCAGTGGTTTCATCAACAACGTGATCTATGGGCTGACCTTATCGCCAATTTCAACCGTGTATGCGATTACCAGCATCGGAATTGGGATTGCTGTCGGAGTTTTGCACGCCAATGGGTGGTTCTCGTCAGCGCGACGAGTATTTGTTTCTGCTATTATTATTGCCTTCGTTTCAGCTGTCATTTCAACGCCACTCAACGTCATCTTTTGGGGTGGTCAGACCGGTATCGCTTGGGGTGACTCATTGTTTGCGGTAATGGTCGCCAATCATGCACCAGTGTGGCTGGCCTCATTTACCGATGAGTTTGTCTTGGATATTTTGGATAAAGTCTGCGTGGCCTACCTGGCATTCTTCATCTATCGTCAGCTGCCGAAGCGGATGGTGCACTTCTTTAGCGGTGATAAATGATGACTGATCAAACATTGATTTCTGGAGCGCCACGGGTCAAGCTCAAGTGGTACCAGGTGATCGATCCGATTACTAAGCTCTTGTTCATCTTGGACATGACGTTGTTGAGCTTTGCCAGTATGAATTTATTGCTTCAGGCCGGATTAATTCTTGTCGCAACACTGCTATTGTTATTTTCCAAATTGAGTTCTACCATCTTTAAGGCGCTGGGATTCAGCCTGTTTCTGATTTGCACCATGCTGATCATCCAAGGGTTATTTTACAGTCGGAATCAAACTGTGCTGTTTTCTGTGCTTGGGGTGTCGTTCTACAAAGAAGGCCTGATTTACGCCACCACTCTGGGTTGTCGAGTATTGGTGATTATTTTGACCAGTGGCTTTTTTATGGTGACCACGAGTATTTCAGAAAACGCGGCCTATTTGGAACTGTCCGGATTGTCTTATAAAACCGTCTACGTTCTGATGTCGGTGTGTTATATTTTGCCGGAAATGATGCGCAATATGCGGAAAATCCAGCAGGCACAAAAAGTTCGCGGAACCAATCCGCAAAAAACGTTGATTCAGAAATTAAAGTCAGTCCTGCCGGTTCTAATTCCATTGGTGATTAAGACCTTGGATCAATCGATGGCGCGGTCGATTTCTCTCCAACTGAGAGGTTTTGATAATCTCAACCGGACTGTCAGAACCTCCCAGCGCGTGTATCGCCTGTCGCGGACGCTGCACATTGGTCTGACTGGATTGGCAATTTTATTGATTGGGTGGAAGATATGGACGAAGATAAACGGATTGTAATTGAAAATTTGACCACCCGTTATCCGGGTACTGAGCAACCACAACTGCGTCAGATTAACGCGGAGGTTCATACCGGCCAGGTGGTTGGGATTATCGGGAATAGCCACTCCGGCAAATCGACTTTGTGCCGTGTGCTGGCAGGGGTCATTCCCAAAATGGTGTCTGCTGAGATTGAGGGCGACTGGCACATGTTTGGCCAGCGAGTGTCCGACAATTGGCCCGTTTATAATGCCATGAATGGAGTTGTACTGCAAAATCCAGCTGGCCAACTAAGCGGGTTGGCAGACACGGTTGCCGATGAAATTGCCTTTGACTTGATTAATCAGGGAATGGCTGAAGGACTGATTCAAAAACGGGTTGAAGAAGTTGCGACGCAAATGGGGCTGATTGAACAGCTGAATTTGCGTCCCGAGAGCCTTTCCGGTGGTCAGAGCCAGCGGTTGGCAATTGCCACGGCGATTGCGGCTAACCCGGCTGTTTTGATTATGGATGATCCGACCAGTCAGATGGATCCCCTTGGCCGCCGACAATTTTTCCAATGGCTGGCCCAAGTCAAAGAGACGACTGTCTTCATTGTCACCAGTGAAATTGACGATTTGTGCGAAGTCGCCGACGTTGTGTGGGTGCTGCACGAGGGTCAAATGGTAGCCCAGGGCAGGCCGGGTGAGGTGTTTAATCATTTGGAAGCTGACTGGCAGATTCCAGCCCCGACAATCCAGCAACTTGCTCAAAAAATGGATTGGCACTTGGCTGATGGCCGGTATCCGGTGAATGACGCTGAACTGAAGGAGGTTTGTTATGTCCACAATTGAACTGAACCACCTGACGTTCACTTATCCGGAACGGTCCTTTAGCTTGGATGTTGAAGACAAACTCTTCGCCGATCCGATGGTGGCGATTGTCGGCCAAAATGGTGCCGGCAAATCAACGCTCTTCAAATTGTTGACGGGCTTGCTGACACCACAAACCGGTGTGATTAAGATCGATGGAGAAAATTTTAATGATCTTAAACCAGTCGAAAAGTTACTGAAGGTTGGGATTACTTTTCAGAATCCTGACGATCAGCTTTTTAACCCGACCGTTCAACGAGAGGTGGAGTGGAGTGTCGCGCAGGTCATGGATGACCACGACACGATTACGAGGCGGGCTTTAGCGGCTCTAAAAAGAGTTGGCTTGGATGATAAAACAGCTGAAAGTCCATATGACCTGTCATTGTCGGAACGCAAGCTGTTGAGCGTTGCCACAGTTTTGGCAGTGGATCCGGCGATTTATTTATTTGATGAGCCGATGATGTCGCTTGATTGGGAAAGCCGGCGCAAGTTGACCGCAATTTTCCATCAGTTGGCTGATTCGGGCCACCAAGTTGTGACCATCACCCATGACATGGATTGGGTCGCCGCCGAGTTTGAGTCGGTGTATGTTATGGAACACGGGAAGTTTGGCTTCGCCGGCAGTCCACGGGAATTGTTCAGCGATCACGAACTTGTCCAGCGAGTGGGATTACTACCACCGCGGATTATGGACATAGCGGAGTCGCTGGGTGATTCACAGACATATTTATCGGTTAATGATTATTACCAGAAAAATCGAGATGTATAGAAAAAGTCACCTCTGCGGGTTTTCCAGGTTGAAGGATTAACTTCAGCTTCTGGCAAGAACTCACATGGGTGACTTTTGTGTTTAATAACGTTTCATGATCATCGGGTGCTTCCTCAGATCACTCGGTTTGATTTTACTTTGTTTCATGGTCATAATCATATACCATTTCTTCGGTTCTTTTTATATATTCCTCGAATGGTCTCCATCCCCTTAATCGTGGATGAGGCAGTCCGGAGACTTCGATAAAATTTATTCCGTCGCTTAATTGGCCTATGATCTTGTTCTATTAAATTGTTCAGATACTTCACAGTTCGATGTTCTGTTTTGGTGTATAATCCGTTTCTCTGTAACTTTCTAAATGCAGATCCTATAGAGGGTGCTTTATCTGTTACGATGACTCTAGGTTGTCCAAATTGTTTATGGAGTCGCTTTAAGAAAGCATACGCCGCCTGAGTATCTCGTTTCTTTCGTAACCAGATATCCAATGTTAAACCGTCCGCATCAATCGCTCGATAGAGATAATGCCAACGCTCCTTAATTTTGACATAGGTTTTATCCATTTTCCACGAATAGAAGGACTGTTTATTTTTCTTTTTCCAGAGATGATAGAGGATTTTACTGTATTCTTGAACCCACCGATAAATCGTAGTGTGACAAACATTTATTCCACGGTCATAAAGCAATTCCTGAACTTCACGATAGCTCAGATTGTAACGTAGGTAATAACCAACAGCGACAATGATGACGTCTTGTTGGAATTGTTTGCCTTTAAAATGATTCATCTCTCAAGCCTTACTAACCTTTTTTCTGCTCTTTGAGAAGCTGAAGGTCGTGCCAGTAACTATCTCTTTGGTTTGATCAATTCCGTCATTTATCTTGTGCTTGCCCTTCAAAAAGGCTTCTACGGTGAGGTTTTGACAACTCTCTATTTCACCATCATGCAGCCGATTGGTCTCTTGGTTTGGATTTATCAAGCCCAATTCAAAAAAGAACAGCAGGAATTTGTTGCTCGTAAATTGGATACGGTTGGATGGACCAAGTACCTATCAATTAGTATACTTTGGTGGTTAACCTTTGGTTTCATTTACCTTATCAACAGTCTCGTTGGTTGGTACCAATAGACCAAGGCGGCCAAGAAAGGCTACTAGTAACAATTAATAAATACAAGAGGTGGGCATGTTGCTCCACCTCTTTTTGTGATATACTAGAGTAGTTTTTGAGCCTTGTAAAAAATGATTTTTTTAGTTCAAATTTAAAAAAGAAAAGGAGAGAACATGGACATCTTTTTGAGGAGCATATCGGGGATTCTCGTCATCCTGGGCATGATTTTAGTGGGCTTTGTCATTGGTGAAAAAGGCTGGTTCGATGACAAGTCACGTGGCCTACTCGCTAAATTGGTCACTCAAGTTGCTCTTCCCTGCTATATGCTCTACACCATCACGCAGCGCTTCACAGCAGCGGATCTACTTATAATGTTGCCAGCCTTGCGGTTTCCTGCCCTGTCTATGGTTATTTTGCTCGGTATTGCGACAGGAGTAGCCAGGATCTTTGCGGTGAGACAGGACCGTCGCGGCCTCTTTATTTCCATGTTTTTTAACTCCAATACCATCTTCGTGGGGCTCCCCATTAACCAAGCCCTCTTTGGAGATGCCAGCATTCCCTATGTTTTGATCTATTACATGTGCAATACAACCTTTTTCTGGACTTTGGGAACTTATCTCATCCAGCGAGATGGTGAGGGAGAAGCTCAGTTTGATCTTAAAACGAGTCTGAAAAAAGTCTTTTCTCCGCCCCTCATGGGCTTTATCTTGGGGCTAGTCATGGTGATGCTGCAGATCAAGTTGCCAGCCTTTCTAGCCAGTGATTTGCAGTATCTGGGCAATTTAACGACGCCCTTGTCCATGATATTTATCGGTTTGTCGGTGTCTCATGTAGGCGTGAAGCAGTTGGTTCTGGGAAAAGATCAGCTACTCATTCTACTAGGTCGCTTCCTGGTTGCCCCTCTCTTGATGGCAACCATCGTCTACTGGGTGCCTCTTCCAAGCTTGATGAAGCAAGTCTTTATCATCCAGTCCGCCATGCCTGTGATGACCAATGCGCCAGTTGTTGCCAGACTCTACGGTGCTGATAGTGACTATGCAGCCGTCATGGTGACAGAGACGACCCTTGCAACCATGGTGGTGATCCCTATTCTCATGCTGTTGATGGCTTAACAAATAGGAACTACAAAAGCTCAAGTTTTTTGAAAACTTGAGCTTTTCTTATATGAGAGCTAATAAAAGCGTAATCACCAGAGCGATGCTCATCCGAATCAGGTGGTGGGCTGGGTGGAAGTTTCCTTTGTGTTTCCCATTCCAATAGGCCCCGTAGCAAATCAAACCACAGACGATCAACCAAAGGACTAGAGAGACAATCGGTAAAAAGAAGTAGAGGGTGAGAGATAAGGTCGCAAGACTACTTCCGATGAGGAGAAATGTATTTCCTAGAGTATGATTTCCTTTTTTAACTTCAGAAAGAGAAGCCAATAAGTGAAGAAGAACAAAAGCAAGGGCAAAGAAGGCTGTAAAAAAGCCGAGAAGAATGGAGAAGAACATACGGTTTCCTTTCTAAGATATGATTGCCTGAGTACTATTTTTTATGACTGATTTTATGAAGAATCATAAATGATACTACAAGATTTAAAATGATAACCAATAAAGTAAAAAGAGAGTAACCATAAAGTTTAATTGGAAATTCATTTTTGATATTGCATAGAGTAAACAAACTCGTTAGAATTCCCGTCAACAATCCAGGCACATATTTTCGAATAACGACTGTCTGAATCAGATGTCCGAACACATGGTAGATATAAGCGATTATGATGCTTGCGTAAATGCTATAGTTGTTAAACTGGTAACTAAGATATAGCGACGTCATTAGGATCAGAAATTGCTCCAAGACAATGGCATTGAAAGCAAAAGGAGTGTAACAAGATGGGATTCGATTATCTGGAAACTGTGCTGATAATTTTTTGACAAAGGATGGCATCCAAATGATTTCTTCAAGTTCGTGAAGCATGAAGAGTGATGGAAATAGAAAGTAAAATTGCACGCTGGTCATTGAAAATACTCCCTTCTAGTTCGAGCCCACTTTTAAAATCTCCAAATAAAATTGGATCACTTCTTGTTCGGTGTAGGACTTGCCTTTTTTCAACCACCAGCTGAGGGTTTCGATGAAATGGCTGACGACCAAGTGTTTGAGGTAAGAGTGAGGGAGAGTTGGATGGGCCTTGATGAGTTCGTCGGCAACCATTGGGTAGACATCGTGTTCTAGTTCTTTTCGCAGTTGCCGGATAAAATAATCGTTTTTAGAGAGCAAGAGACTGGTCACATGGTCTTGATTTTTCTTGAAATGCTGAAAGATATGAGCCAGATAGTCTTGTGGTGAGAGGTGTTCAGCACGCTCAAAGAGATGGTGAAAGAGCTTTTGACAGAGTTCATCTAGCAATAATTCCTTACTTTCGTAATGGCTGTAAAAGGTTGATCGCCCCACATCAGCAAGGTCTATGATTTCCTGAACCGTGATGGCCTCGTAGTCTTTTTGGTTGAGTAATTGTAAAAAAGCTTGATAGATGGCTTTTCGAGTCTTAGTAATGCGACGATCCTGAGCAGTCATATGGACACTTTGAACAAACTGTTCAGTAACGTACACCCTAAACGGTTTGCCCCTATCCTTTCTGTTGTGAATGTTAGATAATGATAATGAACATGATGTTCATGAATCTATTATACCAGAGGATTTAGGATTATGAAGACAAAACATGCGGTCTGGATCGCTTTTTTCTTGAATTTGAGTTATGCCATTGTTGAGTTTATTGCAGGAGGGATTTTTGGATCCAGCGCTGTCCTTGCGGATTCGGTCCATGACTTGGGGGATGCGATCGCTATTGGGATCTCCGCCTTTTTGGAGAGCATTTCTAACCGTGAAGAAGACAGCCACTATACCTTGGGCTACAAGCGCTTTAGCCTTTTAGGGGCCATGGTAACGGCAGTGATTCTCATGACAGGGTCCGTTCTGGTTATTTTAGAAAATATAACGAAAATATTTCACCCACAACCTGTCAACGATGAGGGCATTCTCTGGCTTGGAATCATAGCCGTCAGCATCAATGTGCTAGCGAGTCTCGTCATTCGCAAGGGGCAAACCAAGAACGAATCCATTCTCAGCCTGCATTTTCTGGAAGATACTCTGGGCTGGGTGGCTGTCATCCTAATGGCCATTGTCCTCCGATTTACCGACTGGTATATTCTGGATCCGCTCTTATCTCTTGCCATTTCCATCTTTATTCTGTCAAAAGCCATTCCACGTTTTTGGAGCACGCTCAAGATTTTCTTGGATGCCGTGCCAGAAGGAGTAGATATCCAGCAAGTCAAGAGTGATTTGGAGCGGTTGGACCATGTCGCTAGTATCAATCAGCTCAATCTTTGGACCATGGATGGTTTGGAAAAAAACGCCATTGTCCATGTTTGTCTGGAGCATGTCAAGCATATGGAGGTCTGTAAAGAGTCTATCCGCACCTTGCTCAAAGAGAGTGGATTTCAAAATGTTACCATCGAAGTGGATGAAGACTTGGCGACCCACCGCGCCCACAAGCGAAATATCGAAGAACTGGAAGTGGATCAAGGTCATGGGCATGATCATCACCATCATTAATGACGAGTTGGTACGAGCAGAAGCCTAAGAAAAAGTGTATACTGTAGATAAGGAAGCAATAGAAAGTAGGTTGTTCCTATGAAGAAAACAGTTTATACAAAAGCTGGGCAAGTGGGTCTAGTAGAAGTTGAACGTCCGCAAATCGAAGCGCCGGATGATGTTATTCTCCGCATCGTCCGCACATGTGTCTGTGGATCCGATCTCTGGAGCTACCGTAATCCAGATATTGACGCAGGGCATCAAAATAGTGGCCACGAAGCCATTGGGATTGTCGAAGAAATCGGAGAAGCTATTACAACGGTCAAACCAGGAGACTTTGTCATCGCGCCTTTCACCCATGGTTGTGGGGAGTGTGACGCCTGTCGTGCTGGCTATGATGGGACTTGTGACCGCCATATCGGCAACAATTGGTCTGGTGGCGTACAGGCTGAGTATATCCGTTTCCATTTTGCCAATTGGGCACTTGTGAAAATTCCAGGTCAACCTTCAGATTACAGCGAAGGCATGCTTAAGTCACTTTTGACACTTGCTGATGTCATGCCGACGGGTTATCATGCGGCGCGTGTGGCTAATGTGCAAAAGGGTGATAAGGTGGTCGTTATCGGGGATGGGGCTGTTGGCCAATGTGCTGTCATTGCAGCTAAGATGCGTGGAGCATCGCAAATCGTCCTCATGAGTCGCCACGAAGACCGTCAACAGATGGCCTTGGAGTCAGGCGCGACAGCAGTCGTAGCTGAACGTGGTGAAGAAGGCATTGCCAAGGTGCGAGAAATTCTCGGTGGTGGAGCAGATGCAGCTCTCGAATGTGTGGGTACTGAAGCAGCAGTTGATCAAGTTCTTGGTGTTCTTCACAATGGAGGGCGCATGGGATTTGTCGGCGTTCCTCATTACAATAACCGTGCTTTAGGTTCGACCTTTGCCCAAAACATTTCGGTGGCAGGTGGGGCAGCCTCTGTTACTACCTATGACAAGCAGTTCTTGCTCAAGGCTGTACTTGATGGCGACATCAACCCAGGTCGCGTCTTTACTCATAGCTATAGCTTGGATGAGATTGATCAAGCCTATAAAGATATGGATGAACGTAAGACGATTAAGGCTATGATTGTACTGGACTAACGAAAAAATTCTAGTAGAAAATATCTACTAGAATTTTTTAATACAATTCCCAATCCGGACTTGAAAATTTCTTGGTTCGGGTCATATAAAAATGGATAAAGTGAACTTCCATTGCTAAAGTCATCACGGTTGCGATGGTAATGACAATGGTTGGATTGGCTGAGAAAAGAAGGGAGAGAACCAGTCCGATAAGGAACATCCCTGCTTGCAAACCATAATAGAGCTTGTCATACTTGAGGTGACTCTTGTTAAAATAGCCATTTGCAAGGATAGCAGCTTGAAAGAGGCCGATACCCGTATAGAAGAAGCCAGTCGCAAAATGGTGATGGACTTCTGGATTGACCAAGAAACTCATAGACACAGTCACCATAATCAAGCCGATGAAAATTGGATAGTGACTATAAATTAGGAAGATTCCCTTATTCTTTCCTTCTTCATCAATGGCATGGTCAAACTTACCAAAGTAATTCATAAAGAGGTTGACCATGATGATAAAGTAAAGGATAGAGTGGATAGAGAAATTTTCAAGTGTAAAAAAATCTGCAAGGCCCATAATCATCTCACCAAAAGTGATGATAACTAAAAGCGAGATGCGTTCAATCAGGTGGGGGAGATTAATCTGAAAAAGACTTGTATGTCGAGTTAAGATAATAGGCATGACGAAGGTCAAGAGAATCCCTAGCATATAGACATAGATACCAAAATCTATCGGAAGAAGTGCAGCTATGTAGATAGCCAAGGTCCTGAGCCCTGTCATCCAAAGAAAGCCCTTGATACTTTTTCGATTGGCTGGAGTAGTAGACTTACGCAAATACTCTACTAAGTATTGGAGAAATAGGGTTAAGGTCAGGGTTCCCACTGTCCAGCAGAAGGTATGAAAGTAGCTCTGCCAGTCATTGGTAATCATGTTTGAGATTAAGAGCAACATTGCCATATTGATGAACATGACGGTCATATTGAAAAGGGAATTCTTTCCATAGCGGTTGGTATAGACGGTCTGAATCATCCAAGAATTGACCAAAACCAGAAGTGTCATCAGGAAACCAAAGATGGCATCTAATGATAAGACTCCATGGTGAAGATGATGGATAAGGGCAGTGGTTTTGGAAATAGCGTAAACAAAGACCAGATCATAAAAGAGTTCACTATACTCAACCCGTTTGTGTTTGATAAGATTTGACATGGGTTATCCTTTCTGCGATGTTTGAACAATTTATTATATCAGAAAAATGACAGTATATGATGGAAGGAAGGGGAGTAGACCAATCAATTTCATTGTGACGCAAATTGTCATTACATGACAACAGTTGATGTAGCCTATTTACTAGGATACTCCGAAGTGTCTTCCTTCTCACGAGCCTTTAAAAAATGGACCGGACAGACTATTTCAGAGTATCGCGAGTAGATGCAGACAGAAGCTTAACAGCAGAAATTTCCATTATCAACACCAGATGTATTCATCTGGTGTTTTTATCTTTCTGAAAAAAATGAAATTTTCTACTTGACAAGTGAGCGTTCACTCACTATAATAGTCTCATGATTAAAAAGTGAGTAAACACTCACCTGAGAGGATGCATATGAAAACATTGCTACATTTACAAGATTTACAAAAATCTTTTGGTCAACAATTGGTGTTAAACCACGTTGGTTTTGAATTACAGTCTGGGGAAATCATTGGTCTAATCGGTCCTTCTGGTGCTGGTAAATCAACCATGATAAAAACCATGTTAGGAATGGAAAAGGCAGATAGCGGTATCGCTTTAGTCTTAGACCACACCATGCCCAATCGTCATATTCTGGGAGATATTGGCTATATGGCCCAGTCTGATGCTTTATATGAGGCTTTGTCAGGACAAGAAAATTTGGAATTTTTCGGTCAGCTAAAAGGCCTTTCCAAAAAAGACTTAAAGGATGAAATTGCCCATGTGGCTCAGGTGGTAGATTTAACAGAGCACTTAAATAAGGCCGTGTCTGGTTATTCCGGAGGAATGAAACGACGCTTGTCGCTGGCGATTGCGCTTTTAGGAAATCCTCAACTCCTGATTTTGGACGAACCGACAGTTGGAATCGACCCTTCTCTTCGAAAGAAAATCTGGAAGGAATTAATTACTCTTAGAGACAAGGGTGTAGGAATTTTGGTTACCACCCATGTCATGGATGAGGCAGAGCTGACAGATAAGGTTGGCCTCTTGTTAGGTGGAAACATCATTGCCTTTGATACACCAAAAAATCTCAAGGAAAGTTATGGTGTTTCAAGTATTGAAGAAGTCTTTTTGAAAGCGGAAGGAGAATAAGATGAGAACCCTTGCCATTGCAAAAAAAGTTATCAAAGAATTGCTTCGTGACAAACGAACCCTTGCCATGATGTTTGTGGCTCCAGTCTTTATCATGTGGTTGATGAACCTCATGTTTTCGGCTAGTACAACCGTGAACATCAAGCTAGCAACGCAGGATCTACCAACTAGTTTGGTAAAGAAAATGGATGATCTGGACCATGTCAATGTGAAAACATACAAAGACATGGAGCAAGCCAAAGAAGACTTGGCTGATGAGAAAGTCGACGCCGTCATTTCTTATAAAGACGGGGAGTATCAGGTAGATTATGCCAATACAGATGCTTCGAAAACTGCTATGACCCGTCAAGTATTGCGGACCAGTATCGCCAGTGAAGGCACCAATCAACTATTAACTCGTGTTAAACAGGCCCTTCCTCAATTGAAACTCGATGCAAAATCACCAGAAATTAAGGAATCTTATGAGTATGGGAATGAAGATACAGGTTTCTTTGCCAAAATGATTCCAGTCTTGATTGGATTTGTCGTCTTCTTCTTTGTCTTCTTGATTTCAGGGATGGCGCTGTTGAAAGAACGCACCAGCGGGACCCTAGATCGCTTATTAGCCACTCCGGTCAAACGTTCTGAAATCGTCTATGGTTACATGATGTCTTATGGAATCATAGCTATTCTTCAAACAGCAGTTGTTGTTTTAGCAGCTATTTGGTTGTTGAATATTGAAGTTGTCGGAAGTTTATTAAATGTTATAATAGTTAATGTGGTATTGGCTCTTGTAGCACTCGCCTTCGGAATTCTCTTGTCCACCTTGGCCAAATCAGAATTTCAAATGATGCAATTTATTCCTCTTGTGATTATGCCGCAGCTCTTTTTCTCAGGAATCATTCCTCTTGGTTCAATGGGAGAGTGGGCAAAAACAATTGGGAAATTCTTGCCTTTGACCTACTCAGGTGATGCCATGAGTCAGATTATTCTTTACGGACGTAACCTTGGGGATATTTTGCCAAATATCGGTGTTTTACTGCTTTTCCTTGTCGCTTTGACAATGCTGAATATTGTCGGATTGCGTCGGTATCGTAAGGTATAAAAATAAAAAGGATGTGAGGATGGACATGAACGAGAGTATTTTTGAGTCGTTTGAAGCTTATCTAGAGGGAGCAGACTATCCCAAAGGAAAGAAGAAAATTATGCAGGCAGCCGTCGATTTGATCTCGACCAAGGGTTATAATGGGACTTCAACTCTTCAAATTGCGGAGCATGCCGGGCTTAGCCAAGCCACACTCTTCAAGTATTTCCAGACCAAAGATGAGTTGCTGACGGCTATTTTACATCCGATCCTTCCTAGTCTTCTGGGAAATTTTCTGGATCAACTCTTAAATTTTCAAACAACAGAGGAAAAAATTCACTATTTCGTTTATGACCGAATGAACTACCTCAAAACCAATCAAGCTCTCTTAAAAATCGTGTTACAGGAGATGTTTTCGAATGAAAAGATCAAGCAGGAGCAAGAACATATTTGGAGTTTCATTCAGGGTAGAATTGGTGACCTCCTTCAAGAACTGAAAGCGGACCCTCGCATCAATCCTGATCTGACTATTTCCCAATTCCTGCGTATTCTGATTGGCCCGCTGCTTGCCTATTTTGGTCAGCTCTATATTCTTGGAACTAATGGGCAAGTGACCGATGAAGATCTTTCCTTGGTCGAAAAGCAAATCTTAGGTGGCTTGTGGAAATAGGGGGATCTGATAGAAACAAACCAAAAAACCATATTCCATTTCAATGGGAATATGGTTTTTTACAACTTTTATTTCAAATTCGACATCACTTGTTTCTTGGTGAAGGTGCGCTCTTGTTTATTAGCTAAGGCCTTAATGCGCGCATCAAGGAGAATAGCGCGACCTTCGGCACTTCGGGTATAGACGAGGTCATACTTACCTAGGCTCTTTCGGATTTGCTCCACAAAGGCTTGGGCATCCTCTTTCCGTTTGTCAAAGAGGCTTGGTACAGCGAAATATTCTGTTTGATCGGATACCTTTTCCTGTGCTTTCAGGATATAGCGCTGATTTTCAATCGGTGCGAAGAATTCGATCATGGTTTGCGAGAAGAGTTCCTTCTCCCGCATGGTTCCGCCCTTCAAATAGATCAGCGTGTTGATGGCATCCTTTCTGTCTCGTACGACTTGGATGCGGGTTTCTTGGGTCTGGATCTGGCCAGAAAGGAGTAGGGCTTGGTGAATAGCCTGGCCGAAGACTTCTAAACGTTTATAAGGGCTCTTATAGAGATAGTAGCGCAGCCAAGCAAGGAGAGCGAGAACAGCTAAAACGAATAGAAGAATAAGAGAAACAGTGTTCCTTCCTCCTCTATGTGAGTAGTAAATCAGGTTGGCGAAAGAATCGGTCAAGGTAGCGGCCGTCAGCCAGCGAGCTAGCTTTCTAGCATCAAAAAATAGGGCCAGGGGCAGGAAGTGTTTATCCACTTGTACCTCGTTAGCAATCTCCATATTCTCCAGAATCGGCAGGGCTGATTTCCAGCCGTCTCGGAGTTCTTGACGATGGGTAGAGCGCTCTAAGGTCTCTTCATTGAGTTTTTGCAACTGTTTTTTAGTATAGCGGATATTGTCAAAGGCTAGACCTTCGATGCCAGATTCGATGAAGGGCTCCTTGTAATGGAGGCCTAAAAATTGTTTCATCCGTCTTTCTAAGAGCTCCAGATCAGGACTGTATTCTTTCAACTGATCAGTGATGGCCTCGATCTCTTCCTTTTCAAGATCGGACTTTTCATACCATTTCTTTAGGGAAAGATTGATGGAGACCAGGTGCCAGATGTTGCTAGTCTTTTCTGGATCCTCAGGCCACACTCGGATGGCACGACCTCGCATTTGGTTGCTGAGCATAAAACTGCCGACAAAGCTCGCTAGGATCAGGGAATTGACGCAAGGAGCATCCCAGCCTTCTCCTAGAAGTGACTTGGTTCCAATGACGACTTGGATGAGCCCTTCTTGAAAGAGCTGGGTCACGGCTGTCACCAAATCATGTTGAGAACCAACCAAGCGAACCTTGAGAAAGTCATCTGGAGATAATTGGCCGACGTTTTGGTAAGTCAGTCGATTCCCTCCAAGTAGCTCTTCTAGTCTTGGCTTAGCAACTGTCGGGATGATGACGATGCTACCGGTCAAGACAGCAATGGCAGGAGGAGTAGTTAGCTCTATGCTTTCTCTGCGAATAGATTCAAAATAGGAGAGAACTCCCAATTGAGTGAATTGGGCATCTTTATCCCCGAGATGAACTTCAAAATCTTGGCGGATATAGTCTGTTAGGACCAGTTGGCGCAGTTGACTTCCAAGCGCCTGGTATTCGGCCTTGAAAATTTCTCGAACCGCATTGAGTTTTCCGAGGGATTGGTTGAGCAGAAGGTCTTGTTTTTTGTTGCGGACCAGTTTGACTTGTTTTCGATCGATCAAGCTGGCTGCTTTTAATTCATGAAGCAGTTGCTTCTCGTATTCCTCAGGTAGATTGTACCAGTGAGGCACCTGAAAGAGCAGGCCTTGCAGGAGAATTTCAAGCCAGTCCAGGGTGAAAGCAGGTAATTTCTTGGCTCCTAAAAGGTCTTGGAAACGTTGGGGAAAGGCAATTCCCTTGCTTCAAAGAAAGATCAGGGTAGCAGAGAGATACTGGGGCTCATTGAGCAATTCATCATCGCTGATCTGACCCGATAAGGCCTGGCAGGTTTGGAGGTGTTGGCAAAAGAGGGGATCGGAAGTCAGTTGTTGCAAGAGAGCATTCTTTTGTTGGCTAAAAGCATCCAACTGCTCTTGCTCTTCCTTGGTTGGAAAGGCAAAGTAGACATAGTCTTGGTGAGGACAAAGGGTGTCTTCCTTGACCAATTCGGGAACCGTAATTTCCTCATCAATCTCACCACACATGCGGATATAGCGATCCCAAAGGGCAGGATCCCCTTCATAGGGAGGGGTGGCGGTAAGGGAGATCATCTTTAAGTCAGGGAAGGCTTGACGAAAGGCTTCCAAACTCTTCCACCATTCATTGCGTAAGTGGTGACACTCATCTAAACAAAGGGTTCCGAGTGAGATGGCTTTGAAAGTAGTGAAGATATCAAAGCCTTTGAAATCAAATGTTTCAATCTCTGCCTGGTCATCGGTATCCTCAGCTTGCGATTGACCGACGACTTGGTTCATGGCGCTGTGTAGGGCCTGATAGGTAGCTACTGTAATCAGCTTAGGATGTTTTAAGTCTTGTGAAATCAGTTGTTCCGCTTGACTTTCATCACTCAAGAATGCCTGGATAATCCGATCCACCCATTGTTGACGAATGGTGACCGTTGGAGCCAAGATCAGGGTTGGCTGGCCGAAGCGTCTGATAAATTCGATTCCCAGGGTTGTTTTTCCCGAGCCAGGAGCTGCTACCAAATGTAGATGGCCATCCGCCATAAAAGCGTCACTCTTATCGAGAACGCGTTTTTGATAGTGTCTCCATTGGCCTGTAAAGGCTAGTTCTTGTAACATTGGTTTCCTCCCTCTATCAGGATTATTATATCATAAATGAGGTGAGCAACCGATCCCTTCAAGCCCTAGAGTGACTCAATCACCTGGCAGAGCGCCTCTACATCTTCCTTTCGAGTGGACCAGGAGGTCGCAAAACGAATGACGGTCAGTTCGTCATCATACTTTTCCCAGAAGGAGAAGACCGCTTTCTCAGAAAGTTTTTCCATCTGCTCTTTGGTCACCAAGCAAAAGATCTGGTTGGTAGGATTTTCAAAATAGAGAGGGAGTCCTGCTCTTTTACAAGCTTGACGGATCTGATTGGCATCAGTAATCGCATCTTTGCCGATAGTGTCATATAAATGATCCTTGAACAATTCGTCAAATTGGATGCCTAACAATCTGCCTTTAGCTAAGAGAGCACCGTGTTGCTTGATGATGGTGGTCATATGAGGCAGAAGACGAGGATTGGGAATGACTACCGCCTCTCCAAACATGGCCCCGCACTTGGTGCCACCGATGTAAAAAGCATCACAGAGCTGGGCGAGGTCGGCTAGAGTCACATCATTTTCAGGACAAGCCAGAGCATAGGCCAGGCGTGCTCCATCGACAAAGAGTTTGAGCTCGTGCTCTTTGCAGACGTGAGCAATGGCTTCCAATTCAGATTTGCTATAGAGGGTTCCAAGCTCAGTCGGTTGTGAGATGTAGACCATGCCGGGCATGACCATGTGTTCGTGATTGCCATCTGCCCAGTACTCTTCAATGATTTCTTTGATTTGTTGGGCGGTCAATTTTCCGTCTGCTGTATCGAGTTCTAGAACCTTGTGGCCGCCAAACTCGATAGCCCCAGCCTCGTGCACACTGACATGCCCAGTTTTCGCTGCGATCACCCCTTGATAAGATTGAAGGAGGCTATCAATCATGATTTGATTGGTTTGGGTCCCGCCCATAAGAAAGCGAACTTCTGCTTGGGGACAGTCACAAGCCTCTCGAATCCGTTCAATGGCACTCTCAGTAATCGGGTCTGTCCCATAACCTGTCATTTCCACTTGGTTGGTTTCCATCATCCGCTTAAGGATGTTAGGATGTGCTCCTTGTAAATAGTCGTTGGCGAAATTCAGTTGTGTTTTCATTTGGTTGCTTCTCTTTCTTTATTGATGCTATTAGTTTAAAATAATTTTTGATATTACACAAACGGCAAAAACTCATCTTATCTATGATATAATGGAATAGATAAGGAGGAGAAGTTTATGGATGCCAGTAAATGCCAAGCTGTTTTAGTAGCGAGTGAGACCGGCTCTTTTTCAGCCGCAGCTGAACAGCTGAACTATACCCAGTCAGGGATTACAAGGATGATCTCGAGTTTAGAGGAAGAGTTGGACTTTCCAATTTTCATCCGCAACAAAAAGGGCGTTCGCTTAACGGAAAATGGGCAATTGATGTTGCCTTATTTTAGAGAGATTGTCGATGCCAATCAGGTGGCGGTCGAAGTCAGTGAGGAAATCAAGGGCTTAGTCAGAGGTTCCATCACAATTGGCTGCTACTTTAGCGTGTCCTCCATGTGGATGCCTAGCCTCTTAAAAGCATTTTCCGAAACCTATCCATCCATTCAGATTACTCTGTTAGAAGGTGGAAATAAGGAGATTGCCAAGTGGCTAGCTGAGAAATCTGTCGATATTTGTCTGTGCGCGGAGCCTCAGGATAGTGGAGAGTACAGCTGGAAAGAATTGTATCGAGACCCCTTGGTGGCTTGGTTGCCGAAAAATCATCCCAAGGCCGAACAAAAGACTTACAAAATTAAAGATCTGGAAACAGAAGATTTTATCCACACCTTACCTGGTCAAGATACAGACCAAGACCGTTTAATCAAGCAAGAAGGCCTTAATCTGCAGACACGATTCACAACAAAAGACGGCTTTACGACCTATCAGATGGTCAAGGTTGGTCTAGGAGTCAGCTTTAACCAAGCGATGATCGCAAGAGACTGGAAAGAAGAAGTGGTGCAAGTTCCGCTCAGTCCGAAACACTTTGTTTCTCTTGGGATGGCCCTCCCTAAAAAAGAAAAAGTATCTCCAGCTGTTCAACGATTTATGGACTGTTTAGAGCAATGGATGGTAGAGTTTTTGGAATAGAGATTGAAAAAGGCCTAATCATTTGATTAGGCTTTTTCATGTTAGTCTTTCTTTGTTTTACGAGAGAGTCCAAAGGCAGCACCCATGCTAAGAAGACCAAGACCTAGAGTCGTCAAAGCAATTGAGTTTTTGCTTCCTGTATTTGGAAGACTTGCTTCTTTTTGAGGAAGAGCTGCAGGTGCGATATAGACTGCGGTTTTGGCAGGCTCGTTTTTAGCAGGTGTGAATACAGTCGGTTTCGCAGGGGTTAAAACAGCCGGTTTTTGAGGAGTAGGAGTCGGTGTTGCAGGCGTTTGGATGCTAGGTGTTTGTGGTTTTGCTTTCGCCACACGATGAGATTTTGAGATCAACTCATACTTGTCTGTTTGGACTTTGAAGACACGACCTTTTTGGACAGTTTCAACGACTTTATTGGCAAATTGAACGTTCAACAAGTTAGCAAAGTTTTTGTCGATATCTAGGTAGAGACCATTTGTTCCATTGACCAATGGATCAAAGTCTTTTTTTTCACGTGTTTCACCAACCACTGTCAAAGAGATACCAGCATCTTGAAGGGCTTTCAGTGTCGCTTCTTTGGTTGGTGTATCCTTTGTAAGATCAATGTCCTCATCTGTAATCAAGAAAGCAAAGCGATGGTTGTTTGCCCCAGTCCCCCAGTTGTAGTCTCCTGAAGTAGCGATATGATGCAATGGAACAGTAGCATTTTCATAGTAGCCTTTAGTTTTGATGGTTTTCAAAGCAGAAATGAAACTTTCTGGATCACTTGTGAACTTAGATCCATTGAAATCATGGTATTTAACTTCACTAGCTCTTTCGTATTCAACCAATCCTAAACGAGCTTGAATATTTTTTGCCGATAGATTACGAACGAAGGTCTCGACATTCTTCATCGTATCCCTGATGTGAGAATCCATTGAAGTTGATTTGTCAATGACAAAGACGATGTCTGATGTTGCTTGAACTTCTTTTTTATTGACCACATCGGCTTCTTTTGTCACTTCGACTACAGTTGTTTTATTAACTGTTTCAGTTGTTGTCTCAGTGTAGTCCGCTGTTTCCTTGGTTGATGTAGCTGTCTTAGTAGATGAGACCGGTTTTGAAGTGCCAACAGGTGTGTTTGGATCTGCTAAGCTAGTCGTTTTGATGGTTGCTGTTGAAGTAGTGGTGGTGTCTGCACCGTCTGTTTTAGCAGATGGGCCAGTTTTTTTGACGTCCACAGCGATGATATCCCCAGTTTTTGCTTTATCAGCAGGAACAACTGGTGTATTGGCTTTGGCGTTGATTTCTTCTGTTGCAGCCGTGATAGGTGATTTTGTGGCTGTAGTAGCTGCAGGAGCAGCTTGGGTTGTGCTAGGTGCAACGTCATCAGCTGAAGCAATAGTCGTTCCTGTGAAGACAGTTCCTAAAACAACGGATGCTAAAGTTAAAGTTTGTTTACGTGAAATAGTATATTTTTTCAAAATACGTCCCCTTTTTAATAAACTTTTTTCTATCATACAGGTTTTTGAAAAACTTGTCAACGGTATAATAATCAAGGCTTTTGCCGACTTTTATATCTCTAGTTATTGATAAAAAGCCGAACAAGAAAAATATTCACATAATAATTTAAATATACAAAACATGCAAAAGAAAATAGGATTCCCACAAATTTGCAGGAATCCTTATTTTATCGGCATTTCTACTCTATTTTTTAGTCGTAAAAAATACTAGCTAGTCACTTTTTTTATGTTTCTGCATTAGCACTAAGAACAAAGGCTACGACTAGTTTAGTAATTTTTCAAAGAATTGGATGACCTCTGGTTTGAGATTACTTTCCTTCGGTTCAACTAGTGAAACGTAAAAACTAATCCGTTCACTTTCTGCCATCGGAATCGCGATCAGTTCTTCTTCACCATCTGTTAGTGCAAGATCTGCTAGTAAACTGATCCCCACTTGTTTACGAAGGAGTTGTTTTAGAAGCTGAATATCATCCGTCTGAAAGAAGGGTGTAGCCTCATGGTGATAGCGCTCATTCAACTGTTCAAAGGCTTTTAAATGAACAAAGTGCTCATCTGGAATGATAAAATCTTCATCGATGACGTCTGAAAATTGTAATACTTTTTTGGAGGCTAGTGGATGGTTATGATGAAGGATATAGAAGAGATCTCGTTTGGCTATTTCTCTTACCTGGAAGCGATGATCTTTAATCGGTTCCAAACTCCCTAAAAAACTAGCATCTAGTTCCCCTTTGGAAAGCATTTCTAAAAGTTCGACAGATCCTTCTTGGACAGGATGGATACTTTGAAGAGCTGCAACATTACTGATAAAGGCGGGTTGTTTTCGGACAAGATAGTCAATGATGATTGGTGGGAAACCAACCGTATTGAATTGAGAGAGACTCCGGAGGATCTCTTTTTTGGCCCCTTGAATCTCAGGTAAGACCTTTTGAATATGTCGTAGCAAGATTTCTCCTTGGGGCGTCAATTTGAAAGTACGATGAGAAGGATCGTGCGCGATTAATGGACAGTGAAATTCCTTTTCTAGTCGTTTAATCGCATAGGAAACGGATGGTTGACTGATCCCGTGTTTTTGGGCAACCCCAGTAAAGGATTGCTGTTGACTAAGATCAAGAAAATAATAAAAGTCCTTAAGATTCATTGGGCTCCCTCTTCTAAATAGACAGACATGGATAAGCAAAAATTATCCGTGATAGCTAATTTGACTATATGATTTTTTGTTTGTTACAATCTGAGGTGAGTCAGAGGACAATTAAAGGCTATCTAAAAGATCTTCGAAAATCGTTAGGATCTTCTCCCTTTTTCCAACTGGAAGTTGCTTAATTTTCATATTTACTCTCTTAAGTGAAAGATTGTCGTTAGGATCTGAAGATGATTCAAGTGAATTAAAATTGAAGAATTCTTCAGGCGTTAACTCAAGAGCAGAAATGACTTTTTCAAGACTGTGAATGGTCAGATTCACGTTTTGATTTTCCAATTGATTGATGTATTTTAATCCAAGATCTGCCCGTTCCGATAGCTCCTCTTGACTCATGTTTTGTTTTTTTCGCAAATATTTGACCTTTTGCGCTATATACCGTTGTAAATAATGTTTTGTTTTCATGTAACCAGAATACAAGTTTTAAATGACAAAAATAACACCTTAAACAAAACAAAGTATCTTATAACAAACATATTTTGGATTTATTATCTATGGCTTTTATAGGTATTGATCATCATAAGTAGAAAAAAGAATACCTGAAAACAGTGGATCTTTTGATGAGAATAACCTTCTAAAAGGTGGAAAGGAACAGGCTTTTTTAAGAGATGACTATGACGATCTAGGAAGTGATGGATAAGCCTATTATTTTGTTATCTTTTGAAATCGCATCATTTTCGGTTGTATCGCCTGAACTTTCATTGACTGATTTATTCATATTGTATCATATAGATAACAAAGTGTCATTTAAAGAAAAAGTGTTATAATAGAATAAACTAAATAAGGAGGTCACATGATGACTGCACATGATATTTTAAACAACCCTTTCCTCAATAAAGGAACTGCCTTTACTTTAGAGGAACGTAAGCAACTAGGTCTCATTGGCCTCCTGCCACCTTACGTCCAAACTATTGAAGAACAAGCAGCGCAAACTTATGCGCAAATGCAAACAAAGGTTAATGATTTGGAAAAACGTTTGTTCCTAATGGAAATTTTTAATACAAATCGTACTCTATTTTACTACCTATTTGCTCAACATTTGGAAGAGTTTAATCCAATTGTCTATGATCCAACTATTGCTGATACCATTGAAGGGTATAGCGATCTCTTTGTAGATCCACAATATGCCGCATATCTTGATATCAATCATCCTGAAAATATCGAAGCAACTTTGAAAAATGCAGCAGGGGACCGTGAAATTCGTCTTATTGTTGTGACAGATGCAGAAGGTATTCTCGGTATTGGTGACTGGGGTACAAATGGTGTTGATATTTCTGTTGGGAAATTGATGGTCTATACTGGAGCTGCAGGAATCGATCCTTCAACGGTGCTTCCTTTGGTCATTGATGCAGGTACCAACCGTGAAGAATTGCGTAACAATCCTAATTACTTAGGAAATCGTCACGAACGTGTGCGTGGAGATCGTTATTATGATTTTATCGATCAATTTGTTCAAACTGCAGAACGCCTCTTCCCTAAACTCTATCTGCACTGGGAAGATTTTGGTCGCTTAAATGCTGCTAACATCCTTGAAAAATACCGGAAGCAAATCCCAACCTTTAACGATGATATCCAAGGAACTGGTATTGTTACCCTAGGTGGGATCTTTGGGGCATTGGATATTACAGGTGAAAAATTAACGGATCAAGTTTATCTCTGCTATGGTGGTGGGACTGCTGGTGCAGGGATTGCTTCTCGTGTCCTTCGTGAAATGGTTAGTGAAGGTCTACCTGAAGAAGAAGCTTATAAACGCTTCTTTATGGTCGACAAACAAGGTCTCCTTTTTGATGATATGGATGACTTAACGCCGCAACAAAAACCATTTGCTAAGAAACGTTCTGATTTTGCCAATGCAGATCAGTTGACGGACCTTCTTGAAGTAGTGAAGACGGTTAAACCAACCATTCTTGTGGGAACTTCAACTCAGCCGAATACTTTCACAAAAGAAATTGTAGAAGCTATGTGTGAAAACACTGAACGTCCTATCATTTTCCCATTGTCAAACCCGACCAAACTAGCTGAGGCAAGTGCCAAAGATTTGATCGAATGGTCAGACGGAAAAGCATTTGTTGCAACAGGAATTCCAGCTGGTACAGTTTCCTATAAAGGTGTGGACTACGTGATTGGTCAAGCGAATAATGCCCTGATTTACCCAGGTCTTGGACTTGGTATGCTGGCTTCTGAAGCGAGTCTTTTGACGGATGAAATGATTGGAGCAGCCGCACATTCATTGAGTGGGATTGTCAATCCAGGCGAACCAGGAGCACCAGTCTTACCTCCATTCAAGTATGTAGCTGATGTTTCTATCAAAGTAGCAGAAGCAGTTGCTAAAAAAGCGCAAGAACAAGGTCTTGCGCGTGCTCAAGAAACAGATATGGCTAAAGCGGTACGTGATTTGAAATGGTATCCAGAATATAAATAAGTAAATTTAATGGAGGTGTACGAGTGCGACGGGATGCCTTGTACACCTTTTCTTGTATGTCCTGTTAGATAGAAAGGGAGACTATGGAAATCTTTTTAACGTCAATTCAGAGTATTGTACCCATTATCGTCATCATCATTCTTGGTTATTTCTTGCAAGTCCGAGGTTGGTTTCAAGAGAGTTTTGGAAATGACTTATCTAAACTGATTATGAACGTGGCCATGCCTGTTGCAATTTTTACCTCTGTTCTTAAATATTTAACTTTAGATAAATTGATTAGCTTGTCTGGCGGTTTGTTGTATACCTTTATCGCCTTCATTCTTGGTTACCTAGCGGCCTTTATCGCAGTGAAAGTTTTTAAAGTGCGCCCGGGTCGTCGAGGAACCATGATTAATACCTTTGTTAATGCCAATACCATATTTATTGGTTTGCCTTTAAATATCGCTTTGTTTGGAAATCAAGCCCTTCCTTACTTCTTGGTTTATTATATTACAAATACAGTATCTACTTGGACATTAGGTGTCTATCTAATGACTTCTGATAGTAAAGAAGGGGCTTCAAAACAGGCTCAAAAATTTAATTGGAAGAAGCTTTTCCCAGCTCCTTTATTAGGTTTTCTCGTAGCCCTCGTCTTTTTGGTGTTACGTATTCCTGTTCCAAGTTTTGCGGAAAGCACCTTGACTTATATTGGTAGTTTAACAACGCCCTTATCTCTTGTCTATATCGGTATCGTCCTAGCTAAGGCAGGTTTGAACACCATTCGCTTTGATAAAGATACCATTATCACACTGGTTGGTCGTTTTATTCTTGCACCGGTCATCATGCTCTTGGTTCTGAAGTTCTTCTCTCCAAATATGGTGGCACCAGAATTTAGAACCTTTATGATTCAATCAGCAACACCAGCCTTGGCAGTTCTTCCTATCCTTGCCAATCAAGGTAAAGGCGATGTTGAGTTTTCAACGAATGTGGTCACTCTCAGCACAGTCTTATTTGTGATTGTGGTTCCAATTCTGCAGACATTGTTGGGATAGCATTTATATGAAAATGATGTAGTTTTAGTGCTATACATTCGTCAAAAAGGACGTCGGGTATTATACTCGACGTCCTTTTTAAACGGATGACTAGATCAACACATAGGTTTCAACCGCTTGCCCAGCCCCGTTTTCATTATTGTCCTTTGTCACGACTGCTGCTTCGTCTTTCACCTCTTGAGGAGCGTTGCCCATAGCGACACCGATGCCTGCTTTTTTGAGCATAGGAAGGTCATTGAAGTTGTCCCCCATGGTGAGGACTTCTTCTAAGCTCAAGTGGTAGTGGTTGGCGAGTTCAACCAGAGCATCCTCTTTAGAGACGTGCTTAGCAGTAACTTCTAGGTAGTTGGCTTTGGAGAGATAAAAGGCGGTAGAAGGGAAGTCATCGGCAGAAATAGCACGATAGAGGGCTTGGATCTCTTCTGCTTCTCCAATTAAGAGCAATTTGTGGAGGGGCTTTGTCATATCCAGCAAAGGATCCAATAGGGGAAGAATAAGAGGTTTTTCCCCTGTAATCCGGGCTTCCTCTCGGCTCCATTGGTCGAGATGATCGGTCATCCAGTCTTTTCCGCTATAGAGGTTGATCGAAACTTGAGGGAAGTGTTGGTTGGCCCAGTCGATAAAGTTCCGGGCTTCCGTCTTGTCCAAAGGATGCTCGAAAAGAACCTGCTCTCCCTTTTGGATCAAGGCACCATTGTAGCAAGCCATGGGGCAGTCTTCTATACCGAGCTCTTTGGCAATAGGAGCCATCCCTTTGGGAGAACGAGCAGAGGCCAGAACGAAAGGAATCTCTTCGCGTTTCAAATCTGGGATGAGAGTCAGTAAATCAGAATCGATCTGGTGTAGATCATTTAAGATGGTGCCATCGATATCGCTGATGATGAGACGGATGTGAGACATAAAATTACCTCCTAGTAAAGAATAGTGGTTTCGTTGCCAACTTGTTTTAGGATTTCCGGGCTTGGTTTTTGGTCGGTAATCCAATAGTCAAATTGCTTGAGATGAGCGAGATAGTAGTTGGCATTTTGGGAGAACTTGATGCTTTCTGCCACCAGCACCTTGGTACGAGCTCGTTCAAAAACGAGAGACTTGACGGCAACGTCTTCGGCATCCTCAAAGGTGACTTCACCATTGGCTAAGCTACTCGCTCCAAAAAAAGCGAGATCAAAGCGAAGATTGTCCAGTATTTGTGCTTGATTCGCGTCATAGTAAAAGCGGTTTTTAGGGTAGAATTTTCCTCCTAAAAGATGAAAGTCAACCTGAGAATGGCTACTGAGCTGGATGGCATTGTCAAGGGAATGCGAATAGACTGTGACTTCCTTGTTAAGCAAGCCAGCAAGCAGGGTCATCGAGGTGGAAACGTCGAGAAAGATTACTTGGTCATCTTGTATCAATTGCAGGGCCTTTTGAGCCATAGCAGTCTTTTCCTTGTTGGCTTTCTGACTACGGTCTAGGTAAGAAGGGCCGGGTTCTTTGTTTAAGGGGAGGAGTCCACCATGGGTCCTACGAACCAGCTGGCGTTGGCTAAGGAGAGCAAAGTCTCTGCGAATAGTATCTTTTGAGACCTTGAAATAGTCGACCATTTCTTTAGCTGATAGCTGTTTTCGCTCTTCTAAAAGTTCTAGGATTTTTTCGAGCCGTTGTTCCTGGTACATGAATTCGCTCCTTATTTCTGTTCTTGCCTATATTCTACATCATTTATTAAGTTAATGCAAGTGTTTTTAATTATCTTTAAGCATTTATGATCGTTTTTCTTGTAAAGCCTTATTCTGACGTTTGTTTTAAAGGGGAAATTCTGCTATAATATGTCAAAATAACGTGGAGGTTTCCTTATGGCCAGTGAATATGAAAAAATGATTGCGGGTGACTATTATAGACCTGCGGACCCTGAATTACGGGCTTTGGCAAAAGCCTCTCGGGAGAAACAAGAAGCTTTTAACCAAGAGGTGGATCCTAAAAAAGGGGCAGCTATCATCAAAGAGTGGTTTGGTTCAACCGGTGAAAACCTCTATCTTAATCGACAGGTTCTTGTAGATTATGGGGTCAATATCCATCTGGGAGAAAATTTCTATGCCAATTACAATTTGACCATGTTGGATATCTGTCCCATTACGATTGGAAAGAATGCCATGATTGGTCCCAATTGCCAATTTTTGACACCCTTGCACCCACTGGATCCAGACGAGCGCAATTCTGGTCTCGAGTACGGAGCTCCGATTACGATTGGGGACAATTTCTGGGCAGGAGGAGGGGTCACCATTCTCCCTGGTGTCACGCTGGGTGACAATGTGGTCGCTGGCGCAGGAGCAGTGGTCACAAAATCCTTTGGAGACAATGTGGTCCTTGCAGGAAATCCAGCCCGTGTCATCAAAGAAATACCCGTCAAAAAGGAGAAACGATGATCCATAAACATGAAATTCCTATTTTAGAGTTTGATGACAACCCGCAGGCAGTCATTATGCCGACCCATGAGGGACTTGATCTGCACCTACCTGAAAAATGTGTGTATGCTTTCCTGGAGGATGAGATTGAGCGCTTTGCCAAAGCTGTCGGAGCCAAACAAGTAGCTAGCTTTGTCTCAGCTACCAAGACCTATCCGGTCTATGTCATGGAGCACCAAGGAGAGGAAATCTGCTTGGCGCAAGCACCAGTTGGCTCTGCAGCTTCTGCCCAATTCATGGATTGGTTGATTGGCTATGGTGTGGAGCAGATTATCTCTACAGGTACCTGTGGAGTTTTAGCTGATATAGAGGAAAATGCCTTTCTCGTCCCTGTTCGCGCTCTGCGAGATGAAGGAGCTAGTTATCACTATGTGGCCCCTTCTCGTTATATGGAAATTCAGCCAGAGGCTATTGCTGCTATTGAGCAAGTTTTGGAGGCCAGAGGGATTCCCTATGAAGAAGTCATGACCTGGACCACAGATGGTTTTTACCGAGAAACAGCTGAAAAGG
>OLFT01000513.1_pt1 | contig 49751 bp, 39 predicted proteins | sample 1604921 | NCBI WGS metagenome assembly OLFT01 (sample SAMEA3888897, study PRJEB22519) | human gut metagenome | biome: human gut; feature: human-associated habitat; material: faeces | place: Denmark | collected 2013 | reverse complement strand
AAACGGCTCTTTTGCCCACTTTTCCAGCTGCTGGGAAAAGTGGGCCGCCGGAGGCACAAAGGGAAAAGCTATCGGAAAAAGCATGCCGTCGGTACGCAAAAACCATCCAAAACAAAGGAGTGCTGCACAGCCGCAGCACTCCTTTGCTTTACTCATGATAGCTGGGTTCCTTGCCCTGATAGATGTCCTGCATCTCCCGGTCGATCTCGCTGATGGCCTCGCTGCATAGCCGCAGCCGTGCGGCGTCGGAATCGGAGAAATTGCGGTCGGATTTATACCGCAGCTCATGCTCCAGACTGGCCCACATATCCATGGCGATGGTACGCAGCTGGATCTCCACCGGCAGATGCAGCGTCCCTTCGGAGATGACGATGGGTACGTCGATGATGAGGTGCAGACTGCGATAGCCGGATTCCTTGGGCTGCTGGATGTAGTCCACCTCCCGCAGCACCTTGAAGGATTCGGACCGGGTCAGCAGGCTGCGGAGATAGTAGATGTCATCCAGATAGTTGCAGATGACCCGGATACCGGCTACGTCCTGTATGTAGGCATAGATATTGTCGATGGTGACGTCGTAGCCCCGGCGGCGCAGCTTATCGCTGATGCTCTCCAGCGTCTTGATGCGGTACTCGATGTGGTGAATGGGAGAATGGTCGTACAGACTGGCGAACTCCTCGTCCAGGATCTCCATCTGGGTCACGGCCACCTTCAGGGCGCTGCGGTACAGGTGATTCACCCGTACCATGCCCTGAGCCAGCTCCCGCTGCTCCGGCGTAGCGCCGGTGGGAATGGGGATATCCTTGAGACGGATGCTGCCGCTCTTTTCGATCATCATGGGACAGAAGCCTCCTTATGATACGTTCCGTTAATGAAGTTTATTTTAGCACATAGGTGTGAAAAAATTATGAACGAAGGGGAAAGTGTTGTATAAATTTCACAGAAAGGATCCCTGTGGACGGCCAACCCGTGGCCCATGCAGCAGCGCCCCCAAAAACCTCCCCCATGCAGCGGACTGCATGGGGGAGGTGCAGAAAAATTCAAATCACTTCTTCCGGGCGTAGGGGGTATTCTCCAGCGGCAGGGTCAGGCGGCGCTGTCCGTCCAGCCGGAAGTAGGCGTCAGCAATGGCGGGAGCCGTGGGAATGGAGGTGATCTCTCCGATGCCGATGGCCCCTCCGGCCACCTTCAGGCCGGGCTTCTCCACCACAATGGCCTGAATTTCCGGCGGAATCTGGTTGGCACGGAACAGACCCAGCATACCGTATTTGGCGGTGGGCTTGCAGTTTGCGTCGATGGGATACTGCTCCGTGAGCGCGTAGCCCAGACTCATGACCACGCCGCCCTCGATTTGCCCCTCGCAGCTGAGGGGGTTCACAGCCTTACCCACATCGTGGGCGGCCACCATCTTCTTGACACGGCCCGTCTCCCGGTCCAGAATACACATCTGCGTGGCATAGCCGTAGGCCACATGGCTGACGGGGTTGGGTACATCGGCCCCCAGGGGGTCCGTTTTGGCCAGATACTCGCCATAGAACTCCTGCCCCACCAGATCATGGAGGGTCTTGCCCGCCAGCGCCGCCGACAGCTTTTCGCAGGCCCGCCGGGTGGCCTCACCGGTGACCAGCGTCTGGCGGGAGCCGGAGGTGTCGCCGGAGTCCGGGGCGATCCATGTGTTGCTGCGCTCATAAACGATGTTGTCCCGGTGCAGCCCCGTATTGGTGACCACCACCTGCACCAGCACGGTACCCAGCCCCTGCCCGATACAGGAGGCGCCGGAGTAGATATGCACCTTCTCGTCCGCCTCCACGATCAGCTTGCAGCGGCCCCAGTCGGGAATACCTACGCCCACACCGGCATTCTTCATGGCGCAGGCGATGCCCACCGGATCGCCGTTTTTGACGGCCTCGTCATAGGCGGGCTTGATAGCCTCCAGTGTCTCCACAAGGCCGGTGGAATCGTCCACGATCTGGCCGTTGGGCAGCACACCGCCGGGGCGGATGGCGTTGCGGTAGCGGATCTCCCACGGACTGATGCCCACCAGATCAGCCATCTCGTTGAGCAGCGTCTCCGTGCAGAAGCAGGTCTGGGTGACACCGAAACCCCGGAAGGCCCCGGCAGGGGGGTTGTTGGTATAGTAGGCGTGGCCCTCGATCTCGAAATTCTCATAGGCGTAGGGGCCGGCGGCGTGGGTGCAGGCCCGCTCCAGCACCGGCCCGCCCAGAGAGGCAAAGGCGCCGGTATCGGATACCACGCTGGCCTTGACGCCCTGAATGATGCCGTTTTCGTCGCAGCCCATGGTGAAGTCCATGTCAAAGCTGTGGCGCTTGGGGTGAATGAGGATGGATTCCTGCCGGGTGAGCTTCACCTTCACCGGCACACGGGCCACATAGGCCAGCAGCGCCGCATGGTGCTGCACGGACATATCCTCCTTGCCGCCGAAGCCGCCGCCCACCAGCATATTCTGTACCTGACAGTGCTCATAGTCCACTCCCAGCATGGAGGCGCACTCGTGCATGGTGGTGTGGGAGCTCTGGTCGGTGGTCAACAGCTTCACGCCGCCGTTTTCCAGCGGCAGCGCCACGCAGCACTCCGGCTCCAGAAAGGCGTGCTCCGTCCACGGGGTGTGGAAATGCTGCGTAAGGACGTATTTGGAATGGCGGATGGCGCCCTCGGCATCGCCCCGTGAGACGTGCTTATACGCCTGTACGTTGCTCTCCTCCTCTTCAAAGACCAGCGGCGCATCCGGCGCAGCGGCCTCCTCCGGGTTGTGGACGGCGGGGAGGACCTCATACGCCACCTTCACCAGCTTCTTGGCCTCCTCCAGCGTCTCCCGGTCACGGGCACACACCAAGGCCACGGCGTCCCCCAGATAGTGGGTGATCTCGCCGATGCCGATCATGGTGGGCTGATCCTTTTTCAGGTGGCCCACATTCACCTTGCCGGGGATGTCCTTCTGGGTCAGAACGCACACCACACCGGGCAGTGCCTCCGCCTCGCTGGTATCGATGGACAGCACACGGGCACGGGCATACTGGCTGCGGACGGCACTGCCGTAGCACATCCCGTCCACGTACACGTCGTCGGGGTATTGGCCGTAGCCCAGCACCTTCTCCGCCACATCCAGCCGGTGGACCCGGCTGCCCATCTGCCAGTCATCGGCGGTGGGCTGCGGCAGCTTCCCCTCCCGGAAAATTTTACCCGCCAGCAGGATGCCGTCGATGATCTTCACATATCCGGTGCAGCGGCAGATGTTGTTGCGGATGGCGAAGGCCGCCTCCTCACGGGTGGGATCGGGGTTGACATCCAGCAGCGCCTTGGCGGAGATGACCATGCCGGGGATGCAGAAGCCGCACTGCACGGCCCCCGCCTCACCGAAGGCAAAGACATAGACCTGCTTCTCCCAGTCGGACAGCCCCTCCACGGTGACGATGCTTTTCCCCTCCAGCTTCTCCGTCTGGGGGACGCAGGCCTTGGTGGGCTTGCCGTCAATGAGGACATGGCAGGTGCCGCAGGCACCCTCGCTGCATCCGTCCTTCACAGAGGTGAGGTGCAGGGTATCCCGCAGATAGCGGATGAGTTTTTGATTTTTCTCCACGGTGACGGGGTGACCGTTGACGATAAAGCTGGCCATGACGTGTCTCCTTCTGCGAAATTGCGCTGATTTTATCGGAATTACACATGATATCCGAAGATATTATACTATATTTTTGTTGCCTACGCAAGCTGGGACAGGGAAAAGCCTGATTCTATTTGGAGAATAACCCTTTCCCTTCCTAGACCGGCAGGAGAGGGGCATACACACAAAACACCGCCCCATCCCGGCTTTGCCGGATGGGGCGGTGTTTTCTTACAGCTCCAGCTCGTAGTAGCCCGCCACGTCCATGCTCTGGGTCAGAGCCTCCAGCTGCGGCCGCAGGGACAGCTCTGCCCGCCATGCAAGGCCGCAGTCGGCGGTGATGGTGCGGGGGACGGGGATCAACCGGCCCGCAAGGCCTGCCTCCTGACACCGCTGCTCCATGGCCATGGCCTCGGAGGTGGTGTGGAAGGTGATAAGAAGCCAACGCTTTTTTTCGATCATTCTGCAACGCTCCTGACTGCCGCAATGGCGGCCTGTGTTTCCTCCTCCGTGTTGAACCAGCCGAAGCTGAACCGCACGGCCCCCTGTGCCATCGTGCCCAGCGCCCGGTGCAGCCGGGGGGCGCAATGTGCGCCGGGCCGGGTGGCGATGGAGAACTGCTCCGCCAGCACGTCACTGACCTGAGAGGAGTCATAGTCCCGGATATTCAAAGACACCACCGGCGCCCGGTCCCATGTGGTGAAGTCGCCGTATACGGTGACGCCGGGGATGGCGGACACCCCTTCGTAAAACTGCCGGGCCAGCGCCTGCTCATGGCTGCGGATGGTCTCCAGCCCCGTCTCCTCCAGATAGTCCAGCGCCGCCGACAGCCCGGCGATGCCGTGGCCGTTGAGGGTGCCGGCCTCCAGCCGGGTGGGGTACTGGGGCGGCTGCTGAGGCAGATACGTCTGCACTCCGGTGCCGCCCACCTTGAAGGGGCGGATGTCCACCCCCGGAGCGATGCACAGTCCGCCGGTACCTTGCGGCCCCAGCAGGCTTTTGTGACCGGTGAAGCACACCACGTCGATGCCCATGGCCTCCATGTCGATGTCGAACACCCCCGCCGTCTGGGAGGCGTCCACCACCAGCAGCAGGCCGTGCTCCTTGGCAAAGCGGCCGATGGTTCGGATGTCCAGCAGATTCCCCGTCAGGTTGGAGCCGTGGGTGCAGACGATGCCCCGTGTGTTGGGCCGCAGCAGGCGGCAGAAGTCGTCGTAGTCGATGCAGCCTTGCCGGTCCGCCGGCAGGAAGTCCACCTCCACCCCCTCCAATCGGTACAGGGGCCGCAGCACGGAGTTGTGCTCGCAGTCGGTGGACAGCACATGGTCACCGGGGGCGAACAGCCCGTCGATGGCGATGTTCAGGGCCTCGGTGGAGTTGCAGGTGAACACCACCCGCTCCGCAGCGGAGCAGCCCAGCAGCTTGGCCAGCTGCTCACGGGTGCGGTAGATGACCCGTGAAGCGTCCAACGCCTCCTGATGGGCGCTGCGCCCGGAGTTGCCCATGGTGGCCATAGCCCGCACCACCGCCTCCGCCACACAGGGGGGCTTTTTTAGGGTGGTGGCGGCATTATCCAGATAGATCACAGCAGGAACCGCCTTTCTGTCCCCGAAGGGACGCTTTTATCCGCAGAGTTTTTCCTCACAGGGGCCTTCTGCCCGCAGGGGGCAGTCTCATTCCATCTGATTGTATCACAGTTTGAAAAAAATACAATCTTTTCATACAATATTTGATGAAAATTTCCCTCCGCACCGGAAGCCAATCCCGTACCGGAACCGCTCCGCCGGGGAGGGTACCCCGTGGTCGGATACGGCACCCCCGTGGCCGGGTACGGATATCCCCCTGCCGGGAAGGGCAGGGGGATACGGAACATACTCAGGCGAAGAACTGGCTCAGCAGGGACAGCACCTCCGTCTTGCCGTCGCCCTTCTCGGCGGAGAAGGGGACCAGCGGCGTGTCGGGGGGAAGCTCCAGCGTCTGGCGGATGACCTCCAGATTTGGCTCTACTTCCCGCTTTGTCAGCTTGTCCACCTTGTTGGCCACCACCAGCATGGGGCAGCCTGCCTCTTTGAACCAATTGCACATGGTCACGTCGTCCGCAGAGGGCTTGTGCCGGGCGTCTACGATGAGGACTCCCAGCGAGATAAGCCCCGGCTCCTGAAAGTAGCTCTCCATCAGGCGGCCCCAGCGCTCCCGTTCCTCCTTGCTGACCTTGGCATAGCCGTAGCCGGGCAGGTCGGTAAAGTAGAGCTTGCCGTCGATGCGGAAATAGTTCACCTGAGAGGTCTTGCCGGGGGTAGCGCCCACCCGTGCGAAGTTCTTTCGGTTCAGCAGCCGGTTGATGACGGAGGATTTGCCCACGTTGGAGCGCCCGGCAAAGGTCACTTGGGGCCGACCGTCCCGGATAAAGGCGTTTTGGGTGGTGGCGGACAGCACGAACTCCGCCTTGTTGAAGTTGATGGTCATGATGGCCTCCTTCTCTGACTGCCTTAGACCCGCAGGGTCGGGGCAGCCGGTTCCATGGGCAGGGCGGTCATATGCTCCACCGCCGACACGGCAGGGGAGGGGACCAACGCTGCCGCAAACACCTGATCCACGCTCTCCACCGGCACGAAGTGCAGGGCCGCCCGGACGGTCTGGTCGATCTCCTCCAGATCCTTGACGTTGTCCTTGGGGAGGATCACCGTGCGGATGCCGCTGCGGAGAGCAGCCATGGTCTTTTCCTTCAGTCCGCCGATGGGCAGCACCCGGCCCCGCAGCGTCACCTCGCCGGTCATGGCCACATCGCCCCGGACCTTCCGTCCCGTCAGAGCGGAGAGCATGGCGGTGGTGATGGCGATGCCGGCGGAGGGGCCGTCCTTAGGCACCGCCCCCTCCGGGAAGTGGACGTGGATGTCACGGGTCTTGTAAAAGTCCTTCTCGATGCCCAGCTCGCCGCACCGGCTCCGCAGGCACGTCAACGCCGCCCGAACGGACTCCTGCATGACGGTACCCAGATTGCCGGTGAGCTCCAGCTTGCCGGAGCCCTCCATGACGCCGGCCTCCACCTCCAGAATTTCGCCGCCTACCTCGGTCCAGGCCAGACCGTTCACCACGCCCACCTGATTCCGTGTGCTATGTACGCCGTCCTGATAACGCACCACGCCCAACAGCTCCCGCAGGGAGTCGGGGGTCACATTCACCCGCTTCTCCCCACCGTCCACCAGACGCATGGCGGTCTTGCGGCACACCTTGCCCAGCTGCCGCTCCAACAGTCGAACGCCGGATTCTCTGGTATAGCCGGAGATGATCTGCCGGATGGCGTCGTCCGACAGGCGCAGCTGGGTCTTTTTCAGCCCATGCTCCTTCATCTGCCGGGGCAGCAGATAGCGCTTGGCGATCTGCAGCTTCTCCTCGTCGGTGTAGCTGGTGAGCTCGATGACCTCCATCCGGTCCAGCAGGGGCCGGGGAATGGTGGAGGTGGTGTTGGCGGTGGTGATGAACAGCACCTGACTCAGATCCACCGGGATCTCCAGATAGTGATCCCGGAAGGCGTAGTTCTGCTCGCTGTCCAGCACCTCCAGCAGGGCGGAGGCGGGGTCGCCCCGCATATCGCTGCCCAGCTTGTCGATCTCGTCCAGCACCAACAGGGGATTCATGGAGCCGCTGCGGGAGATGGCGTCGATGATGCGGCCCGGCATGGCGCCGATGTAGGTCTTGCGGTGGCCCCGGATGTCCGCCTCGTCCCGGACGCCGCCCAGACTCAGCCGGGCCATCTTCCGATGCAGGGCCTTGGATACCGACAGGGCGATGGAGGTCTTGCCCACGCCGGGAGGGCCCACCAGACAGAGAATTTTCCCCTTGGAGTCGGGACTCAGCTGCCGCACCGCCACGAACTCCAGAATACGCTCCTTCACCTGCTCCAGACCGAAGTGATCCCGGTCAAGGATGCGCCGGGCCTGCGCCACGTCCGCCCGGTCACGGGTGTACTTGCCCCACGGCAGCTCCAGACACACGTCCAGATAGTTGCGGATGACGGAGCCCTCGGCGCTGCCGAAGGGCTGCTTGGCCAGCCGGTCTACCTCTTTCATGAGCTTGCGGTGCAGCTCCTCCGGCAGGTGCAGGGCGGTGATGCGGGCCTCATAATCCGACAGCTCCTCGTCGCCGTCCTCTCCCAGCTCGTGCTGCAGCACCTTCAGCTGCTCCCGGAGGATCATGTCCTTCTGGACCTGCGCCACCCGCTGGCGCACCTTCTGCTCCATCTCGAACTCCAGACCCATGACGTCCACCTCGTGGGTGAGGATGTCATTGATCAGCTGGAGCCGCTTCACCGGGTGCAGTTGATCCAGTACCCGCTGCCGATCCTGATGCCGCAGGGTCAGGTTCTGGGCGATGAAATCCGCCAGACGGCCGGGATCACGCTGATCCAGCACCTCCGCCACCACCTCGTCGGACATCTGGGGAGACAGCTCCTTATAGGCACCGAAGATGGAGTAGGTCTGCCGCAGCAGAGCCTCCGTGTGGGAGGTGCTGCGGTAGGGAGCATCCTCCAGCAGCTCCACATTGGCCTGCAAAAACGGGGAGGTTTGCCACAGGCGGTGCAGTCTCGCCCGCTGCTCACCCTCCACCAGCACCCGTACCGTAGTCTCGGAGGTCTTGATGATCTGGAGCACATGGCACACCGTGCCGATCTCGTAGAGATCCTGCTCCTCTGGCTCGGAGACGCCGATCTTCCGCTGCGTCACCAGAAACAGACGACGGTCGCCCTCCATAGCGTTGTCCAGCGCAAAAATGGAAATCTCCCGCTCCACGTCGAAGCTTACAGTTTCGCCGGGGAAGGCGGTCATGCCCCGCAGCGCCAGAACGGGGATATTGATGGTATTCATAACTGGTCTCCTTTGCTGTGGAAAAGAGGAGAGACGAACGGGTTCGCCTCTCCTCATGATTCGTTAGGATGCCGGGGCGGAGGGATCGTGCTCCGCCTTGCCGTCACGGGTGCGACCGGGCCGCTCCGTGCGCTGGGGATCACGGGTGATCTCCGGCTCTCCGGTCTTTAGGACCGCCTCCGGCGTGATGGTCACACGGGTGATGGTGGGGTCAGAGGGGATCTCGTACATGATCCTGGTGAGAAGTCCCTCCATCACGGCCCGCAGGCCACGTGCGCCGATGTTCCGCTGAATGGCCTGATCGGCCACGGCGTCCAGCGCCTCCGGCTGGAATACCAGCTCCACATCGTCGTATTCCAGAAGCTTCTGATACTGCTTCACCAGTGCGTTTTTCGGCTGGGTGAGGATCTGTACCAGATCATCCCGGCCCAGACCGTTGAGGGTCACCATCACCGGCATACGGCCCACCAGCTCCGGGATGATGCCGAATTTCAGCAGATCGTGGGGCTGAACCTCCTTCAGCAGTTGGCCCGTCCGGCGCTCAGCCTTGCTCTCCACCACGGCGTCGAAGCCGATACCCTTGCGATCGGTACGCTGCTCGATGATCTTCTCCAGACCGTCGAAGGCACCGCCGCAGATAAAGAGGATGTTGTGGGTGTCGATCTGGATGAACTCCTGATGGGGGTGCTTGCGCCCGCCCTGAGGCGGCACGTTGGCCACGGTACCCTCCAGAATTTTCAGCAGTGCCTGCTGCACGCCCTCGCCGGACACGTCACGGGTGATGGAGGTGTTCTCGCTCTTGCGGGCGATCTTGTCGATCTCATCCACATAGATGATGCCCCGCTCCGCCAGCTCCACATCGAAATCCGCCGCCTGCAAAAGCCGCAGCAGGATGTTCTCCACGTCGTCGCCCACATAGCCCGCCTCGGTGAGGGTGGTGGCGTCGGCAATGGCAAATGGCACCTTCAGCACACGGGCCAGTGTCTGGGCGAACAGCGTCTTGCCGGAGCCGGTGGGGCCGATCATGAGGATGTTGCTCTTCTGCAGCTCCACATCCTCGCCGCCGCCGAAGAAAATGCGCTTATAGTGGTTGTATACCGCCACCGACAAAGCCACCTTGGCATCCTCTTGCCCGATGACGTACTGATCCAGCACCTCCCGGATCTCACGGGGGGTGGGCAGCTGATCCATCGTCTGCACGTCCTCCCCCATGCCGGGGGTGTAGCCGTCGTCCAGAATGGACATACACAGCTGAACGCACTCGTCGCAGATGCGAACGCCGCCGGGGCCCTGGATCATGCGATGTACCTGCCCCTCCGGCTTGCCGCAGAAGGAGCAGCGCAGATTTTTCTTGTCTTCTGCCATGATTTACCTCTTGAAAATGACCTTGTCCACCAGACCGTAGTCACGGGCCTCCTCAGCGGTCATCCAGTTGTCCCGCTCGGAGTCCAGCTTCACCTGCTCCGGGGTCTTGCCGGTGTTTTCGGAGAGGATCTTGTTCATCCGCTGCTTGATCTTCAGAAAATGCTCCACGTCGATCTCCATATCCGTGACCTTACCCTGGGTCCCGGCGGAGGGCTGGTGGATCATCACCTCGGCATTGGGCAGGGCGATGCGCTTGCCCTTGGCCCCGGAGGACAGCAGGAAAGCACCCATGCTGGCCGCCATGCCGATGCAGATGGTGGACACGTCGCACTTGATATACTGCATGGTGTCGTAGATGGCCATACCCGCCGTCACAGAGCCGCCGGGGCTGTTGATGTACATCTGGATGTCCTTGTCGGGGTCCTGTGCCTCCAGATACAGCAGCTGTGCCACCACCAGACTGGCTGTGGTATCATTGACCTCTTCGCCCAGGAAGATGATGCGGTCATTGAGCAGCCGGGAGAAAATGTCGTAGGAACGCTCGCCCCGGTTGGTCTGCTCCACAACATAAGGAACTAAACTCATAAAATATGCCTCCTGTACAGATAGATGTTCAAAGTATACCCGCCCGTTTGTGATTTTAGCAGAATGCGCCGGTTTTATTCGGCAGTCTCCTCCGCCTTATCTTCTTTCTTCTCCTCCGCCTCGGGGGCCACGGCCACGGCGCTGTCCGCCACCAGCTTGACCACCTTCTCACGGATGACCTGCTCCCGCACCTGAGCGGCGGGCAGATACTTCTTCACGGACTCCAGATCCATGCCGTACTTGTCGGCCAGCTTCTGCATCTCGGCGTTCACCTCGTCGTCGGTGGCCTCCAGACCCTCGGCCTTGATGATGGCCTCCACGGCCAGATCCATGCGGACCTGCTCCTGAGCGGGGCCGTGGGCCTGAGACAGGAAGTCGGCCTCGGTGGTGCCGGTCATCTTCAGATACTGGTCAAAGGGGATGCCCTGAGAGGCCAGCTGCTGCTTGAAGTTGTTGGCCATCTGCTCAGCCTGCAGATTCACCATGGCATCGGGGATATCGCAGGTGATGCCCTCGGCCACCTTCTGCATCAGCACGTCCTCGAAGGCCCGCTGAGCGGACTCCTTGCGCTCCCCGGTGATCTTCTTCTTCAGATCAGCCTTCAGCTCCTTCAGGGTGTCGAACTCGGAGACGTCCTTGGCAAACTCGTCGTCCATGGCGGGGATCTCCTTGACCTTCACCTCGTTGACCTTCACATGGAACACAACGGGCTTGCCGGCCAGCTCGGGGGTGTAATTCTCAGGGAAGGTGATGTCGATATCCTTCTCCTCACCGGCCTTCATGCCGACGAGCTGATCCTCAAAGCCGGGGACAAAGCTGCCGGAGCCGATCTCCAGATCGAAGTTTTCGCCCTTGCCGCCGTCGAAAGCCACGCCGTTGTCGAAGCCCTCGAAGTCGATGGTGGCGGTGTCGCCCTTCTTCACGGCACGCTCCACGCTCACCAGACGGCTGTTGCGCTCGGCCATCTCCTTGAGACGGGCGTTGACGTCGGCGGCCATGACCTTCACCTCGGCACGGGGGGCCTCCAGACCCTTGTACTGGCCCAGCGTCACCTCGGGATACACCGCCACGGTGCACTGAAAGACCACGCCGTCCTTGCCGCAGGACTCCAGCTCCACCTGAGGATAGCCCACGACCTCCAGCTTCTGCTCCTGCACGGCGGCCTCATAGGCGTCGGGCAGCACGATATTCACAGCCTCCTCGTAAAAGACCTCAGCGCCGTACATCCCCTCGATGATCTTGCGGGGAGCCTTGCCGGGGCGGAAGCCGGGGACATTCATCTTGCCACGCATCTGCAGATAGGCCTTGTTGACAGCCTTCTCGAATTCTTCTGCGCCGACCTCGATGGTCAGCTTGACCTGGCTCTTTTCCAGATTTTCACAGGACTTTACACTCATTTTGACTTTTCCTCCGTTCAGCATTCATTTATAATCAATGCAATTTTATATAATACCAGAAAACAATTTCAATTTCCACACCTTTTTTGCGTCATTCGCAAATTTTTTTGGGAACAAATTTCAGATAGTCCGCCGACACCAGCGAAAACTCCGTTCCATCCCACATTCCCTCGATGGCCCGGCGGTGGGAAGCGCCGTGCAGATGGCCGTAGCAGCACAGCTTCACGCCGTACTCCTTCAGCAGCCGCAGGATCTCCGGGCAGCGGTAGCCCTGATACAGGGGCGGATAGTGGAGAAACACCAGCTTCTCGTGCTCCCCCGCCGCCTTCAGGGAGGTCTCCAGCCGGCCGATCTCCCGCAGCAGCACCTTTTCGTCGTGGGTCCCCTGGTTGTCCAGCTCGTAAAACCACCCACGGGTGCCGCACAGGGCCAGCTCCCCGTAGAACTTACAGTTGTTGTGGAGAATTTCCATGGTGGTCAGCTCATGCTCCCGGAAGAACCGCTCCATCTTGGCGGCGGTGTTCCACCAGTAGTCGTGGTTGCCCTTGAGCAGATACTTCTTCCCCGGCAGGGCGTCGATGAACCGGAAGTCCTCCAGCGATTCCTCCAGACTCATGCCCCAGGACAGGTCGCCGCACAGCACGGTGACGTCCTCCGGCCCCAGAGCGGAGAAGGCATCCTTCAGACGGGACACATAGTCCTGCCAGCCGTCTCCGAAGATCTCCATGGATTTGTTGGAATTGAGGGACAGATGCAGGTCCCCCAGAGCATACAGCGCCATGCGCCGCCTCCTCTCCCGATTTTATATCAGCCGCCGCAGATTGTTCCAGAACAGATCCTCCAGCAGCGACTGGGGATAGCCCCGGTCCGCCAGCGCCTGCCACAGCAGCGGCACATCCTCCAGACCCCGCATCCCGCCGGCCAGCAGCTCGCAGCCGTCCATGTCGCCGCCCAGACACAGAGACCTTTCCCCGTCCAGCTCCAGAAAATGCTCCACATGGCGCACCAGACCCTCTATGGTAGGGTCCTCCCCCACAAAGTGCTGGTAGTAGTTGAGCCCCGCCACGCCGCCGCTGTCCCGGATGGCCCGGAACATATCGTCGGTGAGGTTGCGCCGATGGGGACAGATGGCCCGGCTGTTGGAGTGGGAGGCCACCACGGGCCGCCGGGCCAGACGCACCACGTCCCAGAAGCCCGCATCCGACAGATGGGACACATCCACGTAGATGGACAGCTCCTCCATCCGCCGCAGGAAGTCCCGGCCGTAAGCGGTCAGCCCCTGCTCCGGCTGCTGGGCATTGGAGCCGGAGAGACGGTTGGCGTAGTTCCACACCGGGTTCAGCAGCCGCACGCCCCAGTCATAGGCAGTGTCCAGCCGCCGGATGTCGCAGTCCAGCAGCTCGGCGCCCTCGATGCTCAGCAGCGCCGCCGCCTTGCCCTGCCCCACGGCCTCGTCCACCTCCGCCCCGGTGCGGCAGGGGAGGATGCGCTCCCGGTTCTCCTCCATCTCCCGCAGGAACCGCTGATGGAGCAGGATACCCTGCTCCGGCATGGAGCTGCCCTCCGGCACCAGCCGGGGACTCTGGTATAGGGCAAAAAACTGGGCATAGCGGGCAAAGCCCCCGGCCCGCTCCAGATCGATGTGTCCGCCGCTGCGGCGCAAGTCACCTGCGGTGTCGTAGAAGGCCCGCAGCTCCGGGTCCCGGAAGGGCGTCCCCGCCGTGTAGCAGCGGTGGATGGTGTCGCAGTGTGCGTCAAAATAGGGAATCGTATGTATCACCTCAAAATGCGTTTTCGATGTATTCTATGTGGGTGGCGGCAGGGGAGTGCGCCCCGTCGGTATAGACCTCTGCCACGTCGAAGCGGACGGGGCAGTCCAACCCCTTTTCCATCAGATAGAAGGCCGCCGTCTTGCGGATGCGCTCCTGCTTGGCGGCGGTGACGTACTCTCTGGGCAGGCCGCAGGCCAGATTGCTGCGGGTCTTGACCTCCACGAAGCACAGCACGCCGCCCTTGCGGGCGATGAGATCGATCTCCCCGAACCGGCAGTGATAGCTGTGAGCCAGCAGCTCATAGCGCCTGCGTCGCAGATAGTTGGCGATCTGGGCCTCGCCCCATACGCCCTCCGCCCGGCTCATGTGCGCCGCTCCTTCCACTTGGTGAGAAAGCTCATCCGGTGCTCCGGACATGGTCCGTATCGGTCCAGCATGGCATAGTGCAGCTTGGTGCCGTAGCCCTTATGCCTGGCGAACTGATACTGCGGGTACAGAGAGTCCAGTACCCGGCACACATACCGGTCCCGACTCACCTTGGCCAGTATTGAGGCTGCGGCGATGGATGCCGAGCGCCCGTCCCCGCCCACCACTGTCTCATGGGGCGTGGTAATGGCGGAGGACCTTCCGTGATCCCGGTTGCCGTCGATGAGGGCATAGTCCGCCGGGATCGCCAGAGCGCAGATGGCCAGCTGCATGGCCTTCATCCGGGCGCTGAGGATGTCCGTTGCGTCGATCTCCTCTGCACTGACGGAGGCCACCGCCCACGCCGCCGCCTGTTGGCAGATGACGTCGAACAGAGCCTCCCGCTTCTTCTCCGTCAGCTTCTTGCTGTCGTCAAGGCCGGGGATGCAGCCGTCCACCGGCAGGATCACCGCCGCTGCGTATACCGGCCCCATCAGCGGCCCGGCCCCCGCCTCGTCGCAGCCGCATACGGCGGCGCAGCCACGGGCCATGGCGGCCTTTTCCAGCGAGAAGTCCGTCATGTGGCGTCCTCCACCGTCTCCAGTGTGAAGCGGCCCAGCTTGCCGCCCCGGAACTCGTCCAACAGGATGCGGGCCATGCGCTCGGTGTCCACCTGCGCCCCCCGCATGAGAAAGCCCCGCTTGCGCCCGGCCTTCTCCAGCAGGTCATACCCGCTGTCCTCCGGCTCCACGGCGATCTTATACCGCTCCTCCAGCACCGAGGTATAGTGCCTCCCCAGATACTCCATGAGATAGCAGGCCAGCTCCTCGATGTCCAACACATCGTCCTTGATGGCCCCGGTGAAGGCCAGACGCTTGCCCACCTCCGGGTCGTCGAACTTGGGCCACAGGATACCCGGCGTGTCCAGCAGCTCCAGCGTGCTGTCCACCGGCACCCACTGCTTGCTGCGGGTGACGCCGGGCCGGTCCTCGGCTTTGGCGCTCTTGCGGTGGGCTACCTTATTGATAAAGGTGGATTTTCCCACGTTGGGGATGCCCAGCACCATGACCCGCACCACACGTCCCACCTGTCCCTTCTGGGCATAGGCCTCCAGCTTGTCCCGCAGCAGCTCCCGCACGGCGGCGGCGAACTGGGCGGTGCCGGCGCCGCCCTTGGCGTTGGCCTCCAGCACGGCATAGCCCTTCTCCCGGAAGTAGGCAGCCCAGCGCCGGGTCTGGCCGGGATCGGCCTGATCCACTCGGTTCAGCACCACCAGACGGGGCTTGCCCGCCGTCAGCTCGTCCACATCCGGGTTCCGGCTGGCCAGCGGGATGCGGGCATCCAGAATTTCGCATACAGCGTCCATATGCCCGATCTCGGCGGCGATCATCCGCCGGGTCTTGGTCATGTGACCGGGGAACCAGCTCAGGCTCTCTACCTGCATCTGTCTCACACCTTTCTTCGTTGGATATTTACCTTCTGATCCAGGCTATCATATCACATCCGCCGCCCCCTGTCCAGCGCAGAAACCCCTGTCCCGTTCCTCCGGAGGGCATCAAGCTTTTTCTTGAAAAGCGGTGGGCCATCTGGTATAATGTAAAAAATCAACAGGGAGGGCTCCGGTATGAAGAAAGCGGTATACTATATCCTGCTGGCAGTATTCATAGGTGTATTTCTCTTTGCAGCCTATCAGATCGGCAGCTATATGCTGGAAAAGCACAAGAGCGACGAGGTGCTGAAGGATGCCGGCAAATACGTCTACATCCCGGACCTGAGCAGCGATGAGGAGCCGGAAGGGGAGCCGGAGCAGGTCTACGTGGACTTTGCGGCGCTGGAAGGCGTCAACAGCGACATCGTGGCGTGGCTCTACGGGGCGGACACGGGCCTGAACTACCCCATCGTGCAGGCGGAGGACAACGACTACTATCTCTATCGCCTGCTGGACGGCACATGGAACAAGAACGGCACCATCTTCATGGACTACGTCAATCGCTCGGACTTCTCCGACCAGAATACGCTGGTCTACGGCCATCACATGAAGTCCGGCGCCATGTTCGGCGCACTGGTGCAGTATAAGAAGCAGGAGTTCTACGACGCCCACCCCTATCTGTATCTCTACACTCCCCAGCAGAGCTACCGGCTGGACCTGATCGCCGGGTCCGTGGTGGACTATGACGACGCCGTGTACTCCACGGTGCTGTCGGCAGATACGGTGAGTGCGCTGGTGCGCTCGTCCCGGTTCGAGTCCAAGACGCCGGTGCCAGAGGACCTCTCCAGCGCCCATCTGGTGACCCTCTCCACCTGCTCGTATGAGTTTGAAGATGCCCGGTTTGTGGTGGTGGGTGTCCTGACCGCCATCGATCCGGTGGCGGCCCCCACCGGAAGCGGCGAATAATGTCCCCTGCGGTAGAGCGTAAGCCCTACCGCAGCTTTTTTATCCCATTGTTCACAGGAAGTTTACACGCCCCGCCCCGGCGGGAATTGACAATAACGGACAGACTGTCTATAATTGACCATAGAGAAATGGGGAGGGATGAAAATGCTTTCGACCAAGGTACACAAGGCTCGGCAGCTGGCGTCACACGCCCTGCCTCTGACACGGCGCATCCTGTCGCTGGGGAAGGGACTTCTCCACAAGGTGACGGGTCTGGCGGGCCGGCTATTGGGTACTGTGGGCCGCTGCGTCCGGCAGGTGACGGATTATCTGCTGGAGAGCAAGGCCGTGCGGCTGCTGCTGAAGCTCACCATGATCGTCTCCGCTGTGGCCACGGTGCTCACGGGACTGGGCTATCTGCTGTGCAGCAAACGCCAGCGCAGCTGAACAGGTAAAAAGCGGGAGGCGCTGCGGCGTCTCCCGATCTATTAGAAAAGGGGAATCAACTATGGAAAGAAAAGAATTTCAGGCGGAGTCCAAGCGTCTGCTGGAGCTGATGATCCACTCCATCTACACCCATAAGGAGATCTTCCTGCGGGAGATCTTGTCCAACGCCTCCGACGCCATCGACAAGCTGTGCTACCGCTCCCTGACGGATGAGCAGGTGGGCATGAAGCGGGAGGATTTCGCCATCACCATCCGCCCCGATCAGGAGGCCCGCACCCTCACCGTCAGCGACAACGGCATCGGCATGAACGATACCGATCTGGAGCAGAATCTGGGCGTCATCGCCTCCAGCGGTACCTTCCAGTTCCGTCAGGAGCTGGATAAGGACGCCGAGAGCGACGTTATCGGCCAGTTCGGTGTGGGCTTTTATTCCGCCTTCATGGTGGCCGACCACATTACCGTCGTCACCCGGAAGTACGGCGATGAGCAGGGCTGGCGCTGGGAGTCCGACGGCGTGGAGGGCTATACCATCGAACCCTGCCGGAAGGACACTGTGGGTACGGATATCATCATGCACCTGAAGGCCGACGAGGAGCCGGAGGAGTACAGCCAGTACCTGCAGGAGCACACCCTCCAGCGTCTGGTGAAGAAGTACTCCGACTATATCCGCTTCCCCATCCGTATGGAAATGACCCGCTCCAAGCGCAAGGAGGGCTGTCCGGAGGACAAGCCGGAGTATGAGGAGATCAAGGAGTGGGAGACCCTCAACAGCATGGTCCCCCTGTGGCAGCGGAAGAAGAGCGAGGTCACACGGGAGGAGTACGACAAGTTCTATCAGGAGCACTTCGGGGATTTCGCTCCGCCTCAGTCGGTGATCACCGTCTCTGCGGAGGGTGCCGTCACCTATAAGGCCCTGCTGTTCATTCCCTCCCAGCCCTCCGGCCAGTACTATACCGAGGACTTCGAGCCGGGCCTGCAGCTGTATTCCAGCGGCGTGATGATCATGGATAAGTGCGCCGATCTGCTGCCGGAGTGCTTCAACTTTGTCCGTGGCGTGGTGGACTCCCCGGACCTGAGCCTGAACATCTCCCGTGAGCTGCTGCAGCACGACCGCCAGCTGAAGGTCATTTCCAACAATCTGGAGAAGAAGGTCCGCAGCGAGCTGGAGCGGATGCTGAAGGACGACCGGGAGGGCTATGAGAAGTTCTACCGCAGCTTCGGCCGCCAGCTGAAGCTCAGCGCCCTGAACAACTACGGCGCCATGAAGGAGAAGCTGCAGGATCTGCTGCTGTTCTACTCCTCCACCCAGAAGAAGCTGGTGACGCTGGGCGAGTACGTTTCCCGGATGCCGGAGGAGCAGAAGTATATCTATTACGCCTCCGGCGACAGCGTGGAGGCGGTGGATCATCTGCCCCAGACGGAGCTGCTGAAGGACCGCAGCATGGAGATCCTGTACTTCACCGATAAGACCGACGAGTTCATCCCCGATATCTTCCGCACCTACGGCGACAAGGCATTCCGCTCCGCCGTGGACGGCGATCTGGAGCTGGGGGACGAGAAGCAGCCGGAGACGGCGGATCATCAGGAAACGCTGGATTTCCTGAAGGAGACGCTGGGAAGCCGGGTGGATCAGGTGAAGGCCTCCGGCAAGCTGAAGTCCCATCCCGTCTGCCTTACCAGCGGCGAGGGCATGACCTTCGAAATGGAGAAGTACTTCGCCGCCGTGCAGCCAGACCTCGCCCTGAAGGCCAAGCGTATTCTGGAGGTGAACGTGGAGCATCCCGCCTTTGCCGCTCTGGAGTCCGCCCGCATCACGGACCCCGACCGGGCCAAAAAGTATGCCGAGATTCTGCTGAATCAGGCCATGCTCATTGCAGGTCTGCCGCTGGAGAACCCCTCCGACTATACGGATTTGGTCTGCTCTCTGTGGAAGTGATCCACAAAATACCAAAAGGACGCCGGCTAAGCGACCGGCGTCCTTTTTATCTCGTGCTCAGCGGTAGCGCACGGGTATAGCGGCTCATGGTATAGGCGGCATAGAGGGCCGTCAGCACCTCTGCGATGGGCATGGACAGCCACAGGCTCTCCGCCCCCAGCAGGGAGGGGAGAAATTTTAACTCCATGGGATCGCTCCCTTCCCAGACAAAAAGCCGGATAAGGACAGACATTTCAGTCTGCGCCTTATCCGGCTGTCATTTCTCCGAACGACTCGCCCTCCGAGCGAACACGGGGGATTGCAGCAGATGCCGGTGGGGAAGTCAAGGACAGTGTTCTATCGGTGCTGCATGGTGTTCTGTCGGTGCTGCATGGTATTTTGAGGGTTGCTGCACCGGCGGTATTTAAGTTCAGCACCGACTGCTTACCGGGGCTGCACGGTGTTTGGCAGACACTGTAACCAGAGGGTCATAGGATTTGTGTCGGGGTTTTTACAGGGCTTGACCTGTTCCTCCGGTGGAGGACTGCGGTGCGTCGGCAGCGGGAGCGGCTACACACTCCGGTGAGACGGCGTCCGCTGGGGTGAGGGGAAGCTCAGGGGCGGATGTCTCCGGGGTGGAGGGGGACGGCTGACGCTCCTTGGCGGCGTCGGCCTTGCCGGCTTCATACGCCTCCCGGCGGGCGCTCTCCAGCGCCTGACGGTGGGCTTCCTCCGTCTGGCGGGCGGCCCTTTCCGTCCGGCGGCGCTCCACGCCCCGCTTGCAGACCTTGCACAGATGCCATACCGACCCGGCGGCTACAACGCCCAGTCCCACCCATCCGGAGGTGCGGATCTGCCAGAAGTCATGGATGGTGAAGCAGTCGCCGTACATTCCCAGATAGTACAGCACCACGCCGCCGATGAGCAGCAGGATGCACAGGACCAGATCCAGCGCCGCCCGCACCCGGTGAGCCTGCCGCCGCAGGAGGAAGCAGATCAGCAGCACCACCGCCAGCAGAAACAGGGCGGGGGACTGGCAGTATAATATCTCGGTCATGGAAGCCTTCCCCTCTCTTTACAGGCAGTTCTTGCCACGGGGGATGTACTTACCGTCGGTCCCGGCCAGCACGGTGCCGTGCTCCACCGCCAGACGGCCCCGGAGCCACACCTGCTGGATGGAGCCACGGGTGGTGAAGCCCTCGTAGGGGTTATAGTCCACATTGGCCACCATGTCCGCCGCACGGATGACGTGATCCGCCAGCGGATCGTACACCACGATATCGGCGTCGGCCCCGGCCTGCAGGATGCCCTTCCGGGGGAACATCCCGTAGAGCTTGGCGGGATTCTCCGCCAGTACACGGCACATGGTGGCAAGGCTGATCTTCCGGGTGGTGACACCGGCGGTGTAGATCAGCTCGCCACGGGTCTCCACCCCCGGCAGGCCGCCGGGAATTTTGGTGAAGTCCCCCCGGCCGGCGTCCTTCTGGGCCAGCGTAAAGGAGCAGTGGTCCGTGGAGATGGTCTGAATTTCGCCACGGCGCAGGGCCATCCACAGGGCCTTCTGATCCTCTGTCTTGCGGATGGGGGGCGCACAGACGTAACGGGCCGCCAGAGAGTAGTCGGGGTTATCATACACGCTGTCGTCCAGCAGCAGGTACTGGGGGCAGGTCTCGGCATAGACCTTCTGGCCACGCTTCCGGGCGGCCTCCACCTCCCGCAGGGCGGCGGCGTTGGTGAGGTGGACGATGACCACGGGGATATCCACCGCCTCAGCGATCCGCAGCAGGCGACTCACGGCCTCCGCCTCCAGAAAGTCCGGACGGGTCCGGGGGTGGGAGGAGACACCCATTTCCCCGGCGGCCTTCTTTTCCTCGATGAGGGCGTCGATGACGCCGCTGTTTTCGCAGTGTACGCCGCAGATGCCGCCCTTCTCCTTCAGCTTTTTCAGGGCGTGGTACATGGCGTTGTCCCCGATCATCATGGCGGGATAGGTCATGTACATCTTGAAGGAGGAGATACCGGCGGCGTACATATCGTCGATCTCCGCCTCGATCTTCGGGTTCCAGTCGTCGATGGTCATGTGGAAGCCGTAGTCGCAGCAGGTGCGGCCGTCGGCCTTCCGGTGCCACAGCTCCAGCCCGTGGTGCAGGCTCTCCCCCTTGTTGGGGCAGGCGAAGTCCACCACGGTGGTGGTGCCGCCCCGCAGGGCCGCCCGGGAGCCGGTGGTGAAATTGTCGGCGGTGGTGGTATTGCACACGTCCAGATCAAAATGGGTGTGGGCGTCGATGAAGCCGGGCATCAGCAGCATCCCGGTGACGTCGATGATCTGGTCGGCCTTGCGGGTGATATTGCGGCCCACCTCCACGATCTTTTCACCCTCCACCAGAATATCGGCACGGCGTGTCCCTCTGCCGGAGACAACGGTGCCGCCTCGAAACAGATACTTCATAGCTTGCACTCCCTTCCGAATTTGACACGAATTTACCATCGATGGACAAGGGCAAGCACGGTTTTGTCGGGCAAAAATGCGCCCATACTGCGTCAAGTCCCTTGGCCATACGGCAAGTATGCCCTGCGGGCCTTTCCTTGTCTGACCGGATTTTTGCTCCGACAAAACTGCAAGGCACCTGCCAGCAATGGATTTTCGAGTGATTTTTGGCTTTTGAGATGCAGGCGGGCTGGCGCCCGCCAAGGCGAAAAGGACAAAAAGCGCCGGAAAGACACGCTGTCAGGCGTACTTGCCCTTGTTCATCGATGGTAACCTATATTATAACAGAAAAAAACCAAAAAGCCACACCATTTTTCAGGGTCGTCCGTACCGGTTACGGTGGAATGCACAAAAACGGCATGGGATTTTTGTATGGCTCGTACAGGGAGATTTTATCATACTTTTACACAAAAAAACACAGATCGGACTTGTTTTCCTGTGCAAAATCATGTATGATAGAGACGTATTATGGGATGCCACGGGCGTTCCAAAAAATAAAGGAGGAAAGGACCATGCGGAAAGTATTAGCATTGCTCCTGTCCCTGGTGATGACACTGACTCTGTTGGTGCCGGCCACCTGGGCAGAAGAGAAAACGGCGGCTGGGTATCAGCTGCCAGCTTCTCTGAAGGGCAAGACGGTCATTCTGCACACCAACGACGTACATGGCGCTATTGACAAATACGCCAAGGTTGCGGCACTGAAAAACGAGTGCTACGACCGGGGCGCCAGCGCTGTGGTGCTGCTGGATGCCGGTGACTTCAGCCAAGGCTCTACCTATGTCAGCCTCAGCAAGGGCGCTACCGCCGTGGAGCTGATGAATGCCGTGGGCTACGACGCCGTGACGCTGGGCAACCACGAGTTTGACTACGGCTTCCCCCAGCTGAAGGCGAATCTCAGCAACGCCGCCGCCGACTTCCTGGTGACCTGCGTCAATCTGGTGGACGACGAGGGTGAGCCCATCTTCGCTCCCGGCGCTACCGCTCCCGTTACGGACGCTGACGGCAACACCCTCTTTAACCTCACCGTGATGGGTGTGGCCACTCCGGAGACTCAGACCAAGGCCAACCCCGCTCTGATGAAGGGTCTGACCTTCCTGTCCGGCCAGAAGCTGTATGACGCCGCCAACGCCAAGATCAAGGTCGCCCGTGAGGAGGGCAACGCCGATATCGTCATCGCTCTGACCCATCTGGGCGTGGATGCCTCCTCCGAACCCAACCGCTCCATCGATTTCGTGAAGAACGTCCCCGGTGTGGACATCGTCATCGACGGCCACTCCCACACCGTGATGACCGCCAGCAAGGACAACGGCATGATCCAGTCTACCGGTACGGGTCTTGCGTATGTGGGCGCTTTCGTCATTGATAACGCCACCAAGAGCGTGGAGAGCAACGGTCTCATCGACCTGAGCACCTACACCAAGGAGGATGCCTCCGTCAAGGCCATCGCCGACAAGATCATCGGTGAGGTGGATGCCGAGTACGGCAAGGTGTTCGCCAAGACCGAGGTGGAGCTCAACGGCGACAAGGAGCCCGGCAACCGCACCGAGGAGACCAACATGGGCGACCTTATTACCGACGCCATGATGTGGGCCGTTAAGACCCGGATGCCCAGCATCAACATGGAGAACGCTGTGGCCCTCACCAACGGCGGCGGCATCCGTGCCGCCATCAAGGCCGGCGACATCACCAAGAAGGACGTGTTCACCGTTCTGCCCTTCGGCAATACGCTGACGGTGGTGAATGTCACCGGCGCCGAGCTGCTGGAGGCGTTGGAGGCTTCTACCTTCTGCACTCCCGTGTCCCTGGGTGGCTTCCCCCAGACCGCCGGCATGAAGCTGACGGTGGACTGCACCAAGGATTACGACAAGAACGACACCACCTATCCCGGCTCCACCTACTATGGTCCCAAGAGCATCAACCGTGTGACCATCGAGAGCATCAACGGCAAGCCCTTTGATAAGGATGCCATCTATTCCGTGATCACCAACAACTTCCTGGCCGCCGGCGGCGACACCTACTATGCCTTCGCCGCTGCCAGCAGCCAGATCGAGAGCGGTCTGTCGCTGGACACCGTGGTCATGGACTACATCACCGATGAGCTGGGCGGCACCGTCACCAAGGCCCGGTACGGCGAGCCTCAGGGCCGCATGACCATCATCCCGCCGGAGAAGACGGATGACGGCAAGATCACCATCGGCGGTCTGGACGCCAACGTCTGGATGACCAAGTACGGCAACGTCTACACCGACTGCAAGGCCAAGGACTTCATGGGCAAGCTGGGCTTCAGCTGGGGCGATCTGGTGACGGTCAAGTTCCTGGATAAGACCCTGACCCTGCCGGTGGTGCCCACCTATTCCTATGTGGATTCCGGCAAGCCGGCCATCATCGTGGAGAAGGACGCCGACGGTAAGCCTACCGGCTACGTCTCCATGGCCATCAACATGGGCAACTTTGCTGAGACCTATGAGCTGGCCAAGAAGCACACCAATGAGGATAAGACGTGGTACTGGACCGCTTGGGAGGGTGTGACCTATCCCGTGGAGGTCACCTTCAAGATGGCGGAGAAGGGCGGCTACATGGCCGAGTACATCATGCACGACCTGCAGCGCACCAATGACCGTGCCGATTATCCCAACCTGTCCGATGCCGAGTTCGGCAACTTCCGCAACATCGCCACCACCGGCATGGGCAAGGATGTGCTGTACCGTGGCTCCTCCCCCATCAACCCGGAGCTGGGCCGCAACACCTATGTGGATGCGGCGCTGAAGCAGGCGGGCGTGAACGTCATTATGAACCTCGCCAACAGTCAGGAGGAGGCCGAGGCCTATGAGGGCTTCGCTGATACCTACTACTCCGGCCAGAAGGTGATCTATCTGAATCTGGGCGTGGACTTCTCCGCTCCGGAGTTCCAGAAGGGTCTGGCCGAGGGCCTGCGGTTCTTCGCCGCCAACAAGGGCACCTACTATGTTCACTGCACCGAGGGTAAGGATCGTGCCGGTTTCGTCTCCGCTCTGCTGGAGTGCCTGATGGGCGCTACCTATGACGAGGTGGTGGCGGACTACATGGTCACCTACTACAACTACTACGGCGTGGAGCCCGGTACGGACAAGTACGACGCCATTGCCAACAGCAACATCATCAAAACCCTCCAGAACGCCTTCGGCGTGGAGGATCTGTCCAAGGCCGACCTGCAGAAGGGCGCTAAGGACTACATGAAGGCCATCGGTCTTACCGACGCCGAGATCACCGATCTGATGGTGAATCTGGGCTACGTGGCCCCCGTGGAGCCTGTGACACCCTCCAAGCCCGCTACCGGTGACGCCGGTATCGTGGTGTATCTGGGTCTGGGCGTGATGGCTCTGGCCGGTGGGGTGCTGGTGGCTAAGAAGAAGGAGCAGTTCTAAGTTCTTTCCGCAGATCATATTCCCCTTTTGAAAAAGCGTTCCGGAGCCTTTGGCTCCGGAACGCTTTTTTTGTACTCCTTCGTACCGTATAAAAGGGAGCCGCCTAATGCCACAGCCCGGTAAGGCGATAATTTCAAAACACTGAAAAATGGCATTTGCAAAGGCGAGCAATAAGGCTCTGACTCAAAAGGTCGGAGCCTTATTGTTTTCTATCTATAATGTAATTGCATCTTTGAATTTCTGCACCTCTATAAGTATAATGAAAGCATCAGGAGGTGTCAGACAATGAAAGAACAGAAATATCATATCTACCTGACCAATCAGGAACGGTCAGAGATTATTGAGTCCCTAATTGATTTCAAAAACCTCCGTATGCAGCAAGGGAAATATACCGATGCCGTTGATGAGGTGTTGGTAAAGGTAATCCGTGCAAAAAAGAAGAAACTCAAAGTTGTCTACATTTAAACATAGCTTGGGCTGCTTATTCCCCGCTTGGGGGTAAGCAGCCTTTTTCATATTATATAGCCTTAAATCCTGTGCCGCTTTTCCGCTTTCGGAAAGGCGGCTTTTTTGTTTTCAGAGGGTCACGAAAAAAATTTTCAACTTTTTTTGAAAAACACCCTGCCAAAAGCCGCCCCTAATTCAAAGTAAGTGAAGGGGTTAATTCCTGACTTCATTCAGGAGCTTCTTCGTGATCCTTGAAAATTGAATATACAGGCACTTGGGACATTAGTTCTGATGATAGCCCGAAGATAGGTACGCCGTGACTGTTCCTTTTCGGAGCAAGAGCGAGAACCCCTGATCTGAAATTCGGTTTGCCACCGGAACGGCGATGACAGTCAGAATGATAATGATACTTCTCTACGGAGCTGGCGGAGAACCCGGCAGAGGTGAGATCCCTATGAACACGGTGCAGCACACCGTGACCCAAGTGTTTCCCGTAAGGCAAAAGCCGCCGCAGGGGGCGTTGAGAACAAATACTGCGGACATATACATAGCCGTCGATTTCAGGCGGCTATGAAATCTACAAAGAAGGAGGAAAAGCGAAAGATGCCAAACTGTAAAACCATAGCGATATGCAACCAAAAAGGCGGCGTGGGGAAAACCACCACGGCAGTAAACCTCGGCGTAGGATTGGCTATGCAGGGCAAAAAGGTGCTTCTCGTGGACGCTGACCCGCAGGGCGACCTTACTACCTGCCTCGGTTGGCAGGATACGGACAGTTTGCCGCAGACTCTTTCCAATAAGTTGTCAGCGGTAATGCGGGAAGAACAGCAAGACCCGTTCTCCGGCATTCTCAGCCACGAGGAAAAGGTTGACCTTGTGCCGTCGAATCTTGAGCTGTCGGCGCTGGAGATGAGCCTTGTGACCGCAATGAGCCGGGAAAGCGTGATGAAGAACTATCTCAGCCAAGTAAAGAACAACTACGATTATGTCCTCATAGATTGTATGCCGTCCCTCGGTATGATAACGCTCAACGCTCTGACTGCTGCGGACAGCGTTATCATTCCCGTGCAGGCGCAATATCTGCCGGCAAAGGGAATGACGCAGCTCCTGTCCACGATTGCCAAGGTAAAAAAGCACACCAACCCGAACCTTGCCATCGATGGAATCCTGCTGACCCTTGTGGACGGCAGAACGAATCTCGCCAAAAGCACCGTGGAGGCGCTGCGGGAGAACTTCGGCTGCCGGATCAGGATTTACCGGACGACCATTCCCGTTGCCGTGAAAGCCGCAGAGGTTTCGTCCAAGGGAAAAAGCATATACGCCTATGAGCCGAACAGCACCGTGTCCAAGGCCTACGCAGATTTCACGAAGGAGGTGTTAGCCGATGGCAGGCAGAAAGAGCGACTTCACGCTTCCCACGAACACGCTCGATGACCTGTTCTCCACGCAGGAGGAACGGGACGACGCAAAGCTGGCAAAAATCCGGGACATTCCCCTGACGGAGATCGACAATTTCCCCGACCATCCCTTTAAGGTGCGGGACGATGAGGATATGTTACAGCTTGTGGAGAGCGTCAAGGAGCGCGGAGTCATCACCCCGGCGACCGTCCGGCAGAAGGAGGACGGCAGATACGAGCTTGTTTCGGGACACCGCAGAAAACGAGCCTGTGAGCTTGCCGGGTTTGAAGCACTTCGCTGCGAGGTCGTAGACCTTGACCGTGATGCTGCTACTGTGCTGATGGTGGAGAGCAACTACCAGCGGTCGCAGATACTTCCCTCAGAAAAGGCGTTTGCCTATAAAATGAGGCTTGAGGCTATGAAGCGACAAGCTGGCAGACCGAGCAAAGAAAATGCGTCGCCACTGGCGACTAATTTTGCACAAGGTCGTTCCGATACAGAACTCGGAGAACAGGTCGGTGAAAGTAAAGACCAAGTTCGCCGATATATCCGACTGACAAATCTTGTACCTGAACTGCTCGACCTTGTGGACGAGGGCAAAATCAAGATGCGCCCTGCGGTAGAGCTTTCCTATTTGGACGAGGACAGTCAGCGGGCGGTGGTTGATGAAATCGACCTGAACCAATGCACCCCGTCCCACGATCAGACCATTCGTATGCGGAAGTTCTTCACAGATGGAAAACTCACGCCGGAGGTAGTGTCCGCCATTATGGGCGAGGAAAAACCAAACCAGCGTGAGAAGATCGTCCTGCGTGGGGACAAGGTGCGAAGCCTGATCCCGAAGAATATCCCCGTAAGCCAAACGGAGGATTATGTGGTCAAAGCACTGGAGCATTACAGCCGCTTTCTTCGTCAGCGGGCAGAGCGTGACAGCCGATAGGTACACGGAGTATGTTTTCTGCTGTCCCCTTCCTCACACTCCAACCCCTGAGAACTACCAGACTATCCGAAATAAACTATCTCCTGATTTATCTTTATCTCTCTAAGTTAAATCTATCTAAGAGCAAACGGAGTTCGCACAATTCGGAAAACTGCGTTTTGGCGGTATGATGAAAAGTTGCGCTTCAAAACGCACCTTTGTCGGAGCAGTTCTCATCGGGTAGAATGTAATCGAAGGGAGTGAAGCGTATGAAATCCAAAATCGCAGTTATTCTACTCGCCGTGTTTCTGTGTCTGACTACGGGATGCAACAACGCCTCGCATATTGCAGAAACGCCTGACCCTATTTCTTCTTCGGACAGTAACATCGTCCCCAGCGAATCAGAAACGGCTCAGGCAGAAAAGAAAACGGAGGTTGACCGTCCCCAAAGCACAGAATCACAAACAGACAACCGTGTCGCAGAGTTCCCGGCAAGCGTATCGGAAAGTGACACCCAAACAACAGAGGTTCCCGATCAGGCTGACCACAGCACGGCAGTGCTGCCACAGCCAAGCGAACCTGAAAAGAAAACAGACGAGTCCGAACGCCGACCGGAAACCGCTGCCCCGACTGAAAAAGAACAGCCCACACCTCCGGCAACTGAGGAATCGACACCACCGGAACCGCCGAAAGAAGAACCTACGGAGCCGGTCTTTAACATTGACTACTGGATCAGTTTTGCTAAGAGCTATGCCGAGAGTGTCGGTCTTACGCTGAACAGCGAAGCTGTGTACTGCTGGGACAACCCCATTGATGCGGATGCCAGCTGTATCTATCTGGAACGGGACATACAATCTCGACTCAATCGCTATGCGGCAGATGCGGACATCACCGATGTATGGGTCTGGTATGAACCCGTCTCCGCAGGCAGTTATCTGATCTACATCGGATACGCATAAATCAAACATTTTGAAATCAGCATCGCAGCAATGCGGTGCTTTTTTCGCATCTACAAGGAGGTACGCAAATGAAAAAACTCTATCGCAGAAGCATTTCAGGGCTTATGGCGCTGCTGATCTGCTTCACAACCATTCTCGGCGGGTGTATCACCGCCTTTGCCGCTTCTTCTTCCGGCGAAGTGGCAAAATCCTATTCCATTGGTTTTCCTCGAAGCGGGGATGCCAACCTCGATTACAGCGGCACTTGGGGGCATGATGAGCTGCATTATATGAACGGCTGGACCTCCGGTGAGGCAACATGGATGACCACACTGCACACCATCGGTTCCTTCGATGGCCCTGCCTGCTACTGCATCGAGCCGGGGGTTCCCCGTCTGCTGGAGAAAACCTATACAAGATACGGCGAGGATTATTGGAAGAACTATCCATCTGATTACAACAGCACCATTGATGCCGATACCATCAAGACACTGCTGGGCAGAATCATGCAGTATGGCTATCAGGGTGACTTGTCCCTCGATTGGCGCTCGCAGAATGAATCCGATGCTGACAAAATGGCGCACATGATGGCTACGCAGGTGCTGGTATGGGAAACGGTTGTCGGAGAGCGGGATGCAAACTTCAACCATGTTGACCCCGGCAGTGCTGATGCCGTGAAATCCGTGTACCGCACCGCTCACCCGCTGTATAGTCGCTTCTCTGCTTACTATGACAGCATCGAAGCCAGCGTTCAGAGCCACACGGTCATTCCCAGCTTTATGAGCAAAACCCCCAACAAAGCGCAGACTGTCGAGCTGAAATGGGACGGTAGTCAATACACAGCTACCTTGACCGACAGCAATCATGTGGTATCGGACTATACCTTCAGCAGCAACCTGTCCGATATTGTCTTTACGAGCAATGGAGACACACTGACCATTACCGCTAAGACTGCCCCTGCGGAACCTGTGACCATCTCCGCCAGCAAGAACAATATTCGCAAGGGCGTTGTCGTATGGAGCGACGGTCACTATGGGCCTGACGGAACCATGCAGGATGCGGTCACTTACGCAGCCACTGTTATGGACCCCGTGCAGGCGTTTCTTAACCTGAAGGTGTCCTACGGCTCTGCTAAGATCGTCAAAACCTCGGAGGACGGCAAGGTGGATAACCTCACCTTTACCCTCACCGGCAACGGCATCAATCAGACCGTCAAGACCAACTCCAAGGGCGAGATTCAGATCGACAACCTGATGCCCGGCGTTTACACCGTGACCGAGATGGATTACGACAAGTATGAGCCGCAGGAGTCCCGCCGTGTGACGGTAGTTTCCGGTCAGGTTTCTACCGTGACCTTCAACAATAAGCTCAAGCGTGGCGATTTGCAGATCATCAAGTCCTCGGAGGACAATCTCAACGAGGGCGTGACCTTCCACCTGTACGGCACTTCTCTTTCCGGCATTGCCGTGGACGAGTACGCCGTTACGGATAAGAACGGCGTGGCGACCTTTAAGGATGTCCTCACTTCCGGCGCTGCACCCTATACCGTTGAGGAAGTGGACACTGCTGTTCGCTATGTCATTCCTGAAGCGCAGTCTGCGCCTATCAACTGGAATGAGGTCACGAACCGCAGCTTTACCAACATTCTCAAGAAGTTTACCGTGACCGTCACCAAAAGCGACGCAGAAACCGGCACGGCACAGGGAGACGCTTCTCTTGCCGGTGCTGTTTATGGCATCTATAAGGGCGAAACCCTTGTGGACACTTACACCACCGATCAGAACGGTCAGTTTGTAAGCAAGGAATATATCTGCGACAGCGACTGGACAGTGCGGGAGATCACCCCGTCCGAGGGCTATCTGCTTGATACCACGGTTCATAAGGTCGGTGCAGAGCCGCAGCTTTATACCGTGGAGCATAATCAGACGGCAAATGATGTGACCGAGCAGGTCGCAAAGGGCAACATTGCCATTATTAAGCACACCGATAACGGCGAAACGCAGATTGAAACACCCGAAAGCGGAGCAGAGTTTGCCGTGTACCTGAAAGCCGCAGGCAGCTACGAGGTTGCCGAGGACACCGAGCGTGATTATCTCACCTGTGATGAAAACGGCTTTGCCCAGACCAAGGATATGCCTTACGGCATCTACACCGTCCATCAGGTGTCCGGCTGGGAGGGCAGCGAGCTGATGCCCGACTTTGATGTGTTCATCTCTCAAAACGGGGCGACTTATCGCTACCTTATCAACAATGCACCCTTTAACAGCTTCATCAAGATTGTGAAGCAGGACGCAGAAACCGGCAAGACCATCCCTTATGCCGGTGCAGGCTTCAAGATTTATGACCCGGATGGCAACCCCGTAACAATGACCTTCACTTACCCCACGCCCACCACCATTGATGTGTTCTACACCAATGCAGAAGGTTCTCTTGTCACGCCGGAAAAGCTGCCCTTTGGAAAGGGGTACTCTATTGTCGAGGTACAGGCTCCCTATGGCTATGTTCTCGATGAAACGCCCGTGTACTTCGATGTCACGGAGGATAATTCCACAGAAGAAAGCGGGGTTACGGTAGTAAAAGTGGATAAGCCCAATATGGCACAGAAAGGCACTATCACCGTGGAAAAAACCGGCGAGGTGTTCTTCGGCGTTTCCGTCATCGGCGGCGCAGATGAAAGCGGAAACGAACTGCCCACCATCTATCAGCCGCAGTATGAAAAGCGTGGACTCCCCGGTGCGGTCTATGAGATCGTCGCCGCAGAGGATATTAACACGCCGGACGGCACTGTCCGAAATCAGAAGGGCGAGGTCGTGGACACCGTAACTACCGACGAAAACGGTGTCGCTACCAGCCGGGAACTCTATCTCGGCAAATATGAGGTGCGAGAGATCACAGCACCCCACGGGATGGTGCTCAATCCCGAACCCCATTCCGTTGAGCTTGTCTACGCCGGCCAGAGCGTTGCCGTTACCGAAACGGCGACTTCCTTTGAAAACGAGCGCCAGAAGGTGGAAATCAGTCTTGTGAAATCCCTTGAGCAGAACGATACCTTCGGTGTCGGCGCAAACGGCGAGATGAAGAATATCTCCTTTGGGCTGTTTGCCGCCGAGGAAATCGTCAGCGTCAGCGGCACCTCCATCCCCGCAGACGGACTGATTGAGATCATCGCACTCAATGAGGACGGCACGGCAACGGTCAAGACCGACCTGCCGCTTGGCAGCTACTATGTGAAGGAACTTGCCACCGATAGTCATTATCTGCTGTCCGATACCAAGTACCCCGTGACCTTTGAATACGCCGGTCAGGATATTGCCGTTGTGAAGATTAGCGCCAATGACGGGAAAACCATCGAGAATGACCTGATTTACGGCTCCGTTTCCGGCAAAAAGGTCGATGAGAACGGCAACGCCCTCGGCGGTGCGCTGATCGGTCTGTTCCGCACAGACGACGGCGAGTTTACAAAGGAAAACGCTCTGATGACTACCACTTCTGCTGAAGATGGTAGTTTTTCTTTTGAGAACATTCCTTACGGCACTTGGTATGTCCGTGAGATCGAACAGCCTGCGGGCTTCGTGCTGGATGATACCGTCTATCCCGTCTCCATCGGCAAGGACGCTCAGGTGGTGGAAATCAAGATCGTCAACAAATATATCCGTGGCAACATCCATCTGACCAAGGTGGATTCCGAATATCCTGACAATAAGCTGACCGGAGCGACCTTTGAGGTCTACAAGGACAGCAACGGAAGCGGCAAGCTGGACGACGGCGACGAGCTGCTCGGCACACTGACCGAAAAGGAAATCGGGTCGTATGAGATAAAAGACCTGTTCTACGGTCGTTACTTCGTCAAGGAAACCAAAGCCCCGGAGGGGTTTGTCCTCGATACCGGCGTGTATGAAGTGATGATCGACACCAACGGCAAGACCTGCGAGGTGGAGAACAAGGCGGGCGTGGGCTTTATCAATGAAGCGATGCGAGGAAACCTGAAGATCGTCAAGACCTCCTCGGACGGCAAGGTCAAGGGCTTTGCGTTCCGCATTACCGGCGCAAACGGCTATGACATTATCCTTGAAACCAACGACAAGGGCGAGATCGTCATTGATGGCATCCGCATCGGGGATTACACCATCTCCGAGGTAAGCAACTCCGCCTCTGCGATGTATGTCCTGCCTGCTGACAAGAAAGCGACGGTCAAGACCGGCTCTACCACCATTGTGGAGATGCACAATGTACTGCGTGATACGCCCAAGACCGGCGACGCCACCAATCTGCCACTGCTGTACGCACTTGCGGGATTGTCCGCAGTGGGCATTGCCGTGACAGCATTTGTTGGCTTTAAGAAAAAGAAGAAGGAGGGTAATGACTGATGGAGCCTAAAACCATCGTGGCTATCGTACTGGTAGCCTTTATCATCGGCGGCTTTATCTTCTTGCAGATTAGATCGAAAAACAAGAAGTGAGCTGATTATCCAAGGGGCGGAGCAAAAACTCCGCCCCTTTTCTACTACCCGAAGGAGGGATTCAATGAATCAACAGAGAACGGTGGAAAGCCGGGTGCTCTCCATTTTGAAGGACTGTCCGAGAGCAAGGTTCGACGATATGATCCTGATTATGCACTACTACAACCGCTATGCGACTTATCTCAGAGCCGGCGAACTGCCTCTCAATGACCTTGCATTCAACTACAAAGTCTACGGACTGCCGTGCTTTGAAACCATCCGCAGGGCAAGGCAGCGTGTGCAGTCGCTTTTTCCGGAATACTCCCGCAACGCTGAGCAGGATGATATGGTTATCATCATCGGCATTCTCTGAGGTAACGGCTATGGAAAATGAAAAGAGAAAGGTCGGTGATTACACCGTCCTCTGCGCCGTGAATATCGGCTCCCGTGAAATCATCCTTGCCGAGAATGAGCAGAGTGCCAACGGAGAACGCTTCCTCTGCTGCTACGGAGAGCGCAACGACATATTTGAAAAGTTTACCGAGTGTGCTGTTGGTGACGATTATATTGATGCAGCGCTGTTCTTTGCAGAGCGCATCAAGCAAGACGCCGAGAGGTTTCGGGCAGAGGTTGAAAATCTGGATATTCCCGTGACGGTAATCACCCAAGCGGACTGCATCCCCGACCACTACAAGAACGACATCAACGGCAAAATCATCGCCATCAACCCGGCAATCCTCAAGCCGGAGTATCAACGATCTGACCGGCAACTCTATTATGTGACCGGTGGCTTCGGCGCTTCAGCAAATGCCCGTGGCAGCGCCGTATTTTGCAAAAATCTCTATGATGGCAAGAATACCCGTTATGAGCGTATGGATGTGCTGGGTGAAGTGAAGCCGGAGCGTATGCCTGATTGGGCAAAAGAAAAAGCGGCTGCTTTTAGCCGCACAATTCAAGGAAAAGGCCACGAGCGATAAGGAGGCAGATTTCTATGGCAACAAAGAAAACCGCAGCCGAACAGGGCTTGCAGCAGAAAATGAAGGTGCTGGCAAAGCTCTTTGACGCAGGCTGTAAAACCGAAAAAGACTTGAAGGCGCTGACCTTGCCGACGATCCTGAAAATCCCCGATGTGACCGTTCCGGATATGACGGTCATCACCGAGCTTCAGGAGCAGGTCGCAAAGAATCGTCTTTTCTCATACTTGGGAGGTGGAACAGATGAGCCAAGCGACACGACCGAATGACCGCCACATCATTTGGAGCAACCAAAACCTTGATGTGGACGACTGGCGAGAGGATTACAAGGAGTTCCTTGAAGCCAACGAGCTGGACGACGACCCGAATGATGAGCAGGCACTCTATGAGTGGATGGAGGAAACCAATTACGACTACCTCTCCGATGAACGAGTCAACCTGAATGTTCAGCTTTCCCAGCCGATCATTGTCATTGGCGACATCGGCAGATGGAACGGCAGAGTGATGGGCTACAAGGACATCCCCTCCGGCAACATCCGAGATTGCCTGTATGCCGACACCGACTATACCGAATGGTATGTAGACAAGTACGGCGATCTTCGTGCCGATGCAACTCATCACGACGGTACAAATCATTATCTCTACCGTGTGTTCAAAGACGGCGTTTCCGAAACGCAGATGGAGAACCTGAGAGATAAAATCTATCACGGCAAAGCCACACGAGCTGATATTACCCGGCTGACCCGGCGACTTGGGGATGAGATCGCCGCCGTTTACGGCTTTGACATCCCGAAACAACGAACACCGCAAGAAAGGGGCGCAAGATAATGACAGATTTCACACTGCGACCGCTGACCGTTCCCGAACGCAAATACACCTACGCTCAAAGCTCGCAGCTTCAAGGGCAGACAGGCAATATCGGTTATCTGCGTGGGGACTTCGGCTCAAGCGGCGATCAGTTTTATACCACTTGGTTTGATACCCGACCGCAATGGAAAAGCGATGAGTTCAAGCGGGACTTGGATGATGTAATCAACGCCCTGCGCTCCGAGGAGTACGGACTGCTTCAAAGCCGTTCTCAGATGGTGCGTTATGGGCGTGAGAACAAGGAAAGCGAAATGCAGGGTGCTTATACCACTGAGTTCGGCTTCCGAGCAGATACCGAGAAATATGCGTTCGTGCTTCGCTGTAATCCAACGAGGGGCGACTATAACTTCTACTGCCTCTGCTATGTAAAGGAATGGCTGGACAAGCACATCGAAGAAGCCAACCGGGATATTCGCTTTATTGACAGCCACTATAAAGAACTGTTCCGTATCCCGGACGGAGAGCGCATCATTGTGACCGACCGTGACGGTAAGACGGAAAGCTATCCCTGCCGCTATATTGACGACTACCACACAGAGGTCGGAAGCAATCTCTTTCACATTTGTGAGTTTGCCGAGCGTATGGAGCAAGGCGGCTGTACCTACGCCCCAATGGAGCCGCCCTTGCCTCCGATGTGCTATTCCATACTCCCGTCAACCGGCGAGGTCATTCAAATCGACCGCTGGCAAAAGGGCTATACCGCCACAAGGTTTAACGACGGGAACCGTGCGGAGAACGAAGCAATTAAAGATAAGTTCAATGAGAAGCTGGGTGTCAGCAAGGCGCAGGAGCAGGCGATGCTCGCCGGTTCTATGATCCGGTGGGACTCCATTGCCGCCAAACCCAAGAGCTATGATGAGAACGGCAAAGCCATCAAGCCAAAAGACTATGAACGATAAGGAGGTGTCCGCCGATGGCACGAAAATACGACTTCATTTCGGAGCTGTATAACCGAACCTGCAAAACGGTCGTTGCAAACCCTGAAAGCTGGGAAGCGTTTCTCCGCTCTGCCTGCTACAACTACCGTCTGCGCTTTGACGAGCAACTTTTGGTTCACGCACAGCGACCGGACGCCACCGCCGTTCTTCAGATCGACGACTGGAACCAAAAGTTCGGGCGATGGGTCAACCGTGGAGCACATGGCATTGCCGTCTTTGAGGATGCCGACCAACGCCGCCAGCGGCTTGTCCACTACTTCGATATTTCCGACACGCATCCCAGCCGCTTTTCCCGCAGAGTTCCCATTTGGCAAATGCGGGACGAATACACGGCAGAAGTGATCGACACGCTGGAAAGCACCTTCGGGGAGTTGAACGAAAAGGAAACCCTTGCCGTTGCCATCGAGTCGGCGGCAAGAAACGCCGTAGAGGACAACATCCCCGACTATCTCCCTGACCTGATTTACAGCGTGAAGGACAGCTTCCTGGACGGCGTATCCGAAGAAGAAATCACCCACATTTTCAAAACGGCGGTGCGAAATAGCGTCGCCTATATGACGATGACCCGCCTGGGCATTGAAGCCGGAGAATACTTTGAACCCGATGATCTTCGGGATGTGGTGAATTTTACGACGCCTGCCACGGTGAACGCCCTCGGCTATGCCACCAGCGATATTGCGGAAATGGGACTTGCGGAGATTTCCCGCACCATTCTTGCCCTCGACCGTCAAAATCGCATAATTGCAGAGAAAACCAAAGCCGATTACAATGTAGGCAAAGAAAAAACCGAAAGGAGTCCTGACGATGAACGAGATCACTTACACGAGGCAGGGGGATTATCTGCTCCCCGATCTGACAATGCCGGAGCAGCCGGAGCTGTCGATGGGCAGGTACGCCCGGATGCGGAAGAAGTTCCTGAAGGAGCATCACAAGGTACGCTACTACAACCTGCTGACGAGCTGCGCCCTAAACGAGCATCTGAACGACACGGAGCGGAGAGCCACCGAGCTGGAGCAGAAGCTGACCCGACAGATGGCGCAGACCGAGGGCGTGACAGAGAGCCTGAAAGCAGCGGATATGATGAGCTGGGTTCGGAAGATGAACAGCATCCGAAATCGGGTTCAGGAGATCGTGATGGCAGAGGTAATCTTCGCTTAGACTATTACGACCGAAGTCACGAGGATAAAAGCCTACCGTTCTTCGGCGGTGACGATACCGTTCGTGAAATCCTCGGCACTACGCCGCACCTGAAAGCAAGTAAAGACGAGATACGGGCATTCTTTGAAGCTACCGCTGATGAGGACGCCCGTATTTCTTATATCAAGCGCATTTTCAACAACGACTATACCGAGGTCATTCTGAGCGATGGACGGCGTGTGGGCTACAAGACCTATCAGAATGTGTTGCAGCTTTGGGAGGGCAGTTATCTCTCCCGCACAGCACAGAGCTTCTATGATTGGGGCGTAATTGCCCAGCACTTTGAAGCGATGCGGTTGCTTGGGGAGTTGCAGGATACGATGAAGCCGCTGCCGTCCATTGACGGGCAGTTGAGCTTGATGACAGCAGGAGCAGAGGAACGAAAGCCCTCTGCTTTTACTTTTTCTCAGGAGATCATCGACGCTGTTCTCACCCGTGGCAGCGGCATCTCTGAGGGGAAAATGCGAATCTATGAGCAGTTCCAAAAGAGCCTGTCTGCAAAGGAAAATGCCGATTTCCTAAAAAATGAATACGGCTGGGGCGGCTCTTATCCCGTAATCGTCGGAGCCGGTATTGATGAGCAGCACGACGGCAAGGGTATCCGTATTTCTAAAGGCATCGGAAGCGATAAACCTCATATCGACCTGAAATGGAGTCAGGTAGAGAAGCGCATTGCCGAGCTGATAAAACTCGACCGTTACCTGAACCCCAAGGAAAAGGCACAGTACCCTGAGTGGCTGCAAAAGCAGGAGGAACGCCGTGCAGCACTTACCGAGGAACGAAGAAACAGAGAAATCTTGTCTACCGCACCGTCCGAAAAGACGGAGCCGGAAAACGAGCGATACGAATACCATCTCGGCAGCACCGTCTATCTCGGCGCAAACGAGTATGAAATCCTGTCCTTTGATGATGAGCGTGTAATGCTCTATGATACGCAGTTTCCGCTTTTCAACAAGGAAATGACGAGAACTGAGTTCGACAGCAAGGTGCAGGAGAACCCGCTGAATGACCATTTGAAGGTCGCTATTAAACAGCCCGAAGAAAAGGCGGTCGAGTATGACATCGGGATGGGCTATCTCGGCAACGGACTGACCGTTTGGAACCGTGCCGTGGAGGTCAATGGGGACTATCAGAACATTGCCCACATCTCCCCCGAAGGTGAGATCACCTTCTATGTGCAGGACTTGCCGCAGAGCGTTGTGGAGCGTATCAGACAGACGGCAGAAAGAGAAAAGCCAAAGGATGCTGCTTTGCCGGAGTTCTATCAGGCGTATCTTAAAACCAAAGCAGACAATCCGAGTAGCCTTTTGCTGTATCAGGTGGGTGATTTCTTTGAAGCCTATGCTGATGATGCAGAGGTCGTCGGGACTGCTCTTGAGCTGACACAGACTACTCGTGCCAGTGGTCATAACACCCGTGTCCCTATGGTGGGATTTCCGCAGCACCGCTTGGAAACCTACCTTACAATGCTGACCGACAGAGGGTACGATGTTGAGGTCAACTCTTTGGAGGACGGCGAACGCAGTACCCGTACCGTGGTTTCCACCACAAAGGAAGCTCCGGTAGAGTCCAAACCTATCGGCAGGATCGACTATCTCAGCACGGACGGCAAGGTCGGTGAAAGCATCGAGTACACCAGCCCGTATAGCTTTGAGAAGGACATCAAGGAGGAAAACTACTACGGTGTCCCGATGAGTATTGTTCTGTATAAGGACAAGGACGGCAACACCATTCCGCACAGTTTTATCACCCAGCTTGACCCACCGCCCAAGGGCTTTGAGATCATCGACAGCCCGTATCTGCCGGAAAATGCTCTGGACAAGGCGAAGCATCTCATTGATGATTTTTGCTGTGAGGAGTATCAGCGTGAGGATAGTGCGGACTACACCGATCTTACTAATGTCGGCGTTGCCTACACCACGACTGAGGACGACAAGCACGAGATTCAGGCAAGGGTCAACCTTGTGGATTTCCGCATCGAAACTCTTGCAGACGGCAAGGTCGTCCGCAGTGTGCAGTATTCGTCCATTGAAGAACTGACCGAAAAAGGACTGCAAGCATTGTCCTTTGACGACCTTGTTTATCTCTCCGAGGAAGAATTGGCACAGGTGGAAGCACCCCTTACCCCTGTTTGGGAGCATCCGAAGAAAAGCCGGGTGCAAACCTTTGATATTCATCCCGAAATCCCAATGGCAGACCGTCATACCTTTGACCTTGCTTCTCACGAGGTCGAGGATGTCAACAAGAAGGAGCGTTTCCACCGCAACTATGCGGCGATCACCGTGCTGAAAAGGTGTCGGGAAGAAAACCGTTTCGCCACACCGGACGAGCAGATCATCCTCTCTAAATATGTGGGCTGGGGCGGTATTCCCGAAGCCTTTGATGAGCGAGCCGGTTCTTGGCAGACAGAGTTCGGGATGCTGAAAAACATCCTGACGCCGGAGGAATACGCTTCCGCAAGAGAAAGCACTCTGACCGCTTTCTACACGCCGCCAACGGTTATCAATGCCGTGTATAAGGTGATGAAACAGCTTGGCTTCCGTGAGGGCAACATCTTGGAACCGTCCTGCGGCATCGGGCATTTTATCGGTATGCTTCCCGAAGAAATGAAGGAAAGCAAGATTTACGGTGTGGAGCTGGATACGGTTTCTGCCGGTATCGCACAGCAGTTATATCAAAAGTCCTCTATCGCCGCACAGGGCTTTGAGGAAACAAATCTCCCTGACAGCTTCTTTGATGCCGTTGTGGGGAATGTACCCTTCGGGGATTTCAAGGTTCCTGACAAGCGTTATGACAAGCACAAGTTCCTCATTCACGACTACTTCTTCGCCAAATCCTTGGACAAGCTCCGTCCGGGCGGCGTAATGGCGCTCATTACGAGCAAAGGCACAATGGATAAGGAAAACTCCGCTGTCCGAAAGTATATTGCTCAGCGAGCCGACCTGCTTGGTGCTATCCGTTTGCCGAACAACACCTTTAAGGGTAACGCCGGAACGGAGGTCGTTTCGGACATTCTTATTCTGCAAAAGCGTGATCGCATTGTGGATATAGAGCCGGATTGGGTACAGCTCGGCACAGATGAAAACGGTATCCTGATGAACAGGTACTTTGTTGAGCATCCCGAAATGATACTCGGAGAGATGAAAATGGTGTCGGGGCGTTTCGGTCCCGAAGCCACCTGCGTCCCTTACGAGGGGGCAGACCTTGCCGAGCAACTCAGCGAAGCCGTTTCCAATATTCACGGTGAGCTGACCGTATATGAGGTGGAGGATGAGCTTGCAGAGGAGGACAATTCCATTCCCGCAGATCCCACCGTCCGTAACTTCTCCTATACGGTGCTGGACGATAAAATCTACTTCCGAGAAAACAGCCGTATGGCTCCGGTGGAGGTATCCGCTACCGCAGAGAACCGCATAAAGGGTATGATCCGCATCCGTGATTCAGTCAGAAAGCTGATTGAATTGCAGACAGAGGACTACCCCGACTCGGAAATTAAAGCGGAGCAGGAGCGATTAAACGCTCTTTATGATACCTTTTCCAAGCAGTACGGACTTATCAACAGCCGTGCCAACATCTCCGCATTTTCGCAGGACAGCTCCTTTTCTCTGCTCTCGGCTCTTGAGGTCTTGGGCGATGAAGGGCAGCTTGAACGCAAGGCGGATATTTTCTACAAGCGAACCATCAAGCCACACACCCCGGTCACTTCCGTAGATACCGCCAGCGAAGCGCTTGCCGTTTCTATGGGCGAAAAAGCCCGTGTGGATATGGATTATATGTGCGAGCTGACCGGCAAGACCGAGGAAGAAATCTTTGCGGACTTGAAGGGCGTTATCTTTCTGAACCCGATGTACGGGTACGGCAATTCCACGCAGGCAAAGTACCTGATGGCAGACGAATACCTCTCCGGCAATGTCCGTGAAAAGTTGGCATTTGCCCGCAGGTCAGCACAGCTCTATCCCGATGATTATACCGTCAATGTGGAAGCACTGGAACGGGTGCAACCCAAAGACCTGACCGCCAGCGAGATTGCCGTTCGGCTTGGTGCTACTTGGTTGCCGACCGAAATTGTCGAACAGTTTATGTTTGAGTTCTTGGGAACACCGAGGTACGCACAGTGGAACATCAAGGTTCACTTCTCTGCCTACACCGGCGAGTGGAATATTGAGGGCAAGTCCTATGACCGCAGCAATGTGAAGGCATACAGCACCTACGGTACGGGGCGCATCAACGCCTACAAAATCATCGAGGAAACACTGAACCTTAAAGATGTCCGCATCTTCGACTATGTAGAGGACGCAGACGGCAAAAAGAAAGCCATTCTGAACAAGAAGGAAACGGCAATCGCACAGGCAAAGCAGGAGCTGATTAAGCAGGGTTTTCAGGATTGGGTTTGGTCTGACCCTGAGCGCAGAGAACGACTCTGCCGCCTTTACAACGATAAATTCAACAGCCTGCGTCCCCGTGAGTACGATGGAAGCCACATCGTTTTCAGTGGTATGAACCCGGAAATCGAGCTTCGGGAACACCAAAGAAATGCGGTGGCGCACATCCTATACGGCGGGAATACGCTGCTTGCACACGCCGTGGGCGCAGGGAAAACCTTCGAGATGGTTTCGGCAGCAATGGAGTCCAAACGGCTTGGATTGTGCAGTAAATCTCTGTTTGTCGTACCCAACCACCTCACTGAGCAGTGGGCATCGGAGTTCTTACAGCTCTATCCCTCAGCCAACATTTTGGTGGCAACGAAGAAAGACTTTGAAACCAAGAACCGCAAAAAGTTCTGCGGCAGAATTGCCACCGGCGATTACGATGCCATCATTATCGGGCATTCGCAGTTCGAGAAAATACCGATGTCCATTGAACGGCAGCGGGCGATCCTCGAACAGCAGCTTGATGAAGTTACGGAGGGCATTGCGGAACTGAAAAAGAACCGTGGAGATAACTTCTCCGTAAAACAACTGGAGCGCACAAAGAAATCTGTCAAGCAGAAGCTCGATAAGCTCAACGACCAATCCAAAAAGGATGATACAGTGACCTTTGAGGAGTTGGGTGTGGACAGACTTTTCATTGATGAGAGCCACTACTATAAGAATCTGTTCCTCTTTACTAAGATGCGGAATGTAGGCGGCATCGCCCAAACCGAAGCGATGAAATCCAGCGACCTCTTTATGAAATGCAGGTACTTGGACGAGTTGACCGGAGGGCGTGGGGTAGTGTTTGCGACAGGAACGCCGATCTCCAATTCGATGGTCGAGCTTTACACCATTCAGCGGTACTTGCAGTACAACACTCTTGTTCAGAACAACTTGCAGCACTTCGATGCCTGGGCTTCCACTTTCGGAGAAACCATTACGGCAGTAGAACTTACACCCGAAGGAACGGGATACCGAGCTAAAACACGCTTTGCCCGTTTCTACAATTTACCGGAGCTGATGGCGATGTTTAAGGAAATCGCAGACATCAAAACAGCGGATATGCTTGACCTGCCAGTGCCGAAAGCGGTTTTTCACAATATCTCGGTGAAGCCCTCTGAAATCCAAAGGGATATGGTTGCGGGGCTTGCGGAAAGAGCCGAAAGGGTGCGGAACGGTATGGTTGATGCAAGAGTGGATAATATGCTCAAGATCACAAACGACGGCAGAAAGCTGGCACTTGACCAGCGGCTTATCAATCCATTGCTCCCTGATTTTGAGGACAGCAAGCTCAACGCCTGCGTGGACGCTATATTTGAAACTTGGGAGCGTGGCAGTGAGAAACGGTTGACCCAGCTATTCTTCTGCGACCTGTCTACGCCGAAAAACGATGGCTCCTTCAATGTCTATGACGACATTCGACAGAAGCTGATTGCCCGTGGCGTACCCGCCGATGAGATAAAGTTCATCCACGAAGCAGATACCGAAGCAAAGAAGCTGGAGCTGTTCAAGAAGGTACGCCGAGGGGATGTCCGCATCCTGATGGGCAGTACGCAGAAGATGGGAGCCGGTACGAATGTGCAGAACAAACTTGCCGCATCCTCCGATCTCGATTGCCCGTGGCGACCGTCTGACTTGGAACAGCGGCTCGGCAGAAGCATCCGGCAAGGCAACGAAAATGCAGAGGTTCACATCTACCGTTTCGTAACGGAGGAAACCTTTGATGCCTACTTGTATCAGCTCGTGGAAGGCAAGCAGAAGTTCGCTTCGCAGATAATGACCAGTAAATCGCCGGTGCGATCCTGCGAGGATATTGACGAAACCGCACTGTCCTATGCGGAAATCAAGATGCTTGCGACTGGCAATCCTCACATCAAAGAGAAGATGGACTTGGACATTCAGGTTCAGAAATTGCGGCTCTTAAAGTCCAGCTTCCTCTCCGAAAAATATGCTTTGGAGGATAAGATCATCAAGTTCTATCCGCAGGAGATCGCACGGCGAGCTGATGTGATTGCGGGATTAAAATCCGATATGGAAAGAGTTGCAGAGCACCCGAAGCCGTCTGATGAAACCTTTGTTGGTATGACTGTCAAGGGTGCTTTCTATTCAGAGAAAGCGGATGCCGGCAACGCCATCTTGGAGGCGTGTAAGGCAATGACGAATCCCGAACCCATTCCCCTCGGTGAATACCGTGGTTTCTCGATGGAGCTGTACTTTGAAGCAAGAGAATACAAAGTGCGGCTCAAGGGCGAGCTTGGCTATCCCGTAACCCTCGGCACGGACACCTTCGGTAATATCACTCGCTTGGATAATGCGCTGGAGGGGCTTCCAAAGCGTTTGGAGATGAACGAAATGGAGCTGGACAACATCAAAAAGCAGTTTGAAACGGCGAAGGTCGATGTGGAAAGACCGTTCCCGCAGGAGGAAGAATTGAAAGCCAAGACCGACCGGCTGAACGAACTCAACGCTCTGCTCAATGTGGATAAGCGTGAGAACGAGATCGTTGGCGGTGAACCCGATGAGGGTGAAGAACCGCCCGAAAAGAAACCGAGGGACTTGGAACGCTGATTAATGCGGTATGGGAATGATCTCATACTGCCGACACATAGCCGCTTGGTTTTCAAAAGAAATCAGGCGGCTATTTCTATTTTGAAGGAGGTGTTCGCTATGAACGAAACAGATTACAACGCTCGCCTTTATGAGAAAATGAAAGCCGAGCAGGACAAATATCGGGACTGGCTTGTGCATCAGGAGCCGTCCGAAATCCTCAACCACACCTACGAATACACGATGCGGGAGGACATCGTAATGTGTATGGAGGAGCTGGAGCTTGAGCCGGAAAAGGCAAGGGCTTTGCTTCGTTCCCCTTGTCCTCTGAGTGATGTGTATAAGGAGTTCCGGGACAGAGAAACCGAGCATATGGATACCATCCGGGACTCCATCGAAACGGAAGCGGATAAAAGCCTGCAACGGCAGGAGAAGAAACAGCAACGGGAAAGCAGGTGATTTTATGCCGTATATCCCATCGGAGGTGGTGGAACAGGCACGGCAAATCGACCTGTTGACCTATCTGCAAAGCTGTGAGCCGCAGGAGCTTGTCCGCATTTCCGGCAACAATTATACCACCCGCACCCACGACAGCTTGAAGATTTCTAACGGCAAGTGGATGTGGTGGTCACAACGCATCGGCGGCTACAATGCCCTTGACTATCTTGTGAAAGTCAAGGGCTGTTCTTTTGTAGAAGCGGTCGAAATACTGATGGGAATGGCGGCGGTGATGCCATCGGTGACGGTCAAGCCCAAGCAGAAAACGGAGCCGAGGATCTTGCTTCTGCCGGATAAAAGTGCTTCCACAGAAAGAATTACAGAGTATCTTTTCGGCAGGGGCATCGACTATGCCATCATCCAATACTGCATTGACAAGGGGCTGATTTTCGAGAGCCTGCCGTATCGCAATCTTGTGTGCGTAGGCTTTGATGAGAAGAATATCCCTCGCTATGCTTCCTATCGGGCAACCAACAACCGCCGTGTTTTGGGTGACTGCTCCGGCAGCGACAAGCACTATTCTTTTCGGATCGCAGACAGCAACAGCGGCACGGTGCATCTCTTTGAGTGTGCCATTGACCTGCTTTCCTATGCGACACTTGAAAAGATGGCGGGCAGGGATTGGCGGAAAGACAACCTTGTTTCCCTCGCCGGTGTGTATCTGCCCAAGGAGAGAATCGAGGACAGCACTACCCCTGCGGCTCTTATGAAGTACCTCGATGAGAAGCCGCAAATCAAGAAAATTCTCCTGCACTTCGATAACGATAATGCCGGAAGAAAAGCCAGCCTTGCGCTGAAAACCATATTGCCGAGCAAGTATGAAGTCATTGACAGTCCTCCGCCCTGCGGCAAGGACTACAATGACTTTCTTTGTTTCAAGCTCGGTATCCACCGCAACAAGACCAAAGAAAGGACGAATGAACGATGACTGAGTTCAGTATTTATCAGATCAATGTGGACAGGGATACCGCCAATGTGTGCTTCATCGGAATGGAATCCCTCGAAAAAATCAAAGGCACTAAGGAAGTCAACGCAGCCGCTTACGACAGAGTTTATGACGGCAAAATGGACTGCATTTCCCTCGAAAACATCTATCAGAAGTTCAATGTTGACCATCCTGCCGACTACAAGGGACGCTCTCTTTCTGTATCGGATGTAGTCGAAATCAGGGAAAGCGATACCCTTAATCCCGGCTTCTACTTCGTGGACAGTATCGGGTTCAAGTCGATTTCTTTCGACAAATCGCTCTGCAAGGAGCCGGTAGAAGCAGGTAGCGGAAAGATTTCCGTCCTGCTTGTGGAGCCGAACAAATACCCCAAGATGATTGAGATCGACGATACCTTGGAGGCGATGCAGGAGGTGGTCGGCGGCGACATCGAGGAATATATGCCCTTTGAGGATGAGGTCGCCATCATCTGCAATGAGGAGGGCAAGGTCAATGGGCTGACCCCGAACCGGGCGGTTTATGGAGAGCCGCAAGCCGTTGAAATGACCTTTGCCGAGATGCGTAGCCGCTTTTGTGAAGCGGAAAATGAGGGCAAAGAACACCTCTCCGGCTATATCGTTTTCTCGCAGGACAGCTTCGACAAGCCATACGATGAGAGGTCAAGAACCTACGGCGTCAGCTCCAACAACAAGGCGTTTCAGTCCGGTATGGGTGGCTATTCCATCTTCGGGTCGTGCCTTGACGGAACTGACCCGTGCGTCAGACTGGACGGTTATATGTTTGGCGAGAACGCTTGGAAAATTGAAAAGTGCTATATGATGGAGCCTTCCCGTGAGATGCTGGACATCATTTGCGGGAAGTTTTTCGTTGCCTATGCTCCCTTTGAAGCAGAGAGGTTCCAGTCCCTCCCGCCTGAACTTGCGGAGAAATACCGTGAGAAATTCAAATACCCCGAACGCTTTATGAGAGTCAACAATGAGATCGTAGCCGTGCCTTTTAAGCCCGTCAGGGCGGACAAAGAACGCTGATCTCAATGAGAACGGGGGTTCCCCCGAACGCTCTGTATTATCTTAACGAGCAGTGCCTTTTTACTCCGCTTTTTCAAAGCGTCGAAAAAGTCCTCGTTAGGGCGAACCCCTAATACCCCGTGCAAGAAGCACCACACATTTCAGAAGAAAGGATGAAATCCATTTATGAAAAGAACGATCAAGAAGCAGTTTTGGTTTTCCCGTGACGAAGCGCAGGACTTGCAGAAGAAAGCCAAGAAAACCTGTCTCTCCGAAGCGGCGCTCGTCCGTCTGTTGCTCCGTGGTTATGAGCCGAAGGAGAAGCCCGACGACCGTTTCTACGATGTGATGCGGGAGTTCTCCGCCATCGGCAATAATATTCATCAAATCTCCGTAAAGGCAAACGCTCTCGGCTTCATTGATACGCAGAAGCTGAACAGTGAGTTGGATCGCCTGCACAAGTTTCAGACAGATATGGAGCGTCAGTTTCTCCGCCCCGGCGAGAACAACCTGAAATGGCAGTAAGTAAGCTGTGGCCGGTCACGGTTCGCCTTGCGACCGTTCTCGACTACGCTTCCAACCCGGAGAAAACCACAAAGTCAAAGTCCAAGTACAGCGACGCCGATTATCAAGCGCTTCGTGATGTTGTTAACTATGTAAAAAACGGAGAGAAAACCGAGCAGGAATTATTCTGTGAGGGAATCAACTGCACTCCGGCGATTGCCCGTGAGCAGTTTGTCACTGTTAAGGAACAGTTCGATAAGACAGACGGTATCCAAGCCTATCACGGCTATCTTAGCTTTAAGGAAACCGACATCACACCGGAGCTTGCCCAGCATATCGGAATGGAGTTCGCAAATTCCGTTTGGGGGAAGAAATATCAGGTGCTGGTGACAACCCATCTGAATACAGAGCATCTGCACTGTCACTTTGTCATCAACTCTATTTCCTTTGTCGATGGGAAGCGGTGCCGGGATACCTCGTGGTTTAAGTTCTATAAGGAAGCTGACCGCATCTGCGAAAAGTACGGTATCAGCACGCTCAAGGAGCCGGAGCGTTATCCCGACGCAAAGTACCTGACTCAAAAGGACAAAGCCGGTATGCCCACACGCTATAACCTCGCCCGTGCCGCCTTGGATGAAGCCATTGCAATGAGCCACAATCTTCGACAGCTTGAATATCATCTGTCTGAGATGGGATACACCCTCGGCTCCAATCCCAAGCGAAAGTATTGGACGATTAAGGGCAAGGGTGATGAACGCCCCATCCGATTGCACAGGCTCGGTGAGGAATACACCAAGGAGCGTATCACCCGGAGGCTCATTGAAAACCGTGATAACATCGACTTCGAGCCGTTCCAGCCGAAAACCTACCGACCGAAGCAATACCGGCTCAGAACACGGAGCGACAGAATTGGAAAAGTCGGCGGTCTGTATGGGCTGTACCTTTACTACTGCTACCGGCTCGGCTATCTGCCGAAGTACAAGGCAGGACAACAGAATTACGCACGAGTTCACTACCTTTTCAAAGAGGATCTGATGAAGATAGATGAACTCACCAAACAAGTCACGCTGCTCGGCAAGCACCACATCGGTACAGACGAGCAGCTTTTTTCATATCAGCACTCGGTCGAGGAGCAGATCAGGACCGTAACTGCCGACAGAACGCACCTCCGAAATGAAATACGAAAAGTGAACATCACAGATGCAGAGCTGTCGCAGGCAAAGGCAAGTATCTCGCTTCTTACCGAGAAGCTGAAAGAACTCCGCAAGGAGGTCAAACTCTGTCAGGAGATCGCTGTCCGTTCCAAGGTTATCGAGGAAAAGGTGGATGCAGTCCGAGCAGAGGAAGAAAAATCAAAACGAAAGGAGAACCGCAACTATGAACAACGGCGGTGATGCGGCTGAACAGGTCGTCAGGCTCTCGCTTGAAGGCTTTGAAGTTGCCGCAAAACTTACAGGCTCGGCGGCAAAGAATGTCGCCCTGCTTCTCGTATCCGTGCTGAAGCAGGAACAACAGACCAAAGGCAAGGCACGGCTCACCAATATGATTAAGTCTGGCAAGGAACTGAAAGTCTTTTCTATCCCGAACAAGGACTTGGCACAGTTCACCAAACAGGCAAAGCGCTATGGCGTTCTATATTGTGTCCTGAGAGATAAGAGCGCCAAGGGAGATGATGTACCCGTGGATATTATCGCTCGTGCAGAGGACGCTTCCAAAATTCAGCGCATTGTGGAACGCTTCGAGATCGGTAAGGTCGATAAGGCAGGCGTTATCACGCAGGCGGAGCAGGACAAGGCTGACCGTGAAGCGGTGGCACGGGAAGTGCCGACAAAAACCAAGGGCGAGATCATCGTAGAAGAAGCGATGGGAAAGCCTTTGCAGAAAGAAGGTCAGTCCCACGAAAACCCTACGGTCGCAAAGACGGAAAAAAGCCCTCCGTCCGAGCGAAGCTCCGAGATCAGCGGTACGGCTATTGACCGGGGTACAGCAAAGCAGGCAGACAAGAAGCCTTCCGTGAGAGAAAAGCTGGAGCGCTACAAGACTGCTGCAAAAGCTGACAAGGAAGCAGACCGTGCCGAGCCTGCGCTTTCCAAGGAGAAAAGCAAGACTCCCGAACCGAACCGTCAGACGGTTCACACCCAGCCGAAAAAGCATAAGAAATCGAAAGAGAGGTAATCAGCTATGACTAACAATTTCACTCCCAAGAAGTCCGGGACTGCGGCTCGTCCGCAGCTCTCCCCGGAGGAATACGCCGCCAAGAAAAAGGCGGAGAAGGATGCCGTGTATCAGATGATCGACGATACTGCTACTGAGATCGTCCGTGACCCCGACAAGTTCAGAGCCTATCTCGATACGCAGGCACGAATGGATCGCTATTCTGCCGCCAACGCTCTGCTCATTTATAAGCAGCAGCCGCAGGCGACGCAGCTCAAGGATTTTCGTGATTGGCAGGAGGACGGCGTGAAGGTCAACAAGGGTGCTAAGAGCCTTTCCATTCTTGAACCTGTTGAATACACCAAGAATGACGGCTCTACCGGCATTGCCTACAATGTCAAGAAGGTATTCGATGTGGCGCAGACCAGCGGCAAGAAGCCTGCTGCACCTACCCTTGATCGTGACCCCCGAAAGCTCGTTGCCATTATGCTCGACACGGCTCCCATTGATGTGAGCACTGTGGAGGAGCTGCCTTCTCCCAATATGGGGGCGTTCTATAAGAACGAGGATCAGACCCTCTATATCAAGCGGGACATTGGGGATAGCGTTGCACTCTGCCAGTGCGTGGCACAGGAGCTTGGTCACGCTCAGCTTGCAATGAACTGCGAAGCATACAGCCGCAGGGATATGGGCTTCTCTGCTGTCTGCGTCGGTTATATGCTCTGCCGTAAGTTCGGCGTGGATGTGAAGAACTTCGCCATTGACCGTATCCCGGAGGAGCTGGCGGGCAAATCCCCCAAGGAAATTCGTGCGGAGCTTTCCAAGACCCGTTCTGCGATGAGCGAGATCGGCTCTCGTGTGTCGGAGGAAATCTATCGTCGCCGAGCAGACCGAAGCAAAGATCAGGAAAGATGAGGTGTGAGCGATGAAAGAG
>OLFT01000511.1_pt1 | contig 49852 bp, 60 predicted proteins | sample 1604921 | NCBI WGS metagenome assembly OLFT01 (sample SAMEA3888897, study PRJEB22519) | human gut metagenome | biome: human gut; feature: human-associated habitat; material: faeces | place: Denmark | collected 2013 | reverse complement strand
CACCGGGAAGGACCTTTGCACCGAGCAGGGGATTGACCGGATGGCCGGACGTCACCCCGCCGGGGCACACCGAACAGGCCACGCCGATGGGGGCACCGATGCGCACCCCGGCTGAACCCTGGACAATGCTACCGCCATACTGCGTCATGTCGCCCTGACGCGCCGCCGGTTTTCCGCTCATCGTAAAATCCTTTTGAAATAAATAAGAACCAGAAGCCTAGCGCCAGTCAACAACAGGAAATGATAATGAGTTAACACCCCGGAATTTTTCAGAATTTATAAAAGGCAAATTACAGGCACAAAAAAAGCGCCGTGCGGCGCTTTTTTCGGAAATCCGGTCTTATTTGCTGCCCGGGATGTTGAAACGCTTGTTGAAGCGGTCAACACGGCCACCGGTAGCAACATCACGCTGTTTGCCAGTGAAGAACGGGTGGCACTTGCTGCACACGTCGAGGTTCAGGTCATGACCAACGGTGGAGCGGATTTTCATTACGTTACCGCAAGAGCAGCTAGCAGTAATTTCTTCGTATTTCGGGTGAATATCTTTTTTCATGGGAAAACCTCGGTTTAAGGCCGCGTCGCTCTTCCAGCCCTAACGCCAGACACCACGCGATGTTAAAAGTATAGCTTCAATACGATCATTTCGTACGAAGGCGCGAAATCATACAGAAATTAACCAGCGTATGCAAACTGATCCGCACTCTTCTACGGCAATGTGTATACTAACCCACCGAATTTCAAGTCAGGATGATGCTATGCCCGTTGCCCACGTTGCCTTGCCCGTTCCGCTTCCTCGTACCTTTGACTATCTGCTGCCAGAAGGCATGACGGTTAAAGCTGGGTGTCGCGTGCGCGTGCCGTTTGGCAAACAGCAGGAGCGCATCGGGATTGTGGTATCAGTTAGCGATGCCAGCGAACTGCCGCTCAATGAGCTAAAAGCGGTAGTCGAAGTGCTGGATAGTGAGCCGGTGTTTACTCACTCCGTCTGGCGATTGCTGCTATGGGCGGCAGATTACTATCATCATCCGATTGGCGATGTGCTGTTTCATGCCTTGCCGATTTTACTACGCCAGGGGCGGCCTGCGGCGAACGCGCCGATGTGGTACTGGTTTGCCACTGAACAAGGTCAGGCGGTGGATCTGAACAGCCTGAAACGCTCACCCAAGCAACAACAGGCGCTGGCAGCGTTACGGCAAGGCAAAATCTGGCGCGACCAGGTTGCCACGCTCGAATTTAATGATGCCGCGTTGCAGGCGCTGCGCAAAAAAGGTCTGTGTGATTTAGCAAGTGAAACACCAGAGTTTAGCGACTGGCGAACGAACTATGCCGTTTCTGGTGAGCGGTTGCGATTGAATACCGAACAGGCCACCGCCGTTGGCGCAATTCATAGTGCGGCGGATACCTTCTCTGCCTGGCTGCTGGCGGGCGTTACCGGTTCCGGTAAAACGGAGGTTTATCTCAGTGTACTGGAAAACGTGCTCGCTCAGGGCAAACAGGCGCTGGTGATGGTGCCGGAAATCGGCCTGACACCGCAAACTATCGCCCGTTTTCGTGAACGTTTTAATGCCCCCGTGGAAGTTCTGCATTCCGGCCTGAACGACAGCGAGCGTCTTTCGGCGTGGTTGAAAGCGAAAAATGGCGAGGCGGCGATTGTCATCGGCACCCGCTCCGCGCTGTTTACGCCGTTTAAAAATCTCGGGGTGATTGTCATTGATGAAGAGCACGACAGCTCCTACAAGCAGCAGGAAGGCTGGCGCTATCATGCCCGCGACCTGGCGGTTTATCGTGCGCACAGCGAGCAAATCCCGATTATTCTTGGCTCTGCAACACCCGCACTGGAAACGTTATGCAACGTCCAGCAGAAAAAATACCGCCTGCTGCGCCTGACGCGTCGGGCGGGGAATGCGCGTCCGGCAATTCAACACGTGCTGGATTTAAAAGGTCAGAAGGTGCAGGCGGGGCTGGCTCCGGCGTTAATCACCCGTATGCGCCAGCATTTACAGGCCGACAACCAGGTTATCCTCTTTCTTAACCGCCGTGGCTTTGCGCCTGCCTTGCTGTGCCACGACTGCGGCTGGATTGCCGAATGTCCACGTTGCGATCACTACTACACGCTGCATCAGGCGCAGCAACATCTGCGCTGCCACCACTGTGACAGTCAGCGTCCGGTGCCGCGCCAGTGCCCTTCCTGCGGTTCCACGCACCTGGTACCCGTAGGGCTGGGCACCGAACAGCTTGAGCAAACGCTCGCGCCGCTGTTCCCTGGTGTGCCCATTTCTCGTATCGACCGCGATACCACCAGCCGCAAAGGGGCGCTGGAACAGCAACTGGCGGAAGTGCATCGCGGCGGCGCGAGGATCTTGATTGGCACGCAAATGCTGGCGAAAGGTCACCACTTTCCGGATGTGACGCTGGTGGCGTTACTGGATGTGGACGGCGCGCTGTTTTCTGCCGATTTTCGCTCGGCAGAACGTTTCGCCCAGCTTTACACCCAGGTCGCCGGTCGTGCCGGGCGTGCGGGTAAACAGGGCGAAGTGGTGCTGCAAACGCACCATCCGGAACATCCTCTGTTGCAAACGTTGCTCTATAAAGGCTACGACGCCTTTGCCGAACAGGCGCTGGCTGAGCGACGCATGATGCAGCTGCCGCCGTGGACCAGCCATGTGATTGTGCGTGCGGAAGATCATAACAATCAGCACGCGCCGCTGTTCCTGCAACAACTGCGTAATCTGATCCTTTCCAGCCCGCTGGCAGACGACAAACTGTGGGTTCTCGGCCCGGTTCCGGCTCTGGCACCTAAGCGTGGTGGCCGCTGGCGCTGGCAGATCTTGTTGCAGCACCCTTCCCGCGTGCGCTTGCAACACATCATTAGTGGTACGCTGGCGCTTATTAATACAATACCGGATTCCCGCAAGGTGAAATGGGTGTTGGATGTCGATCCCATCGAAGGCTAATGCGCAAACGTTGCGAGGCGGATCGAAAAATTCAATATTCATCACACTTTTCATGAAAATTCTGTAACCGTTTTCACGCGCTATCTGCTAAAAATGTTGCCGATGTGAAGTAAACATGGATGTAGTACGCCTGACGTGCCAGGCGAGGAGTGAGTGTGAAAGCGAAGAAGCAGGAAACTGCCGCGACCATGAAAGACGTTGCCCTCAAGGCAAAAGTCTCTACAGCGACTGTCTCCCGAGCATTAATGAATCCCGATAAAGTCTCCCAGGCCACCCGTAATCGGGTTGAAAAAGCGGCCCGGGAAGTGGGTTATTTACCGCAGCCTATGGGGCGCAACGTCAAGCGTAATGAATCCCGCACCATTCTGGTGATTGTCCCGGATATCTGCGATCCCTTCTTTAGCGAAATTATTCGCGGTATCGAAGTTACGGCGGCAAATCACGGATATCTGGTGCTGATTGGCGACTGTGCGCATCAAAATCAGCAGGAAAAAACCTTTATCGATTTGATCATCACCAAGCAAATTGATGGCATGTTGTTGCTGGGTTCAAGGCTGCCGTTTGATGCCAGCATTGAGGAACAGCGTAATCTGCCGCCGATGGTGATGGCGAACGAATTTGCACCGGAGCTGGAGCTGCCTACAGTTCATATCGACAATCTGACCGCCGCATTTGATGCAGTAAATTATTTATATGAGCAAGGGCATAAACGGATTGGCTGTATAGCCGGTCCCGAAGAGATGCCGCTGTGTCACTACCGCCTGCAAGGCTATGTTCAGGCGCTGCGTCGCTGCGGCATTATGGTTGATCCGCAATACATCGCCCGTGGCGACTTCACCTTCGAAGCCGGAAGCAAAGCGATGCAGCAGCTGCTTGATCTTCCACAACCGCCTACTGCTGTCTTCTGCCATAGCGATGTGATGGCGCTCGGCGCACTTTCTCAGGCAAAACACCAGGGGCTGAAAGTCCCGGAAGACCTTTCCATAATCGGTTTTGATAACATCGACCTGACGCAATTTTGTGATCCGCCGCTGACAACCATCGCGCAGCCGCGTTACGAAATCGGTCGGGAAGCTATGCTGTTATTGCTTGATCAAATGCAGGGGCAACACGTTGGCAGTGGCTCTCGTTTAATGGACTGCGAACTTATCATCCGGGGATCAACACGCGCGTTACCTTAAAGTAAACCTTTAAGACTGCCGTGACTGGTCAAAGGCCCGCCGCTTAAGTAACATGGCGGGCTGACGAACGAATAAATACAGCGAAACGATAGTGGCACAACGAGATTATGTACGCCGCAGCCAACCGGCACCTTCGCGGCGAAAAAAGAGCACCTCACGGAAAAAGCAACGAAATCTGCCTGCGGTTTCTCCCGCTATGGTCGCTATTGCTGCCGCCGTTCTTGTGACCTTTATCGGTGGTCTGTACTTCATTACGCATCACAAGAAAGAAGAGTCCGAGACGCTGCAAAGCCAGAAAGTGACCGGAAACGGACTACCACCAAAACCAGAAGAACGCTGGCGCTACATTAAAGAGCTGGAAAGTCGCCAGCCGGGAGTGCGTGCGCCCACAGAACCTTCTGCCGGTGGTGAAGTGAAAACGCCGGAGCAACTGACACCAGAACAACGTCAGCTTCTTGAACAAATGCAGGCTGATATGCGCCAGCAGCCAACGCAGCTGGTTGAAGTTCCGTGGAATGAACAGACGCCGGAACAGCGTCAGCAAACGCTACAGCGCCAACGTCAGGCGCAGCAATTAGCGGAACAGCAACGCCTGGCTCAGCAGTCGCGTACGACTGAACAAAGCTGGCAGCAGCAGACGCGTACGTCGCAAGCCGCACCGGTACAGGCGCAACCGCGCCAGTCTAAACCGGCTTCTTCTCAGCAGCCGTACCAGGATCTGCTGCAAACTCCTGCGCACACGACTGCGCAGTCGAAGCCGCAGCAAGCTGCGCCAGTTGCTCGTGCCGCTGACGCGCCAAAACCGACGGCGGAGAAAAAAGACGAACGCCGCTGGATGGTGCAGTGCGGTTCGTTCAGAGGCGCGGAACAGGCAGAGACGGTACGTGCTCAGCTGGCGTTCGAAGGCTTTGACTCGAAAATCACCACCAACAATGGCTGGAATCGTGTGGTCATTGGCCCGGTGAAAGGCAAAGAGAACGCAGACAGCACCCTCAATCGGTTGAAGATGGCGGGTCATACAAACTGCATTCGGCTCGCCGCCGGGGGTTGAAACCCTCAAAATCCCCCCCATCTATAATTGCATTATGCCCCGTACTTTTGTACGGGGTTTGTACTCTGTATTCGTAACCAAGGGGTCAGCTCGTGACAACTATAGTAAGCGTACGCCGTAACGGCCATGTGGTCATCGCTGGTGATGGTCAGGCCACGTTGGGCAATACCGTAATGAAAGGCAACGTGAAAAAGGTCCGCCGTCTGTACAACGACAAAGTCATCGCGGGCTTTGCGGGCGGTACTGCGGATGCTTTTACGCTGTTCGAACTGTTTGAACGTAAACTGGAAATGCATCAGGGCCATCTGGTCAAAGCCGCCGTTGAGCTGGCAAAAGACTGGCGTACCGATCGCATGCTGCGCAAACTTGAAGCACTGCTGGCAGTCGCGGATGAAACTGCATCGCTTATCATCACCGGTAACGGTGACGTGGTGCAGCCAGAAAACGATCTTATTGCTATCGGCTCCGGCGGCCCTTACGCCCAGGCTGCGGCGCGCGCGCTGTTAGAAAACACTGAACTTAGCGCCCGTGAAATTGCTGAAAAGGCGTTGGATATTGCAGGCGACATTTGCATCTATACCAACCATTTCCACACCATCGAAGAATTAAGCTACAAAGCGTAAGGATCTCCCATGTCTGAAATGACCCCACGCGAAATCGTCAGCGAACTGGATAAGCACATCATCGGCCAGGACAACGCCAAGCGTTCTGTGGCGATTGCTCTGCGTAACCGCTGGCGTCGCATGCAGCTCAACGAAGAGCTGCGCCATGAAGTGACCCCGAAAAATATCCTGATGATCGGCCCGACCGGTGTCGGTAAAACTGAAATCGCCCGTCGTCTGGCTAAGCTGGCGAATGCGCCGTTCATCAAAGTTGAAGCGACCAAATTCACCGAAGTGGGCTACGTCGGTAAGGAAGTGGATTCTATTATTCGCGATCTGACCGATGCCGCCGTGAAAATGGTACGCGTCCAGGCTATCGAGAAAAACCGTTATCGCGCTGAAGAACTGGCAGAAGAACGTATTCTCGACGTGCTGATCCCACCTGCTAAAAACAACTGGGGACAGACCGAACAGCAGCAGGAACCGTCCGCTGCTCGTCAGGCATTCCGCAAAAAACTGCGTGAAGGCCAGCTTGATGACAAAGAAATCGAGATCGATCTTGCCGCAGCACCGATGGGCGTTGAAATTATGGCTCCTCCGGGCATGGAAGAGATGACCAGCCAGCTGCAGTCCATGTTCCAGAACCTGGGCGGCCAGAAGCAAAAAGCGCGTAAGCTGAAAATCAAAGACGCCATGAAGCTGCTGATTGAAGAAGAAGCGGCGAAACTGGTGAACCCGGAAGAGCTGAAGCAAGACGCTATCGACGCTGTTGAGCAGCACGGGATCGTGTTTATCGACGAAATCGACAAAATCTGTAAGCGCGGCGAGTCTTCCGGTCCGGATGTTTCTCGTGAAGGCGTTCAGCGTGACCTGCTGCCGCTGGTAGAAGGTTGCACCGTTTCCACCAAACACGGGATGGTCAAAACTGACCACATTCTGTTTATCGCTTCTGGCGCGTTCCAGATTGCGAAACCGTCTGACCTGATCCCGGAACTGCAAGGTCGTCTGCCAATCCGCGTTGAACTGCAGGCGCTGACCACCAGCGACTTCGAGCGTATTCTGACCGAGCCGAATGCCTCTATCACCGTGCAGTACAAAGCACTGATGGCGACTGAAGGCGTAAATATCGAGTTTACCGACTCCGGTATTAAACGCATCGCGGAAGCGGCATGGCAGGTGAACGAATCTACCGAAAACATCGGTGCTCGTCGTTTACACACTGTTCTGGAGCGTTTAATGGAAGAGATTTCCTACGACGCCAGCGATTTAAGCGGTCAAAATATCACTATTGACGCAGATTATGTGAGCAAACATCTGGATGCGTTGGTGGCAGATGAAGATCTGAGCCGTTTTATCCTATAATCGCGTTCAATCATTTTCATCATTGTTTGATGGGGCTGAAAGGCCCCATTTTTATTGGCGCGTATTATGACTGAACAACAAATTAGCCGAACTCAGGCGTGGCTGGAAAGTTTACGACCTAAAACCCTCCCCCTCGCCTTTGCTGCAATTATCGTCGGGACAGCGCTGGCATGGTGGCAAGGTCACTTCGATCCGCTGGTCGCCCTGCTGGCACTAATTACCGCCGGGCTATTACAGATCCTTTCTAACCTCGCCAATGATTACGGCGATGCGGTAAAAGGCAGCGATAAACCTGACCGCATTGGGCCGCTACGCGGCATGCAAAAAGGGGTCATTACCCAGCAAGAGATGAAACGGGCGCTCATTATTACCGTCGTGCTCATCTGTCTCTCCGGGCTGGCACTGGTTGCAGTGGCATGCCATACGCTGGCCGATTTTGTCGGTTTCCTGATTCTTGGCGGGTTGTCGATCATTGCCGCTATCACCTACACCGTGGGCAATCGTCCTTATGGTTATATCGGTCTGGGTGATATTTCCGTACTGGTTTTCTTTGGCTGGTTGAGTGTCATGGGGAGCTGGTATTTACAGGCTCATACATTGATTCCGGCACTGATCCTTCCGGCGACCGCATGCGGCCTGCTGGCAACGGCAGTACTGAATATTAATAACCTGCGTGATATCAATAGCGACCGCGAAAATGGCAAAAACACGCTGGTGGTGCGCTTAGGTGAAGTGAACGCGCGTCGTTATCATGCCTGCCTGCTGATGGGCTCGCTGGTGTGTCTGGCGCTGTTTAATCTCTTTTCGCTGCATAGCCTGTGGGGCTGGCTGTTCCTGCTGGCGGCACCATTACTGGTGAAGCAAGCCCGTTATGTGATGCGGGAAATGGACCCGGTGGCGATGCGACCAATGCTGGAACGTACTGTCAAGGGAGCGTTACTGACTAACCTGCTGTTTGTTTTAGGGATATTCCTAAGCCAGTGGGCAGCATAACTGACAAATATCAATTAACAATTGATGATTTTGCCAACAGCCCACATAGCGCGATATACTGAAAATTCTCGCAGCAACTGAATGTTAAGCCTATGAAATACGATACTTCCGAGCTTTGTGACATCTATCAAGAAGATGTTAACGTCGTGGAACCGCTGTTCTCCAACTTTGGCGGACGGGCGTCGTTTGGCGGACAAATAATCACGGTAAAATGTTTCGAGGACAACGGGTTGCTGTACGATCTGCTCGAACAGAATGGCCGTGGTCGTGTTCTTGTCGTCGATGGCGGTGGTTCTGTTCGTCGCGCACTGGTCGATGCTGAACTGGCGCGTCTGGCAGTACAAAATGAATGGGAAGGTCTGGTCATTTACGGCGCGGTGCGTCAGGTAGATGACCTGGAAGAGTTGGATATCGGCATCCAGGCGATGGCGGCAATTCCGGTTGGTGCCGCTGGCGAAGGCATTGGCGAAAGCGATGTCCGCGTCAATTTTGGCGGTGTCACCTTCTTCTCCGGCGACCATCTTTATGCCGACAATACCGGGATTATTCTTTCAGAAGATCCGCTGGATATTGAATGATAAGAAAGGCACCGCAAGGTGCCTTTTTTCTGCGTTACCTGTTGGCCTACACAGTAAAGAAATTACGCGGAAGATGAAGCGTAATCAGACCTCTTCCATGCGACCCAGCAGGGCCTGCAGACGTTCCTGCCAGCCGTTCTGCTGTTCTTTCAGATGGTTGTTCTCACGCTCCAGCTCTTCGCGCTGATGCTGGGCATTTTGAACTTCCTGCGACAGTGAGTTGTTTTTTTCTTTCAGCTCTTCGATTTCCATCTGCAACAGAGTGATGGTATCAATCGCCTGCTGTACTTTTGCTTCCAGTTTCTCAAACACTTCTAATGACATTGTCATACCTCTCCTGAATTGCAAGGCGTTGATGGATAAAAATCCTCGTCCCGATTACCGGTGACGCCTTAATAAATACGAGCGCACTTTAGTTAGCTCCGATTGTATGAAGCCGCGCCATCGCTGTCCAGCGGCACGCCTTGCAGATTACGGTTTGCCACACTTTTCATCCTTCTCCTGGTGACATAATCCACATCAATCGAAAATGTTAATAAATTTGTTGCGCGAATGATCTAACAAACATGCATCATGTACAATCAGATGGAATAAATGGCGCGATAACGCTCATTTTATGACGAGGCACACACATTTTAAGTTCGATATTTCTCGTTTTTGCTCGTTAACGATAAGTTTACAGCATGCCTACAAGCATCGTGGAGGTCCGTGACTTTCACGCATACAACAAACATTAACTCTTCAGGATCCGATTATGAGTCAAACATCAACCTTGAAAGGCCAGTGCATTGCTGAATTCCTCGGTACCGGGTTGTTGATTTTCTTCGGTGTGGGTTGCGTTGCAGCACTAAAAGTCGCTGGTGCGTCTTTTGGTCAGTGGGAAATCAGTGTCATTTGGGGACTGGGGGTGGCAATGGCCATCTACCTGACCGCAGGGGTTTCCGGCGCGCATCTTAATCCCGCTGTTACCATTGCATTGTGGCTGTTTGCCTGTTTCGACAAGCGCAAAGTTATTCCTTTTATCGTTTCACAAGTTGCCGGCGCTTTCTGTGCTGCGGCTTTAGTTTACGGGCTTTACTACAATTTATTTTTCGACTTCGAGCAGACTCATCACATTGTTCGCGGCAGCGTTGAAAGTGTTGATCTGGCTGGCACTTTCTCTACTTACCCTAATCCTCATATCAATTTTGTGCAGGCTTTCGCAGTTGAGATGGTGATTACCGCTATTCTGATGGGGCTGATCCTGGCGTTAACGGACGATGGCAACGGTGTACCACGCGGCCCTTTGGCTCCCTTGCTGATTGGTCTACTGATTGCGGTCATTGGCGCATCTATGGGCCCATTGACAGGTTTTGCCATGAACCCAGCGCGTGACTTCGGTCCGAAAGTCTTTGCCTGGCTGGCGGGCTGGGGCAATGTCGCCTTTACCGGCGGCAGAGACATTCCTTACTTCCTGGTGCCGCTTTTCGGCCCTATCGTTGGCGCGATTGTAGGTGCATTTGCCTACCGCAAACTGATTGGTCGCCATTTGCCTTGCGATATCTGTGTTGTGGAAGAAAAGGAAACCACAACTCCTTCAGAACAAAAAGCTTCGCTGTAATATGACTACGGGACAATTAAACATGACTGAAAAAAAATATATCGTTGCGCTCGACCAGGGCACCACCAGCTCCCGCGCGGTCGTAATGGATCACGATGCCAATATCATTAGCGTGTCGCAGCGCGAATTTGAGCAAATCTACCCAAAACCAGGTTGGGTAGAACACGACCCAATGGAAATCTGGGCCACCCAAAGCTCCACGCTGGTAGAAGTGCTGGCGAAAGCCGATATCAGTTCCGATCAAATTGCAGCTATCGGTATTACGAACCAGCGTGAAACCACTATTGTCTGGGAAAAAGAAACCGGCAAGCCTATCTATAACGCCATTGTCTGGCAGTGCCGTCGTACCGCAGAAATCTGCGAGCATTTAAAACGTGACGGTTTAGAAGATTATATCCGCAGCAATACCGGTCTGGTGATTGACCCGTACTTTTCTGGCACCAAAGTGAAGTGGATCCTCGACCATGTGGAAGGCTCTCGCGAGCGTGCACGTCGTGGTGAATTGCTGTTTGGTACGGTTGATACGTGGCTTATCTGGAAAATGACTCAGGGCCGTGTCCATGTGACCGATTACACCAACGCCTCTCGTACCATGTTGTTCAACATCCATACCCTGGACTGGGACGACAAAATGCTGGAAGTGCTGGATATTCCGCGCGAGATGCTGCCAGAAGTGCGTCGTTCTTCCGAAGTATACGGTCAGACTAACATTGGCGGCAAAGGCGGCACGCGTATTCCAATCTCCGGGATCGCCGGTGACCAGCAGGCCGCGCTGTTTGGTCAGTTGTGCGTGAAAGAAGGGATGGCGAAGAACACCTATGGCACTGGCTGCTTTATGCTGATGAACACTGGCGAGAAAGCGGTGAAATCAGAAAACGGCCTGCTGACCACCATCGCCTGCGGCCCGACTGGCGAAGTGAACTATGCGTTGGAAGGTGCGGTGTTTATGGCAGGCGCATCCATTCAGTGGCTGCGCGATGAAATGAAGTTGATTAACGACGCCTACGATTCCGAATATTTCGCCACCAAAGTGCAAAACACCAATGGTGTGTATGTGGTTCCGGCATTTACCGGGCTGGGTGCGCCGTACTGGGACCCGTATGCGCGCGGGGCGATTTTCGGTCTGACTCGTGGGGTGAACGCTAACCACATTATACGCGCGACGCTGGAGTCTATTGCTTATCAGACGCGTGACGTGCTGGAAGCGATGCAGGCCGACTCTGGTATCCGTCTGCACGCCCTGCGCGTGGATGGTGGCGCAGTAGCAAACAATTTCCTGATGCAGTTCCAGTCCGATATTCTCGGCACCCGCGTTGAGCGCCCGGAAGTGCGCGAAGTCACCGCATTGGGTGCGGCCTATCTCGCAGGCCTGGCGGTTGGCTTCTGGCAGAACCTCGACGAGCTGCAAGAGAAAGCGGTGATTGAGCGCGAGTTCCGTCCAGGCATCGAAACCACTGAGCGTAATTACCGTTACGCAGGCTGGAAAAAAGCGGTTAAACGCGCGATGGCGTGGGAAGAACACGACGAATAATGTAAATGCCGAATGAAGCGTTTATGCCGCATCCGGTAGTCCCGAAACGTGCGGGGGCAACCCCGCACACATCAATAATCCCTCCCTTCCCCTGTGCTACACTTCGCGCCATTCCTTACTGCTTAGAGTTTGCTATGAGACGAGAACTTGCCATCGAATTTTCCCGCGTCACCGAATCAGCGGCGCTGGCTGGCTACAAATGGTTAGGACGCGGCGATAAAAACACCGCGGACGGCGCGGCGGTAAACGCCATGCGTATTATGCTCAACCAGGTCAACATTGACGGCACCATCGTCATTGGTGAAGGTGAAATCGACGAAGCACCGATGCTCTACATTGGTGAAAAAGTCGGTACTGGTCGCGGCGACGCGGTAGATATTGCTGTTGATCCGATTGAAGGCACGCGCATGACGGCGATGGGCCAGGCTAACGCGCTGGCGGTGCTGGCAGTAGGCGATAAAGGCTGCTTCCTCAATGCGCCGGATATGTATATGGAGAAGCTGATTGTCGGGCCGGGAGCCAAAGGCACCATTGATCTGAACCTGCCGCTGGCGGATAACCTGCGCAATGTAGCGGCGGCGCTCGGCAAACCGTTGAGCGAACTGACGGTAACGATTCTGGCTAAACCACGCCACGATGCCGTTATCGCTGAAATGCAGCAACTCGGCGTACGCGTATTTGCTATTCCGGACGGCGACGTTGCGGCCTCAATTCTCACCTGTATGCCAGACAGCGAAGTTGACGTGCTGTACGGTATTGGTGGCGCGCCGGAAGGCGTAGTTTCTGCGGCGGTGATCCGCGCATTAGATGGCGACATGAACGGTCGTCTGCTGGCGCGTCATGACGTCAAAGGCGACAACGAAGAGAATCGTCGCATTGGCGAGCAGGAGCTGGCACGCTGCAAAGCGATGGGCATCGAAGCCGGTAAAGTATTGCGCCTGGGCGATATGGCGCGCAGCGATAACGTCATCTTCTCTGCCACCGGTATTACCAAAGGCGATCTGCTGGAAGGCATTAGCCGCAAAGGCAATATCGCGACTACCGAAACGCTGCTGATCCGCGGCAAGTCACGTACCATTCGCCGCATTCAGTCCATCCACTATCTGGATCGCAAAGACCCGGAAATGCAGGTGCACATCCTCTGATTGATTTGATCGATTGAGCCTTCCAGTCCTTCGGGACTGGAATTTTTTTGTTCGGAGAACGAAGATAAGGCAAGTCAATCAAAACAGGAGAAAAACATGGCTGATTGGGTAACAGGCAAAGTCACTAAAGTGCAGAACTGGACCGACGCCCTGTTTAGTCTCACCGTTCACGCCCCCGTGCTTCCGTTTACCGCCGGGCAATTTACCAAGCTTGGCCTTGAAATCGACGGCGAACGCGTCCAGCGCGCCTACTCCTATGTAAACTCGCCCGATAATCCCGATCTGGAGTTTTACCTGGTCACCGTCCCCGATGGCAAATTAAGCCCACGACTGGCGGCACTGAAACCAGGCGATGAAGTGCAGGTGGTTAGCGAAGCGGCAGGATTCTTTGTGCTCGATGAAGTGCCGCACTGCGAAACGCTATGGATGCTGGCAACCGGTACAGCGATTGGCCCTTATTTATCGATTCTGCAACTAGGTAAAGATTTAGATCGCTTCAAAAATCTGGTCCTGGTGCACGCCGCACGTTATGCCGCCGACTTAAGCTATTTGCCACTGATGCAGGAACTGGAAAAACGCTACGAAGGAAAACTGCGCATTCAGACGGTGGTCAGTCGGGAAACGGCAGCGGGGTCGCTCACCGGACGGATACCGGCATTAATTGAAAGTGGGGAACTGGAAAGCACGATTGGCCTGCCGATGAATAAAGAAACCAGCCATGTGATGCTGTGCGGCAATCCACAGATGGTGCGCGATACACAACAGTTGCTGAAAGAGACCCGGCAGATGACGAAACATTTACGTCGCCGACCGGGCCATATGACAGCGGAGCATTACTGGTAAGCGGTTACTTATCGATAAACGGCACGATGAGCAAATCCGCACTCATCTTATTGATCATCCCGCGATATGCCGGCATCAAACGGTTGATAAATGAGTGATGATGACCACAGACAAGGAGGTCGCACTGCTCTTTTTGCATAATTTCCAGCAGTGTTTCCGGCATTTCTCCGCGTTCAATACGCAGTTTTGTCTTCGGCCATTGAATATTTTTCGTCAGTTTATACAGCTTGTTATCCGACTTATTCTTCAACAATTGAAGAATATCTTCTGTTGCAGGGAAGTAGATACCCGGATACAACTCGCTTAAGCCATCATCAATATGAATTAACGTCAGGTGAGCGTCATTATGTCTGGCGAGCTCCAGGGCTTTATTCACCAGTAAGGCATCTTCTTCATTCCCGGAAATTGCCACGCCAATGTGTTTATAAGCCATGTTTAACTCCTTCTAAAGCAACTCCATCAAGCTAACGAACGCAGTGATAACTCAAAAATAATCATCTCGGCCTGGCATGAGAAAGTGAAGGCCGCATCAAGCTCAACTTGCCCCTCCAGATCCTTAATCTTATAGGCCACGCTGGCCCCTTCATCTGCAGAGGATGCAGCGGCGGCAAGCTCTTTCAGTTTGGTCATAAAAGACTCTGCTTCTTCGCGGGTGGCAAAAAAGCGCGAAAACTTACTGGTACAGTTGTCGTTATCAATCACCGTACCGATATCAATCGCACATCCTTTAGTACTGCATTTATCTACGACATCTTTCATAGGGCACCTCTGTATATTCGCCTCTCTGTCGATTACGACTTAAGAATAATGCGCCGTTAAGGGAAGAACAAACAAGTAATGATCTTATGGATTACCATTTTTTTTGATATTGCTTAAGGTGAAGAGTTCAGAAGGATTTTCCGGGCATTGTCATTTTCATCGTGGAAATAACAATCCCGGAAAAAAATAGCAGTAAGAGATATATTAAAGGTTAATTACTTGATTTATTGTCGGCTTTATACTTCACATCCTGGGTATCTTTACCATATTTATTTTCGCCTTGTGTGCCAACAAACGCACCAAGATCGATAAGCATCATCACCAGAATCAACGTCGGGACAAAACGCCCCACCGCCCATTGCCAGACACCCGGTAAAATCGCCCAGTTACCCGCCAGCAGCATCCACGCCACAATCATCAGAAATGCCCATGCGCCGGAACGCCCGCGATCATGCAAGCGCTTAACGGTTACTGCCGCTGTTGGCCAGAGCAAGCACACAAGGCAAAACGCCGCGGTCTGAATATCGAGTAAATTTTTACCCGCCAGTGAGAAAAGCACCAGCATGCCTGCGAACCACAGGCCTATCCAAATCCAGAAATCACGGCGTCCAATACGCCCTTTAAATGAGAATAACCATTGCTGTATGGTCATGTAAGTTCCTTGATGGTTGTCTTTTCCAGGATTCTACCCTTTTGACAAGGGCGACAGATATCGTTTTAATCGGAGCCAGTCATAACAAAAGGTACTGTCAATGAAGCCAGGGTGTACGCTGTTTTTTCTCTTATGTTCTGCATTAACCGTTACAACAGCGGCGCATGCACAAACACCAGATACGGCAACGACCGCGCCTTATCTGCTGGCTGGAGCCCCTACTTTCGATCTCTCCATCAGCCAGTTTCGAGAAGACTTTAACAGCCAGAATCCCAGCCTGCCACTGAACGAATTTCGTGCCATCGACAGCAGTCCCGACAAAGCCAATCTCACTCGTGCTGCAAGTAAAATTAATGAGAACTTGTATGCTTCTACAGCGCTGGAGCGCGGTACCTTAAAAATCAAAAGCATTCAAATGACCTGGCTACCCATCCAGGGGCCAGAGCAAAAAGCCGCGAAAGCGAAAGCTCAGGAATACATGGCAGCGGTGATCCGCACACTCACCCCATTAATGACCAAAACACAAAGCCAGAAAAAACTGCAGTCGCTACTAACGGCGGGGAAAAACAAACGTTATTACACCGAGACAGAAGGTGCACTGCGTTATGTTGTCGCGGACAACGGCGAAAAGGGGCTGACCTTCGCTGTTGAACCGATTAAGCTGGCGCTATCTGAATCGCTTGAAGGTTTGAATAAATGACAAAAAGCAAAGCCTTTGTGCCGATGAATCTCTATACTGTTTCACAGACCTGCTGCCCTGCGGGGCGGCCATCTTCCTTTATTCGCTTATAAGCGTGGAGAATTAAAATGCGACATCCTTTAGTGATGGGTAACTGGAAACTGAACGGCAGCCGCCACATGGTTCACGAGCTGGTTTCTAACCTGCGTAAAGAGCTGGCAGGTGTTGCTGGCTGTGCGGTTGCAATCGCACCACCGGAAATGTACATCGATATGGCGAAGCGCGAAGCTGAAGGCAGCCACATCATGCTGGGTGCGCAAAACGTGGACCTGAACCTGTCCGGCGCATTCACCGGTGAAACCTCTGCTGCTATGCTGAAAGACATCGGCGCACAGTACATCATCATCGGTCACTCTGAACGTCGTACTTACCACAAAGAATCTGACGAACTGATCGCGAAAAAATTCGCGGTGCTGAAAGAGCAGGGCCTGACTCCGGTTCTGTGCATCGGTGAAACCGAAGCTGAAAACGAAGCGGGCAAAACTGAAGAAGTTTGCGCACGTCAGATCGACGCGGTACTGAAAACTCAGGGTGCTGCGGCATTCGAAGGTGCGGTTATCGCTTACGAACCCGTATGGGCAATCGGTACTGGCAAATCTGCAACTCCGGCTCAGGCACAGGCTGTTCACAAATTCATCCGTGACCACATCGCTAAAGTTGACGCTAACATCGCTGAACAAGTGATCATTCAGTACGGCGGCTCTGTAAACGCGTCTAACGCTGCAGAACTGTTTGCTCAGCCAGACATCGACGGCGCGCTGGTTGGCGGTGCGTCTCTGAAAGCTGACGCTTTCGCAGTAATCGTTAAAGCTGCAGAAGCGGCTAAACAGGCTTAAGTCTGACAGGTGCCGGATTTCATATCCGGCACTTACTTTCCTTAACTCTTCGCCTTAACGCAAAATCTCACACTGATGATCCTGAATTTCCTCGGCTGAAGCACGGTTAAGCGTCAGTAGATTTCGTTGTGTCGCCAGCAATACAAATGAGTTATCACTCTGCCGTACCATCGCCAGCCCGTAGCTTCCCATATGTTCCCGCGCCTCAGGCACTTCTTCCGCCAGCATCATAAATGGGCTGCGTTGTACCAGTTCGCTTTCCGTTACCCGACGCGCCAAGTATTCATGCCCGCGCAAACCACCTGGCAGTGGCAACCAGCGGCTGCTGATGTTCGCCAGATTGTTATCCAGCTGTTCGCGCACATCAGGACGAATACAAGAGATATGAATATGAAAATGGTTTTGCGTACGCCCGGTGCGGGAGTTGATCGCCAAAGAAACCGCGCGATCGGGAACCGGCTGGCCGTATTTTTTGCTCATAAAATCACGCGCCTGCCAAGCCAACCAAAAGAAGTTCGGCGTTGAAGGATCGGTCAACAAAGGACTTTCAGTACCGTTAATACGATACGTTGGCATCAACAGATATTGCAGTGGGCCATTAAGATCTTTTAAAACCACGTATCCGGCATTGGGTTTGACTTCCGCACATGGCGAAGGATTTTGATTTTGCTGCTGATTGGGCAAACATTCCTCAAGGACAATCTTACGTAATGTATCCGACTCTTCACCGGTTAATTTCCAGTAACCAATACCGGCAGCCACAACGGCGATAACTATCATCACCAAAAAAAGAAGACCCGCTTTTTTCATCTTTTTTCCCTGTACCTCAAAGAGATGCAAGGGTAACGCAAAATCGTGACAAATAAAAAACCCGGTCGCGAGAAACCACCGGGTTTGATAATTATCCTGGGGAAATCAGCGTTTGCTGATCTGATCGAACGTACCGCCGTTAGCAAAATGCTCTTTTTGCGCTTTCGTCCAGCCGCCGAACTCTTCATCAATGGTGAATAACTTCAGCTTTGGAAACGCATTTTCGTACTTTTTCGCCACCTCAGCGTCGCGCGGACGGTAGTAGTTTTTCGCGGCAATTTCCTGACCTTCTGGCGAGTAGAGATATTTCAGGTAGGCTTCCGCCACCTCTTTAGTACCTTTTTTCTCGACCACTTTATCGACCACCGACACGGTTGGCTCTGCGAGGATAGACTCACTCGGCGTGACGATTTCGAATTTATCTTTCCCCAGTTCATTCGCTGCCAGCAGAGCTTCGTTTTCCCAGGCAATCAGTACATCGCCAATTCCGCGCTCGACAAAAGTGTTAGTGGAGCCACGCGCGCCAGAATCCAGAACTTCGACGTTTTTATACAGTGCCCGAACAAAATCCTGTGCTTTTGCCTGATCGTTGTTGTTGTGATGCAGCGCGTAGCCCCAGGCTGCCAGGTAGTTCCAGCGCGCGCCACCAGAGCTTTTCGGATTAGGCGTGATCACCGAAACACCCGGTTTAATCAGATCGTTCCAGTCATGGATCTGCTTCGGATTTCCCTTACGTACCAGGAAAACAATGGTGGAAGTGTACGGTGCGGAGTTATCCGGCAGATGTTTGATCCACTCTTTATCAATCCGCCCGCGTTCCGCAATTGCGTCCACGTCATAGGCCAGAGCCAGCGTGACAACATCAGCTTCAATACCGTTGATTACCGACGTCGCTTGTTTACCTGAGCCACCGTGTGACTGACGAATCACCACGTTATCACCAGTTTGCTGTTTCCAGTGGGCGCTGAATGCCTTGTTGTACTGTTCGTACAATTCGCGCGTTGGATCATATGAAACGTTAAGAAGCTGAATATCCTTTGCCATAACGCTGGTTGCCGCCAGCAAAAATGTTAACCCTACGCCCCACTTGTTCATCGCCCGACTCTCTTATGTTGTGTTGTGATGAGCAAAGCGTGCCAGAAGGTTAACCAGACATTAAAGAATAAAAAAAGATTGGCTATAACTTGCGGGTATATGTTGGGGGATTAAAAAGGCGGAAGAAATCCGCCTCATATTGCTGACAAAGTGCGCTTTGTCCATGCCGGATGCGGCGCGAACGCCTTATCCGGCCTACAAAAGTTTGCAAATTCAATAGATTACAGAATTCATGTAGACCTGATAAGCGAAGCGCATCAGGCCTTTTTGCTTCTGTCATCGGTTTCAGGCTAAAGGAATCTGCCTTTTTCCGAAATCATTAATACAGTTTTTTCGCGCAGTCCAGCCAGTCGCCTTTGAACGGACGCTTCATGTTTTCGATAGCGTCGATGATGTCGTGGTGAACCAACTGTTCGTTCTGGATACCTACGCAACGACCGCCGTAACCTGCCAGCAGCAGATCGATAGCGTAAGCGCCCATACGGGAAGCCAGAATACGGTCGTAAGGCACCGGAGAACCACCGCGCTGGATGTGGCCCAGCACAGTTGCGCGGGTTTCACGACCGGTTTCTTTCTCGATGAAATGCGCCAGTTCGTCAACATCACACATATGTTCGGTAATCGCCACGATCGCGTGTTTTTTACCTTTCGCGATACCCGCTTTGATTTCATTTACCAGGTCTTCACGGCTGAATTCAACTTCCGGAACCACAACGAATTCACAGCCACCGGCAATGGCCGCAGCCAGCGTCAGATCGCCACAATAACGGCCCATCACTTCCACCACGGAAATACGCTGGTGAGAAGAAGAGGTGTCACGCAGACGGTCGATCGCTTCTACAACGGTGCTCAGCGCAGTGAAGAAACCGATAGTGTAGTCAGTGCCTTTGATGTCGTTGTCGATAGTGCCCGGCAGACCGATGCACGGGAAGCCCATTTCGGTCAGACGCATTGCACCCATGTAGGAACCGTCACCGCCGATAACCACCAGCGCGTCGATACCACGTTTTTTCAGGTTTTCGATAGCCACGGCGCGGATGTTCTCGTCGCGGAATTCCGGGAAGCGCGCAGAACCGAGGAACGTACCGCCACGGTTGATCATGTCAGAAACGCTGTAACGGTCTAGCTGTACCATACGGTCTTCATACAGACCCAGATAGCCGTCATAAATGCCCATTACTTCCAGACCTTCTGTCAGCGCAGAACGAACAACCCCGCGAATTGCGGCGTTCATGCCTGGCGCATCACCGCCGCTTGTCAACACACCGATTTTCTTAATCATGACTACCTCTGAACTTTGGAATGCAAAATAAAATCTGTTGCCGGAAGTCTTCTTGCACATCGAAGTGATCCAACGAATGTGCAAATAGTATAACAATCACTTCCTGCTGAATTGATTCAGGTCAGGCCAAATGGCGGTATTTTATACACAAAATGCGGGTCTGGCTCTCTTTTATACTGATTATGAAAGCATAGACCGTTTACCCTCCCTGGGTACGACGGAACAGGGGTCCTGATGGATAATTACATCCGATCCCGGAAAACGCCGTAAAATAGCCTGCTCTACCTGATCCGCCACCATATGTGCCTGAACCAAAGGCAGAGAGTCTTCCATTTCCAAATGAATCTGAATAAAGCGGGTCGGCCCTGACTGCCGCGTGCGAAGATCGTGAGCGCCGCTAACACCCGGCCAGGAAGTCACGATATCAATAATTTCTTGCCGTTCCTCATCAGGCAATGCGCGATCCAGTAATGACTGTACCGCCTCATATCCCATGCGTAACGCGCTATATAAAATATAGATGCCGATTCCCAATGCAAACAGAGCATCGGCGCGATGCCAGCCGTACCAGGACAACCCCAGCGCCAGCAGAATTGCGCCGTTCATCATAACATCAGACTGGTAATGTAGCATATCAGCCCGCACCGCCTGGCTTTGCGTCCGGCGCACCACCCAACGCTGAAACGAGACAAGGATAATCGTACAAATTAGCGCCACAATTGTCACGATAACCCCGACGCCTGGATCTGTCATCGGTGTTGGAGATATCAGATGTTGAATACCCGTCAAAAACAGGAATAGTGCCGAACCGGAGATAAACATACTTTGCGCCAGCGCCGCGAGGGACTCTGCTTTACCGTGACCAAACGAGTGATTATCGTCGGCAGGTTGCAGGGAATATCGCACCACCAGTAAATTCGTCAACGACGCGCCGATATCCACCAGCGAATCCACCAGCGCGGCGAGAATACTCACCGACCCGGTATACCACCATGCAAAAATTTTAATCAGCAATAGCAACGAAGCCATCGCCGTCGCAGCAATCGCCGCCCGACTGACCAGCCGTCCATAAGATTGATTCATAAATACTCCCGCTATCAACTGACGCTAGTATAACGGAAGCAAATCATCTGCAATGCATTAAGCAGCAGGCAAATTGAGGATAAAAAAAACCCCCACATCATGTGGGGGAAGACAGGGATGGTGTCAGAAAACACCGCCTAACATAATGATATAAATGGATTTATATCATACGCTGTCCACATAGCGTCCACATTGACTAAAATGCCCCTGCCCGTCAGGGGCTTTGTTTTTTCATTCTGCAGAGGTTATAAACAGTTTTTAACCCAATGTTTAATAAGGATGTTCTCTATGCTCAACCTCAAACCGACAATTGCAGTAGCGACTATCCTGCTCTCAGTCAGCACATACGCCAATGCCAACGACACAAAAACACTCCAAAAGCAGTTAAAACCTTGGCAACCAATGGAAATCACAACCCGAGAAAACTCACTAACGGTGGTGCTTCCCGGCAAAGAAATCACGTCAGAAGCCTATAGCCAATTAATTATGTCAGGTGTATGCACACCGATATGGACGCATGATGCACCGGCGTCTTACCTTAAAAATACAAAAGAAATCAGTGTGATTAACGAATACAAATCTTTTGGTTATACATTTGAAGACCCATTAGCAACATGTAATGAAATTGCGCCACTGGCAGACAAAGCTGCACATACCATGCTGCTATCGAAAACCCATACCTACACAGGAAAATAGCCACCCCCTTTAAAGCGAAAACCCCGCAATCGCGGGGCTTTTTGTTGGTGGTTACATCCACATAGTTTGTTGACCTGATGGTAACGGATGCGGCCTGACGGCATTAACCTCACCCGGCTTAACAATGTAACGCTGCACCGACTCAAATGTCATAAACGTGGCACTACAATTCACGTTCTGACACTGGTGATAACGCTCCTTTGTCGTATCTGTCATGTAACGGCTTGTGCGTGCGTGGGCGGCATGCTGGCATAACGGGCAATGAAACATATTAAGCACCTCAACGGTTTGGCTGATGCGTTAATTTTACTCAATAAATCTTTATATAACAAATAGATAAATTAAAATCACCCATCATCATCTTCCGCTTTATACTCTACGTCAGAGAGCTTAACCTCAAGCTCTAAGCCTGTCGTGAAGCCACTATTATTCAGGCTATGAGTCACCTTACTGATTAACCATGCCTGCTCGTCTATGACGCGCTTAAATCCCGATACGCGCACCGGGGTCTCAGGGAATAAATCAGCCCTACCAAGCGCCAGCGTAATTGAAAACTCCGCAACGCCTCGCTGCAGCTTATCCCACTTAGCCTGAGCGGCGCGCATTGCCTGCGCCTTAGAAGCGTAGACCGTCGTCAGCGCCAGCACGTTATCGGCCTCACCGGCCATATACTCACCCTCGCGCGCTTCCGGCTCTTTTTTGGCCTTTGCCTTTTTGCTGACAGGCTTTGCTTTAGGGTGCTCCAGTGCGCGGAGGTGCTTCTCTTTTGGCTTGCGTTTCAGCGTTACTTTCTGCTTTTGCGGCTTCGGGTCTTTGGTGTGCAGCCATTTTGCCGTTACGCCGGTGTAAGCCCCACGGTCAGCAATGGCAAACTGATGACGGTCGCCATCGCTGCGGGTCAGCGTCATTTGCGGGACGGGTTTGCCACTGGCCGTCATCGCACTACCGGCTTTCAGAAACAACAGTTTCCCCGCCTTCACTGACACCGTTGCCCCGTTGCGGTCAGCCAGTCGGGTCAGAAATACGGCGTCGGACTCCTGCGACTGGTCGATATGCGGTACCGGGATTTTTTTTAGTGAATCCGCGACGCTGACCGTCAGTTTATTGCGCTTTGCAATGGTACTGACCAGCTCACCGATGGTGGTGTCGTGCCATGATTCTTCACGCCGTGAATTGAGCGTTCCGCGAAAGTCTGCACTACGCGCCCGGATGGTCAGGGTATCAGGCGCGCCCCGGTGCTCAATCTCATCGACCGTAAAATCGCCCTTATTCAGAAGCGCCGAACCCTGCCAGCCAAGCCACAGCGTCAGCACCGCCCCGCGCAGGGGTAACTCGACTTTGCCGTCGGTGTCGTCGAGCTCAATGTCGAGCTGGTCAGCCTCAAAACCCCGGTTGTCGGTCATGGTGAGAGAAATCAGCCGGTCACTAAAATTGCTGGTAATGTCCTGGCTGTTCATCGTCAGCATAAATGCCGGTGCAAGGCTAGCACCGGCGTCAATGGTCATGCCCGTAATCATGCGGTCAGCCCTCCGAGCACACCCTGCAGCTTATCAGTCAGATTACCGGCCGAGCCGAGTAGCTCGCTGGCCTGCTTATTCAGGTCGCCAAACATTGCCGTCAGTGATTCATCGACCCGTTTCAGCGAAAGGGTGAAATCAATCTTTCTGGCCGCGCCGTCGCTGAAAAACTCGGTATGCGTGGTCGATACCTTATCAACGATATACATTCCGAAGATATTGCCGGTTCCCTCAATAAGCGGCCATGCTCTGCCCTCGTCGGCCATCAGCTCAACGGCAAGCAGGGATATACGACCGCCGGTAATAGCAGGGTAAAGCGTACCGGCAAGCTGGATCGCGTTTTCCCCCTTACCGAGAAACTGATACGCAGGCGGTTTACCTACTCTGTCATTAGACGCCCAGCGGTAATCCTTCGAGTGCTGCATCGACTGATAAGGCAGGGTGCGACGTTCAAACACAAACATTCCAAGAGCAAGCATCATCATCAGCCTCCTTAATCATGCATCATGCTAGCGCGGGCTTTGGCTCGCTTGTCGCGTTCATATTTTTCTAACGCATCCTGCAACTGGTTACCCAATTGACCACCCGGCGCGCCGCCACCCGGCAGGTTGATTTGATAGGTTGGGCTGCTCTGGTCAATGTAGGTACGACCGGTGGGAGCCGTGACAGGCTGATAAGCCTGATACCCACCAAGCGAGCTGGTTGTCGGAATATACCCTCCACCCTGACCAACCGGCGGCGTTTTTGCCGTTTCCGTATCAATACTGCTCGATTCCTTTTTAACAAGGCCGAGCTTTTCGAGAATTACATCGAGACCACCACGCAGCTTATTGAAAATATTCAGAGGTAACATCAGCGCATCGGCCAGTGCCTGACCAAATATGACACCGACATTTTTGCAGCTATCAAGCGTCTCCTGCGTGGCCTTGACCGGCGCAATCAAGTCTTTAAACCATTGCCAGACGCCGCGCAGTTTCTCACCGAGTCCGTCAAAAATGGGCGCCAGTGGAGCGAACATTTCCCCGACCGGTGCAAAGGCGCTCATGATGCCCTCAATCACCCCCGAGAAAAATGCGCTGATGGGCTCCCAGTATTTACGGATAAGTAACGCACCGGCCACAATCGCAGCACCCACGGCCACAATCGGCCAGGTAATCGCACCGAGTGCGGACACAATGGCAGTACCGGCGACAGTAAAGACTGTTCCCATCACTCCAGCGGCGGCAATAATGGCGTTAATCCCCATGACAACCGGCCACGCAACGAGACCAATGCCGCCGATGATGCCAATCAGAGCCAGCGCACCACCGGCAATGATGCCGATAGTCTGCGCCAGTTCTTTATTATCTTTTATCCAGTTATCGAGTTTTAACACATACCGCGTGGCCGTCTGGGTGAGCTTACGTAATGATTCCTCCTGCTGGTCATAGAGGTCAGTACCGACCGCCTCATAGGCAGACTGAAACTCTTTGAAGTCGCCGCCGAGGTTATCCTGCATAACCTTAACCAGCTCTTCGGTTTTTCCGTCAGAATCCTTAATTATCCTGGTCAGGTTATCCAGTTTCCCACTGGCCGCCGCTGCCATTAATATGCTGGCAGCAGAGCTTGCCTCCTCACCGAATATCGTTTTCATGTATTCGGCTTTTTGACCTGTACCGAGGTTGTTGCGCTTAAAGCTGGCCTGTATTTCTTTCAGGATGGTAAATATTGGCCGCGTATTGCCCTTTTTATCCATCGTCTTAACGCCAAGTTCTTTAATGGCATCATAGGCTTTTCCTATGGGTGCCTGTAGACGACTTAACACCGCACGACCACCAGTACCCGCCATTGAGCCTGTGATTTTTCCATCATGTAACGCACCCAGCATCGCGGCGGTTTCTTCCAGGCTAACCCCTGCATCTTTCGCGACCGGACCGACATAGGTCAGCGAGTCGCTTAAACCCTCAAAGCTGGCCTGAGATTTATTTATCGCCATCGATATAACGTCAGCGATATGCGACGCCTTATCGTCGGCAAGCCCAAACGCCGATTTTGTCCCGATAAGTAAGGTGGCGTTTTCCTCCATGGTTTTTTTATTCGCCAGCGACATATTCAGAATGGCGGGGGTTTGCGCCAGAATCCCATCTTTATCAGCGCCAGATTTAGCTACAATGACCTGTGCCGCAGCCGCATCGTCAGACGAGGCCGCTGTATTATCCCCGAGCTGACGTGCCTGTTTTCTCAGCGCGTCCATTTCCGGTGATTTCTTTTCAAGACCAAGCACCGCCTGCAGCTCAGAGTTTTTTAACGAGAAGTCGTAACCGGGTCTGAGCATTCCGACACCGGCAACAACTCCGGCGGTTGCCACGCCGACTCCAGCAGCACCAGCCGCTGCAGCGTTACCGGCAAGCTCTTTGCCTGACTGGTATCGGGCTTTAACCCGGCTTAATTTCGCCTGCTGCGCACTGACGCGCGCCAGTGCCTCGCGCTGTCGATTAAGCTGCGCCGTCGTTTCGCTGATGGAGGTTTTGAGCCGACGCTCATCGGCAGACAGGGTGCGGGTGTTAATACCTGCCTGCATCAGTTCGGAGCGCTGGCGCTGTACCGACGTTCTCAGGCTGTTGTATTTCGTCTGCAGTTCAGAGGCGGCACGCTTTGCCGCTTCGAGTGCCTGCGCCTGCGCCCGGGTCGGACTGGTGGTATTTTTAAATTGCACGGCCAGCTCACCGGCTTCTCGTTTCGCCTTATCAAGTGCCTGACTGGTCACGGCCAGTTGTGCGCTTGCCTTACGAAAGCCGTCGATTTTTGATGCCTGACCGTTCAGGTCACGCAGCCCTTTTTGTGTGTTGCGAATATCGCCCGACAGGCTTTTACTCGCGGTCTGGATGGATTTAAGCGGTCGGGTCGCCTGGTCGACCGCTTTCAGCAATACCTCAAGCCTCAGGTTATTACTCATTGTGGTTTCCGCTACGCTGTAGCGCCTTTTCGCGCCATGTGATGAGCTCGGTCAGGCTCAGGGAATAGAGCTCTGATGGCGGCCAGTGGAATATCACCGCGATATCCGCCATCAGGTCATCGGTCGACAGGTCGGGCGGGAAATCTACTCCGCCGAAGCCGGTGACAAAAAACCAATCACCTTAGCGGCCAGCGACAGCATATCGGGCAGGTTCATCGCGGTTAGCTCCTGCGTGGTGAGCGCGGGATAGGTCATGCGGGGCAGCACTTTAATCAGCGCATCGACCTCGGACTGCGCCACCGCCGCCAGACTGACGCCGCGCAGGGTACCGGCGTTCGGCTCAATCAGGGTGACTTTATCAATCGTCTGACCGGCGCGCTTAATCGGCTTGTCGAGGGTCACGATGTTCGGGTTTACGGTGTCAATTTCATTGCCATCCGTATCAACAAATTCAGCGGTTTTACGTGGTGCTTTAGCCATGATTTTTTCTCTGCTCTGAAAGGGGATTAATAACCGGCCAGCCATTCTGACCGGTCAGGTAATTACAGCCCGATTGCGCGGCGGTGCTGTTCCAGACGGTCGACGCCGTTCACCTTCTCGACCATGTTGACGGTGTCGATTTCGATGACGTCGCTACCATCAATCGTCAGGCGGTAATAGGTGCAAACGGTCGACAGTTTGGTCGAGGTGTTTTCACCCTGCTTATTTTCGCCGCCGTCGATTTCTTTATGACGGCCACGCATGACCACCTCGACCGCGATGATTTCGCCGGTGTCGTCGCGCTGGTAAGAACCAGCAAAACGCAGCGGCACAGCGTCAGCACCAGGCGCGGCGTACTGCGCCCACAGAGCCACATCAGGCAGGCCACCGACAGACCACTCGACGGTGAGCGCATCATCGTCGAGACCGAGGTCAATCGCCGCCGCACCATTCATACCGCCGCCGCGATAGTTTTCGAGCTTGCGGGTCAGCTTCGGCAGCGTCACGGATTCAACAACGCCCATGTAGCTAAGGCCGTCATTGAACATGTTCAGATATTTAAGTTTGCGGGGTAGTGCCATGTTGTTTCAGGCTCCTTAGCTGTTGACCGATTCGGCCAGATTTACCAGATATTTATCGGTGATACGCTGGCGCAGGGTCAGGCTTTCCAGTGGTGGAACCGGTGTATAGTCGTAGTCGATATACAGTTTCCCGGCCTTGAGGGTTTCCTTATCGTTCGATTCCTCGTCGAACCAGCATTCACCGTCCACGATGTAGCCGTTTGATTTCAGCTCGCGGAATTTGGCGTTAATGCCGTCGACAATGTCGCGGATGAGCGATGCGGTGATGGGCTTATCGACCGCCCACATGTGAGCCTCGGCCATCGTGTCGGCCAGCACCTGCGCGGTGCGGGTGTAGTTCTCGAACAGGAAAAGCGGGTCATCAGAGCAGGTGCGGTTACCCCAGAAGCGGAAACCATCCTTGCGCACCAGCGTCGTGACCCCGGCCTCGTTGAGCAGGTCAGCGTCAGTGCCGGATGCCTGCAAATCCCAAAACACTGAGGCACTGATGCCGGTGACACCCTGCACGCCGACGTTAGACAGGGTTTTATGCCAGCCGACAGTCTGGTCGATGTAGGCGCGCAGGCCGAGCGCGCGAGCGGTGGCGTAGGCTGTTGCGGTGGCGTTAGTTGTGGTGTCCCATGCGAGGAAGTCAGGCCAGATGACCATCAGCTCGCGCTGACTGAAATTCTCGCGATAGGCCATCGCCTCGGAAATGGTCTTACAGCCCCATGCGCTGACATAGCCAAAGGCGCGCAGGCTGATACAGACCGATGCGAGTGCGGTTGCAACTTCCTGCGTATCGAGACCCGGCACGCCGAGAATGCGCGGCTTAACGCCGGTGACTGCTTCGGCAGTCAACAGCGCCTTGATACCGGTGTATTTACCGTTCTCATCCGTGCCGCCGATGATGTTAGAAATGGTCTGCGCCTGAGCTGCATCCGGGTCATCGTCGACACCTTCGGCAACGCGCACGACAACGGTGACGGGTTTTGACTGGTCGGCGATAGCCTGCAGGGATGCAGCCAGCGTGCCTTTTTTACCGGCTTTCGCAATGGCGCTCTGCACATTGGTAATCAGTACCGGCTCATTGAGGGGGAATGTTTCGGCATCTGCATCGCTGGCCGTGCAGACCATGCCGACGATTGCGGTTGCGACAGTGGAAATGACGCGGGTGCCGTCGTTAATCTCAAGCACCTGCACGCCGTGGTGAAAATCACTCATCCGGTTAACTCCGTGGTTAGTGGGCGAGTGTTATTGTCCTGGCTGGTCTGGTGAGGAGCTATTTGTCGGCGATGGGTAGCGGATGACACATAAACAAATCATAAAAAAGACGGGCATCAGCCCGCCTTGCGTTATTCTGGTTTAACCGGCCACTCGATATCCGGTGCCGTTGAGGTGTCGACCGCGTTCAGCGCCTGAATGTATTTCATCCACGCAATCAGGCTGGCCTTGTCATCGTCACTGATGATGCCGAGCTGCAGCTCGGTCTGCCACAGGCTGATAGTGCTTTGCGCTTCGGCCAGAAATGCGGATTTTTGCTGCTCCGCTTCCAGCATCTGACCGCTTTTCTGTGCATCCGCATCCGTAACCCATTCGCTACCGTTCCAGCGGTCATAAGGCGTCAGTGGTTCGATGGTGGTCACATTATCAGGGTAATCACCGAGCCCGGTTATCTCGACAGGCTGGCCGGTTTCCGTGTCATACACAGTCTCGCCCCGGTGGTCGATAACATAATCCCACCCGTCAAAACTGACCGTGCGGCAAATGGCATACCCCGCCTTTTCATCGACCGGCTCATCGGTGCAGGAATTGGCCGGAATACCCACCCCCACAGCAAGATATTCGACAGAAGTCGACAGATACTCGCGCGTTTCACCATCGTAGTTATAGACGGTCATATCACCGGCTTTCGTCGCAATTCCATTTTTGTTCAGTGTTGCTTTCGCCATTATGCCGCCCTCACTATGTAGTTAAATGCAATGTTTCTTGGGCGAGTTTCCTGTGCTGTATTAACAACTCGTGAAGCATCAAAATCAATTCTCGATGCGAAACCAACACCTGTAGACGATCCATCAGCAGGCCCACCGGTGGCCAAAGTAAACGGCCCCGACGCTGCCTGATTCTGATTGAATCGATTGTCCACCAGTGACCCTTTAATGTTTTGCATAGCGAAACCTTGCGTACTCAACAATGCGCGCCCGGCATCCACCCCTCTACCGTCATCCCACCCGCGCAGAAACTCCCCGCGCAAATCGGGCAGGCTACCGGATGGATAGGCGACGGCCAGCTTTGGATATTTCGCTTTGTCAAAGGCCGCGCCATTGCATTTCAGCCAGCCGTCTGGCGGTGTTGCCTGCGGCCATGGCAGCGGAAAGCCGACCGGAATATATTTATCAATTTCCGCTGTCTTGAGGTACTGAGTGTGCGGGTCTGCAGCGGCGAGGTGTGCGGCCAGCAGACTATCGGCATAGGCTTTCACCTCGATAACCTTGTCGTCGACATACTGACGCGTTGCCAGCACGACCGACGGGTCGATTTTCAGGGTAATAGCCGACGTGCTCGACACAATCAGAATCATGCGAATGGTCTGCGTGCGGCCGCTTCCCTCCTGCAGTTGCGGCTTGTAGGTCTCCGGGCAGTTCGCCACGGCAATCAGAATACCGTCGTCGTCATAGAGACCAATCTCGCGGATCCAGAAACCACCTTCATTCTCGGGAATAATTTGTTCCGCGATAATCTGGCTGGTATTGGCCGGGTCAACGCTCAGCAGGTTCAGCGGCGCGATGCGCTTCTGGTTAATGAGCTTCGTCTGCGCCGGGTCAGGGGTCGGCAATGTACCATTCGCATCACCGACGGCCATCTGCGTCAGGTTGAGTTTGGTGCCGAGTGCCGCCGCGTTCGCCAGCCGCGCCGCGCCCTGATTGGTCAGAATGGCAAAATATTTTGCGGTCATGCGTTCACTCTCAGGTTATCAATCAAATGGATGGCCGAGGCCGGGTGATATTCACCGCCGACGATAATTTCCTCGGGGGTGTAGGGGTAAACGGTCAGCGCGTCGCCGTGGTAGCATCCCGCACCGACATACAGCTCGCCGGTCGCACTCAGGCTGATAGCCAGCCCCGTCAGGTGACGGCTTGCCGGTTTGGCGTCATTAATCAGACGCTCAAGCTCCTGATACATTTCATCAGTGATGCCGCTGTCGAGCACGCCGACAACAAGGCGGAATGTGCCTGGCTCCTCGTCGAGCTGCCACCACTCGCGCACTTCAATCAGAAAGCCGAGCGGCTCAACCACCCGACGCAATGCGCTGATGGTGCCTTTGTGCTGATGGACGAAAAACGAGGACGCGCAGACGCTGCGCTTTGTCGCCTCCGGCCACTTCTCATCCCACCTGTCGACCGACAGCGCCCACGCCAGATAAGGCAGCAGGTTTACCGGGCAGGTGCGCCAGTTCCACAGGGTGCGCAGCGGTACCGGCACGCGCTGAATCTCAGAGAGCGCGGCAGCGGCGGCAACTTCCAGCGGCGACGAGCCAACGGGTAACAGCCGGTCACTCATCCGAGCCCCCGATAGTTATCTGGTACTTGGTACAGTTCGACGCCTGCGACTTACTCAGCACTATGTCGGCCTGCGGTGATGCCAGCTCGACACGCTGCACCCCCTCAACATGCAGCGCCGCATAAATGGCTGACAGACGGATATCACGCCCGAGGCGGTGCTGCGCGCTGATGTAGCTCTGCAGCTTCTGCTCTGATGCCTGCCTGATGGGTTCAGATTCGGGACCGGGGTAAAAGTAGAGCGTCGCGTCAATCTGGTACGGCACAATCTCGGCTGACTGGACGGTCACCCTGTCAGCCACCGGGCGCACATCTTCGGCGTTCAGAGCTTTATCAACAATCGCCAGTAGTTCAGGGCTGGCAGTGCCGTCACCCTCGCGGGATAGCACGGTAATCGTCACGCAGGCTGGCGACGGACTTGCGACCGAAACGTCGGCGACCCGCCCGTCGGCGCTGCGACCGTGATACTCATATGCGCCGACCGGACCCGCCACGCTCAATCCCTCAAACGCCTGTTGCGTGCGCAGTCGCAGGTCAGTATCAGATTCCATAACGGCAGGTGTCGGCGGGATGGTGGTGTCATCCGCCGGGGTGATGGTCAGGCGTTCGGTATTGTTGTTCCCGGCCACGACGTCGAGGTCGTTACCGGCGGAGTAGGCCAGCGTCACCGCCTGCGCGGCTTCGTTCACCCGCTGACGCCAGATAACTTCACGGTAGGCGTTTTCCTGCAGCAGCTTAACAATCGGCTCTGACTCAAGCGCCAGTGTCCGGGCAATGGCCTCCTGCTGGTCTTCGGGATAGAGCGAAATCAGCGTCGCAATGCGTTCCGCAAGGATGTTTTCATAGTCCAGTTCCTCAACCACATCGGGAACGGGTAACTGACTCAGGTCAACGGTTGCCATAGTGATTTAACTCAGTGAAACAGTGGTTGAAACTGACGCACCGGTATCGGTACGCATCCCGGTAATATCGACATACATTTCGCCAGCGTCGCCGGTCTCAAAGTTGATGGCGGTAAGCCTGATGCGCGGCTCCCACTTCTGGATAGCCGAATAGCACGCCACCATAATTTGCAGCCTGAGCGCCGGGTTTTGCGGCATATCAATCAGCGCCGACAGAAGCGAGCCATATTCACGACGCATCACCCGCGAGCCGACCGGCGTCAGCAGAATGTCGCGCATGCTCTGGCTGATATGCTCACTGTCACGGATAGCGAGGCCGGTATTGCGGTTCATCCCCATATAACGCGCCGTCATTTAGTGCCCTCCGTCCAGCTCCCGCCCCGTTGCACGCCACCGTGACCGTGGTCATCAACCTGCACACCGTTTGATTTCAACGTGCCGCCAGTATGTTCGATGTTTCCCCGCATGGTGCCGCCTTTCTGCACCTCAAGCGTCGCCGTCGTCAGTTTGTTGGTGCAGACCACCTCCGGGCTGTCGAGGGTGATGCGGGTTTCTGCTTTCACAAGCACCACCGGCACAGTGGCGGTGATGGACTCCGATGCCGTCACATCAGCAGTCTTAATGCCACTGACCGTCAGCGCACCGGTTTCCGGCTCATACTCCATAACCGCGCCATCAGGGAACACCACATGCCACGCATCCGCCGAGGCAGACGGGGCGGGGTTATCGTCTGAGAAAATCCCCGGCAGCACGAAAGCGGTATCAAGCTCGCCACCAATCGCCAGCAGCAGTACCTGCTCACCGACCGAGGGAGCCCACCACGTCCGCGAACGACCGGCGCGGGTGGTCAGCCAGTTCAGCCATGTAGTCTGGATCCCGCCGCTTTGTACGCGGCACAGCCCCTGCACGGTATCAACCTCAGTCACCACACCTGAGCGGATGAGGTTGCGAATCGCACGCGCGAGCTCCTGTATCGTGGATAACGTATTCATAGTGCAAGGATGCCTCTGGTCTGGAACCGCGCCAATTCGCGCGCCTCCGGTGGTGGTTCACACAATATTTATTTGCCAAGGTGCCTGATAATGACGTCTTCAATCATCTGCTCATCGTCGCGGGTGAAACCGAGCAACGGGCGGGCATCGTACTGCACATCCCGGCCGTTGCGGTTTGGCCGGTCTTTGAGCCCGTACTGATGCACCCGCGCCATGCGCTGCACCTTGCCGGTAAACTCCACCACCGCCGCACTGTCGCTGCCTTTGGCTTTCATAAAGCGGTTGGTGCGCAGTTTGGCGAACATTTCACGTTTAATCCGACCTTTCTTGCTCCGCACCGGCTGGCGCTTTCGTGCCGCATACGGGGTGCCGTCGGGTGCCTGCTGGCGCTTGATACGCTGTTGCTGACTGGTACGCAGCTTTTTCGCAATCTCAGCCGCCATTTGCCGACGCGCCGCCGGTGACAGGCTGGCAATCAGACCGGCAAGGCGTTCCTGCAGCGCGGTTAACTCACTCATCCCACTTACTCACCAGTTCGCCGTTAACGTACAGCTCGACCGGGCGCGTCACCGGCTCAGGCAGCGGTGGCTCAGGGGCATAGCTGACATGCAGCGCGCCGTCGACCTCTTTGACGAGCGTGCGCTCGGTGAGCTTCAGGCTGATACTGATATCGAGCGAATCGTCGTTATTGATATCAATAATCCAGGTGAATCCTTTTTCCCGCCCGTCGTCGGTGGTCATAATGTCCGGCTGATGTTCACGCAGCCACGCCTGCACCGGCACGAATATCAAATCGAGGTCGCCGGTGAAGTCGGTCACCACCACGTTAAGCACGTACACCTTTTCAAACGACAGCGAGCTCGCCAGTCGGGAATCGGTATGGCCGTTGTCGGCAAACAGGCGCAGCATATCGGGGTTGTTTCGGAGCTGCGGCACGGCATTAATCAGCGCTTTGCGCAGGCTTTTGTGCTTCTGCATCGAGTTCATCCTGACAGTGTTTGACGGTTTTAACCTGCAGCGCGCAGGCGGTAAGCGCGCCCTCAAGGCGGCGGATATCCGCGCTCAGGTCGCCATTGGTTTTCGGGTCACTTCCCGGCATCGGGCAAAGGCTCACCCTCGGGCATCCGCTGACCACAATCACCGGCGCTGGCGCAGGCGGTGCGGGTGTGCAGCCGACGCACAACGTCAGGCAGAGCAGCGTTATACCAGCGGCGAAAGGCTTCATTTTCATTAAGTAACCTCGTTATCGTCTGCTCACGGCGGCTGGCTTCTGCGCTTGCCTTTGCGAGCTGTTCGCGCAGTGCCACCTGCGCGGATTCATTACGTCGGGCGAGCTGACCGGCAACGCTGAGCTGATTTTTCAGCATGCCAATCGTCGTCTTTTGTTCGCTCGCGACATGGTTCGCCGTCTCAAAGGAGCGGGATAAATTGCCGTTCTCATGGCGCAACCACAGCAGACCGAGCACAGCCAGTACCAGCGCAGAGGCCAGAAACATCACAATGAATCTGGACACAGGCCAGCCCCCTCAATGCGCTGGCGGTAAGTCTCGCGAACGGCCTTAAAGGTCAGAACACAAAGCAGGTAGAGCAGCGCCGTTAGGATCCAGCCAGCCCCAAGTAAACATCCCGTGGTAACAGAGAAAATAATGAGAGACCATGCCCGACGCCCCTGAGAGGGCTTACGGCAAAAGACGGCGCGAAATACTTTCATCAGGTCTGGATTGACGGGAATATTTTTGCCCGTATTTCGCAGCCAGTGCTCATAAGCGACCACACCGGCGACGCTCGCCGTAATGCAGATGAAACTGCCAAACAGCGCCCACGCGGCAACAAAGTTGACGGCGGCGCTTTGCGGCGATGCCAGCCCCCAAAGCAGCACCAGTGCCAGCAGGGCATCGAACATCAGGGAACGTAAATATTTTTTCATTGGGTTACTCCTTTCATGCAATACGCCAGTTCCCGCGCGCGGCGGTTTTCCAGCCCTTTGTTTTTAGTGCCATTGACATACACCCAGCGGGTAAGCTGGTCGCATGCCTGCCACCACTGATGACGCTTGATGTAAGAAACCAGCGTAGAGCGGCAGGCCGCGCCGGTGCCTACGTTAAAAGAGAAACTGACCAGCGCGTCGTAAACCGGCTGCGGCATAGTGACCGGCACGCAAACCGCGAGACGGCGCTCGGTGTTCAGCACGTCGGCGACCAGATTTGCCGCCGCTTGGCGCTCGGTGATATCGCGTTTCGGTACCACCCCGGCAGTGTGGCCGATGCCTGACGTCCACACGCCCGCGCTGCACTGGTATGGTGTCAGGCGACACCCTTCAAGGTCGGCAATCAGCGCCAGACCATCAGGCGAGGTATTCAGCAGACGAAAATCAGGCATCAGTGCCGCCAGCGCCAGCACTGCGGCCACACTGCAACGTTTAACGATTGAGCTCACGGGTCACCCCTTTGTCGATTCCCATTTCGGTCAGGTAACGAAAGGTTTTGCGCCGGTACCAGAAATTCACCGCCGCCGTAAAAATGGCGCACAGACTACCCACATACAGCGCCAGTTTTTCGGGTGACATTGCCCCGAAATACGCCAGACCCACGGCTAGCCAGTAGGCGATAAACGTGGTGATTTTTTCCATACTCAGTCCCATAGGTTCAGGGTCTCCGCCGTAGGTGAGGTTTCAACGTCGGGCAGGTCAATCGCCGTGCCATGCGGCAGAATGACGCCCAGCTCAGACAGACCGGGATTAGCCTGCAGCACCGTCTCGACCACGTTCTCAGTGCGCCCGTAATACCGGGCGCAAAGCGCGTCGAGGGTGTCGCCCTGCATCGCGTAGACTTTCATCAGAGCTGACCCACGATGCAGCGCGGCTTATCCTGCAGGCGCGAGACCGACCAGCGCATATCCCGCCACAGGTCATCAATGGTGGTTTCGACGCTGTCGGCTTTTTTGTCACCCTTGCCGGTGGCCTCAACCCCGCGATAACGCTCATACAGGGTGGCGGTCGCCATCGCCGTCACGGCGCTGAGGTAGTGGAAAATGCGCACATTCTCGCCGTCGATTTCCTCGGCGTCAGGCACGTCGGCCAGTTGCTTAAACCCTGCGGCAATCTGGCGCAGCCGGTAGTCGTAAAGCTCCGCATTGGTTTCCGCCATGCCGGTCTTGATGGCGTTGCGCAGGCGCGCATCGGAAACCGTCTGCTCAAGGCGCATCAACTCGCGCACCCGCTTCGGATCCACGTCAGGGAAAAAGAACGTGTTTTTAATCACTGCGTCGCCCGTCTCCGGTGCGGGAATCACCACGCCCGGTACGTCCTGCGGTTCGTCGGGCTGATTCAGTATTACTGTCGTCATGACAACCTCATTAGGTTGGGCGGTGGACGCCGGTCGCCGTCAGGGTCAAAACCCGCTTTGACCGGCGTGCCGCCCGGCTCGGGGAGCGTTCAGTTAACCGGCGGTTTTTACCGCCTTTGGTGGACGCCCGCGCTTTGCCGCCGGTTTGGTGGCAGGTTTGCGCGTGCGCGGTTTAGTCGTTTTACGGGGTGCTGCCTCTGGCTTTGGCTTCAATGCGCGCTCCAGTCGCTCAATCTCTTTGCGCACACCGGCATTGCGGTCGAGCTGCATCGCGCGCTGAAACTGCGCCAGCGCGTCGGCGTTCTGACCGGCATCACGCAGGGTCAGGCCAGTCACCTTATGCAGACGGGCGCGCACCATATCGGGAACGTCAGCGCCGTCGGTCAGGCTGAGGGTGGTCAGCAGTAATGCGAGGTCGACAGGCTCACCGGCATCGCGCAGGCGCTGTGCGGCAAGTGCCACCTCCTCAACCAGCATGTAAGGTGTCGTGCGGCGATGGTCAGAGGTGAGGCCGTATTTCAGTGCGTAGGGTGCAATTTCCAGCGCGCCAGCTATATCACCGGCATCGAGACGCCACAGCATGACGGTCATGACAATGTCATCCTGCGCACCACGGCCATCAGCCAGCACACCGGCGACCCACGGCGCATAGAACGGCAGCAGCTCGCGCTTTTTCTCGGCTTTACGCTCATTTGAACGGATGTTTTTTAACGTGCGGCGGTCTTCGGCCAGCTTTACCAGCATCTGCTCATAGGCGGTTGCATGGCGCAGCGGGGCTTGCTCCCGCTGCGCGGCTTGAGAGGCCGAGACCCGCATCATGTGACGCTGTGCGGGGCTCGTCATGGTTTAGGCTCCGCTTTCCGGTGCTGCTGGCGCGGTGAAATCGCCCAGGGTGATATTTTCCAGCAGGCACCCGGCGGCATACGCCTCGACCACATAGTCGATGTTCATCGACTCGTAGTTTTCCACGCGGTCTTTTTTCGGGTTCTCATCAATGCTGCGGCGGTGACTCTCATCCATGAAGTAGATAGAGAGGTTTTCCAGCGTGGTCACGAATACCGCATTCGCAGGGAAGTACGGCACGCGAACGGCTGGCAGGTTGCCGATGCGCTTCTGGCTGATGATGATATCCGCCGCCAGCGACTCGGTATTTTCCTGCTGTTTGTTGACCAGCGGGAAATATTTGTCGGCCAGCAGCTTACGGCCAACGATGGCAACGAGTTTCGGGTCATCCTGATAAATCTCGTCAATCAGGGTGTTGGTACCGTCCATCACCAGCGCGTCGAGGTTCTCATAGTCGCCGTTTTTGCCAACGCGAATCACGTCAGAAATAACGGTACCGTCCTCAGCGGTGATTTTGCTCATCACGCGCGCCGGGGCTTCGTTGCGGTACTTCTGCAGCCAGCCGACGGCCACATCCTGCAGCATCGGGTTTTTGCTGCGGTCTGAGGTATCAGCGCGGGTGGTACCGTTGAACCCGGCCATAATGAAATCCAGCGCCTGACGCTGGACAATGGCGTCGCGGATGCGGCGCTGGAAGTCCTGAAAACGCGCCCACAGGTCGAGGCGTTTATAGGTCAGGTGGAAGTCAAAGTTAATCTGATTGCACTCGTACTTGTTGGACTCAAGCGCAGTGAAATCGGCGGTCTGGCGCTCTTTGTCGCCCGAGGTGTCGGTCGTGCTGGCGATGGTGCCGGTCACACCGACGCCGATTTTCTCGCCCTTCATTTCTGCGACCGGCAGAATGTTAATCATCTGCAAAAATGCGGATGACGCTTGCACGGTGTTCATCAGCGTTTGCGTGACGGACGGCTCGACGGTGAATTTTTTGCTGACGTCATCAACGCTGATGCCGTTCAGTTTGGCGAGCTGGGTCAGATAGGCATTGAACTTAAAACGGGTTTCCTGACGCATAGTATTTCCTGTTTGAATTAATCGGTTAGTCACAGCATCGGGCGGGGTTGCCGCCCTGTTTCGGTCTGCGCTTTATCAGCAGTCGGTCAGCAGCTCATCGCCGCCACCGCCGCTGGCTTTTGTGCGTCGCGGCTGGCTGAAACTTTCGGTTTTGTCGAGGGTGGTTTTCAGGGCGGAAAATGCCTGGCTGGTTTCTTCAACCTTGCCGGTCAGTTCCTGTTTGAAAGTGGCAAACGCGGTTTCCATATCGGAAAGGCGTTTATCCTGCGCGGTCAGATTTGTCTGCACATGCTCGCTGACGGTGGTCACCGCTTCATGCACATCATTCAGGCGCGCATCGTCGCTGACCTGCTTACGGCTGAAAATGGCTTTCACCTTATCGGCCAGGCTGTTGAGCACCGTGTCGGGAACGTCTTCAAATTCCAGCTCGGCCAGCGTGGCAGCGGAAAAGACGTTTTCAGGGTTGGCCTTAAAGCGCTGCAAAGGGTTGTGCTTCGCGTTGCGGCAGAATTCGAGGTATTCAGTGCCGAGGCTCGCCGGGTCATCGGTGACCGCAAGGCCGACGAGGTAGCATTTGCCGGTATTGGCAAAATTCGGCTGAATTTCCATTGAGGTGTAGACCTTCTGCGCGGCTTTATTCATCGCGATAAGGTCATCGGTCGGGGTGATTTTAGCGAACAACGCCCATTTGCCGTTAAGCGCAGAATCGTCGTCAATCTTCTCGGCTTTCAGTTCGACCACATCGCCATAACGCTTGAATACGCCATCGGGCAGCAGGCCGCGCAGGTGTTCAAGGTTGATACGGCAACCGTAGACGCGCGGGTCGTAGGTTTCGGCCATTTCCTGAATATCGCTGGCGCTGATAATGCGCCCGTCGCAGGTATCACCCTCGACGCCGATGCGAAAGAACTTTGAGACTTTTTTTGCCATTGTCAGGAGTCCTGAGGTTGGAGTTACTGGTCACCGCCAGTTTCCAGACTCAGGACACACCAGACCACCAATGACGACTGGACAACCGCCCACACAACAGCACCTTAGCGAATCACTGACGGCCATTAAGTAGCCTTGCCCTGAATCCACTACGGCGAGGCATCAATGACCATTTCCACCGATACAACCTTGTTGCATGACCCGCGACGGCAGGCATCGCTGCTTTACTGGCAGGGTTTTTCCGTGCCACAGATTGCCGAAATGCTGCAGGTTAAGCGCCCGACCGTGCAGAGCTGGAAGCAGCGCGACGGCTGGGACGGCATCGCACCGATTTCCCGCGTCGAAAGCAGCCTTGAGGCCAGGCTGATTCAGCTCATCGCCAAGCCGCAAAAGTCAGGCGGCGACTTCAAAGAGATTGACCTGCTCGGGCGACAGATTGAGCGACTGGCGCGCGTTAACCGCTACAGCCAAACCGGCAACGAGGTCGACCTTAACCCCAATGTCGCCAACCGTAACAAGGGTGAGCGTAAGAAGCCGAAAAAGAACTTTTTCAGCGACGAGGCTATCGGGAAACTGGAGGAACTATTTTTCGACCAGTCTTTCGAGTACCAGTTGCAGTGGTACCGCGCAGGGCTGGCGCACCGTATTCGCGACATTCTCAAATCCCGCCAGATTGGCGCGACGTTCTATTTCTCCCGCGAGGCGCTGCTGCGCGCACTCAAGACCGGCCACAACCAGATATTTCTGTCGGCCAGTAAAACTCAGGCTTACGTGTTCCGCGAGTACATCATCCAGTTTGCGCGGCTGGTCGACGTCGACCTGACCGGCGACCCGATTGTCATCGGCAACAACGGCGCAAAGCTGATTTTTCTCGGTACCAATTCCAACACCGCGCAGAGCCATAACGGCGACCTGTATGTCGATGAAATATTCTGGATCCCGAATTTTCAGAAGCTGCGCAAAGTCGCGTCGGGCATGGCCTCGCAGAAGCACCTGCGCTCAACCTACTTTTCGACACCTTCCACGCTGGCGCACGGCGCTTACCCCTTCTGGTCTGGCGAGCTGTTCAACAAGGGGCGGAGCCGGATTGCCGACCGCATCGAAATCGACATCAGTCACAGCGCGCTCGCCGGTGGCCAGCTCTGCGACGATGGCCAGTGGCGGCAGATTGTCACCATTGAGGATGCCCTTGCCGGTGGCTGCACCCTGTTCGACCTCGACCAGCTCAAACGCGAAAACAGTGATGAGGACTTTAATAACCTGTTTATGTGCGAGTTTGTCGACGATAAAGCGTCGGTATTCCCGTTCGAGGAGCTGCAGCGCTGCATGGTCGACGTGATGGAAGAATGGGAGGACTTCGCCCCGTTCGCCGACCATCCGTTCGGCTCGCGTCCTGTCTGGATTGGCTACGACCCGTCACACACCGGCGACAGCGCCGGGTGCGTCGTGCTCGCGCCGCCGGTGGTCTCGGGTGGCAAGTTCCGCATGCTGGAGCGCCACCAGTGGAAAGGCATGGACTTTGCCGCGCAGGCCGAGGGCATCCGCAAACTGACCGAGAAATACAACGTCGAATACATCGGCATTGACGCAACCGGCCTCGGTCTCGGCGTGTTCCAGTTGGTGCGCTCATTCTACCCGGCGGCACGCGGCATCCGTTACACGCCTGAGATGAAAACCGCGATGGTGCTCAAGGCAAAAGACACCATTCGCCGTGGCTGTCTGGAGTACGACGCCGGGGCGACCGACGTCACGCAGTCGTTTATGTCCATCCGCAAAACCATGACCAGTAGCGGGCGCAGCGCTACCTACGAGGCCAGCCGCACCGAGGAAGCCAGTCACGCCGATATCGCATGGGCGACCATGCACGCCCTGTTAAACGAACCACTTTCCGCCGGTAGCGGCATGCAGCCTAAATCCATTCTGGAGTTTAATTAATGAAAAATAACGTTTTCTCACAAAGCCAGATTCAGGCAATGGCCGATATTCTGCACAATGACAGCTTTGACTATCAGGCAACATGGTTGCGTGTCGGGAAACTCAATATCGACCGCATCATCACCAAATCGCGCCAGATTGGCGCAACGCAGCTCTTTAGTCGCGAGGCGCTGCTCGATGCGCTGACAACGGGCGATAATCAGGTCTGGTTTGCTCACACCGTTGAGCATGCGCGCGTGGCGCTGATGTACATGAACAACCTTTCGGCGCGCGTCGGCGTCCGCCTGACGAGTAACGGCCACAGCCTGCAGCTCGACGGCGGGGCGGTTATCAGCTTTGTCGGCGAGGAATCCCATTGCGCCGCGCTGGCTGGTAACGTCTACCTTGATGAGTTCGGATGGTTCAATAACCCGCTAAGAGCGGCAAAAGTCGCAGCGGCTATCGCCTGCCATAAACGCCACAGCCTGACGATGTTCACCACACCATCAGACAGCTACGCAGCATTCAGGGTATGGAACGGCACAACTCGCAAGCGCCGACCGTCACCGCGAATCAATACCGGCGACAGCGTATTTTGCACTGATGGTGTCTGGCGTCAGTCGGTCACTCTGGATGCAGCATGTCAGCGCGGGTGCAATCTCTTTGCGCCTGAGGAAATTAAACGTGAATACAGCGACGATGATTATCGTCTACTGTTTGGCTGCGACTGGTCTTTCGCTGTTGCAGCGGGTGAGGTGGCAGCATGAGCAAGCGCAAGCCACGCAAAACAGTCACCACGACCGCCAGCGCCCCACAAAAAATGGAGGCGTTCACCTTCGGCGAGCCGGTGCCGGTACTCGATAAGCGCGACATTCTGGATTACGTCGAGTGCATCAGTAACGGCAAGTGGTACGAGCCGCCGGTCAGCTTCTCCGGGCTGGCAAAGAGCCTGCGCTCTGCTGTACATCACAGTTCACCGATTTACGTTAAGCGCAACGTGCTCGCGAGCACCTACATTCCGCACCCGTTGCTGTCCCGTCAGGATTTCAGCCGCTTTGCGCTCGACTATCTGGTATTCGGCAACGCCTTTCTTGAGCAGCGCCACAGCGTCACTGGCCAGTTAATCAAGCTGCTGGCCTCACCGGCCAAATACACCCGGCGCGGGGTCGACGATTCTATATTCTGGTTTGTGGAAAACTTCACGCTGCCGCATGAGTTCGCGCCTGATACCGTGTTTCACCTGCTGGAGCCCGATATTAATCAGGAGATTTACGGCCTGCCCGAATATCTCAGCGCGCTTAATTCTGCCTGGCTGAATGAATCCGCGACGCTGTTCCGCCGCAAGTATTACCAGAACGGCGCGCATGCGGGTTACATCATGTATGTGACCGACCCGGCGCAGAGCGCGACCGACGTCGAATCGCTGCGCGAGGCGATGCGAAACTCGAAAGGGCTCGGCAACTTTAAGAACCTGTTTTTCTACGCTCCCGGCGGAAAACCGGACGGCATCAAAATCGTGCCCCTGAGCGAGGTCGCCACAAAGGATGACTTTTTCAACATTAAGAAAGCCAGCGCCGCCGACCTGATGGACGCGCACCGCGTGCCGTTCCAGCTTATGGGTGGTAAGCCCGAGAATATCGGCTCACTTGGTGACGTTGAGAAGGTGGCAAAGGTATTTGTGCGTAACGAGCTGTCGCCTCTACAGGACAGATTCAGGGAAGTAAACGACTGGCTCGGCATGGAGGTCATCAGGTTCAAAGAGTACACCCTCGACAACCCGGAATAATCCCCCTCAAGCCGCCAGCATGGCGGCTTTTTCATACCCCGAAACCATCACGCCTCAGACGCGCCACGCGCGCACGACCACGCCAGACCACCAACGAGCCGACAGCAACCACGACAGCGCCATCACGACGCGCTCAGACGATAATTTTTATTATTACGCACCACCGCTGGCGCGCAATGCTTTCCCCGCCACGCCTGCCCGCTTTATGGGTCGGTTTTAATGCAGTTGCATGACCACTCTGGATCCGCGCCAGCACTGACGGCGCACGGCCAGAACTGGCAACCACGACGCATGCAAAACCATGCACCTGTTGCATGCACGGCTAAAAAACGGGGAAATCGCGAGAAAAAGGCACAATAAAACCGGCTTTATTAGTGCCGGTTGTGGGCGGTCTCTACGGGGCAGGCTAACGCCTCGCGGGGCTCGTTGTTCAACCCCGCCAGCACTGAAAGCAAGTTTCAGTACCGGCGGCGTTTGCTCGGGTCAGATAGGTCACCTCCCGTCAAAGCGACCATACCCCTTCACCATGCACTTATTGTTTATAAAAACAGCCGTGGTTTTCAGCTCTGTTGCTATCCGCTCCTCACAGTCTTTGCGGTCTTGTTCACCTGCCCAACCAAGAAGCAGAAAGAAAAGCCACAGCCCAGCAATCCACCCAACAATCACACAGATTTTTCTCACAATTACCCCCATTCAGATATACCAGTAAACCCCGGCCACTCATCAGCGACCGGATATGTGAATCTCTTCCCGTCGTATGTCACGGTCGCACCACGCGCCAGCGCCTCAAGCTCCCAGCGCTTCGGGGTGATGCCATGCTGCGCAAGGTCAAAGCGGATACGCGGTATTTGCGCGCGTTCGGATTTAGTCAGCCTGCCTGATGGGGCAACGTCATGCGGTTTTAATGGCTCTCCGCTTCTTTGCTGGCGATTTTGCTGCCGCGCGTCGTGTTTTAGTGCGCCCTTGAGCGCCGTCACGACTTCGGGGTCATCCCATGCGATAGCCCCGTCATCAACAAGATTTAACACCGCTGCGGCATGCTCAGACGGTGTAGTGGTCATAACCGGAACGTCACCGCCGGTGAGCTTTCCACAGTTATTGACAGGACTCCGAGGCGCGGCGATGCCGCTTTTTAAGGTCAAAGGCTCAACGGCCAAAACCTTTGGAACGATGCGCCATTCTGATGACCGGGTAATGTGAACGTGACGCGCGCCGAGGTGAGGCGCGTAAATACCGACCACCCTCTCGATATCTTCCTCGTAGTCATTAACCTCATCACTGACGCTACGGGCGACCCTGACGGTCTGGCCGTCGCGCGGGACATTTGCGCCGCCCTGAGCGGTGATATACAGGTCGAAATCACCGCCATCAGCCGCGGCGCGTGTTGCTTCGACACGCTCGTCAAACTCATCAGCAATACTTACCCCGCTAGGCAGCTTGCGCAGCTCACGGTAAGCCCCCATCGTCGGCAGGCCAATCGGCTTAAACTGAGGTATTCGCCACGTTGACGCCCATGCAGTAACAGCGGCGGCGGTATCTTTGAGCGGCTTGCCGGTATCTTTATCGAGCTCGCCATCAAGTGCGTAACCGTCGATATTTTTGGCGATGTATTTCGCGATGTACCCGGCCGCACCGCCTTTGTTCAGGTGTTTAGCCTGAAAGCGGTTGCGAGCTGCACCGCGCTCGTCGCCATCCTCTTTGAGAGCATAACGACTCATAATTTCGGTGATTTCTTTGCGCTGCTGGCGCTTGCAAAACAACATCATGTGCCAGTGCGGCGTCCCGTCGTGGTGCGGTTCGACAACACGCATACCGTAGACCTGCAAATCATTATCTTTGAAAGCGGTACGCATCAGGCTCCAGATACGGCAAAGGTAACGCTGTGCATCCTTCGGGGTGTAAGCCTCACCATTCCAGCCATGATTGAGCTGTACAGTCTTATCTTTACCCTTTCCGACCTGACGTGTCGGGTGATACTTCGACGGTGCAGTCAGCGTGATAAACATACCGACATCACCCTCAGCAGCGGCATAACGCTCAATCCCCGCGATGGTGTTCATCAGCTCCATGCGGCGAATTTCAGGATTGGAAATACTTCCCATCACTTTGCTGATAAGGTCGATACGTTCGCCGGTAACTTTGTTTTCCAGCTCGCAGGATTTCAGGTATTCAAGATTTGCCAGACGGCGTGCATGTACATCACGGACGGCATTTTTACTGGCATACGGCGAGCGGTCTTTATTCACCTCGCCTGCAGCAATCAGCAGCGCTTCATGCCAGCGCATGCGCTGCGCCTTGAGCTGGTTAGTCCACCATTCATCGTTAATCAGGCGAGCTACGGCGGAAAATGCCTGTCGGATTGTCATCTGGCCTTTGCGGTATTTCTTCCAGAAAAGCGGGGCAACATTAAAAGCCCGAGCTGCGCCAGCAACATGACCGTACAGGTGAGCCTGAGCCTCATCAGTAAAAAGCGACTCTTTGCCACCGTGCGCCTCAGCCCATGCGTCGCTTAACTCCTCGTACATGATGAAAAGCTGCGAGGCGATACGAGACGCAAATTTTTTCAGCTCTTTATCGTTCATCCCCGGCAGGCGCGCGTAATTCTCACTTTCAGCAAGAAACAGCAGCGACGCCTCCCTATTCATTTCGTTACGCTGATTAACCCGCTCAATGCGCGGCCACAACCGGCGCAGAAATGTCGACTTGAGGAAATACAGCCCATGCACAGGGCTTTTGTTACGCCTGATATATTCATAACGCGAGGCAAACAGAGAACTTAAAAAGTAAGGCAGGCGGTCAATTTTGGATAAAACGCCTTGCACCTGACGCAGCTCGTCACGTGTAAGGGGTCTCTCGCGCCCAATAGCCTCACGCGGCGCGTTCCATGAGTAAACACCGGCAAACTCTTTGCCGGTGCCTTTTGCAAATGGTGGTGGCGGTGTAGGGGCAGAACGCCCCCGAATATCAACGGCCATTTGTGTCAAAAGCCCGTAAACACTGCTTACCTAGCAGTTCAACCTGAGTGCTCAACGCTTCAAAAGAGACAGCGCTGCCGCTCAAAATATCGTGATGAATCAGACCGGAAACGAGCTGGTTTAATTTGGGGTAATAGCCGACAACATCCAGCCACTCTTTACCGGCATTCTTCCCTGTTTCGGCGGTCTTTTTCTCCTGCAAAATGAACTGAAAACGGTCACTTGTGACGACATAGCGCTCACCAATCTCGATACGAATGCTCATGCCTGCCCCCGAAAGTGTTTAGCTTTTGACTCAAGCGCTGACTGACAGTAGACACAGCGTGTCGCCGACGGATATGCCGCACGGCGGTCGGCAGGGATTGGTGCGTCACATTCTTCGCAAACCAATGCAGCAGCGCCGCACGGTTTCACCCGAGCGGCGTTAATCTGGCGAGTCAGTGATTCCGTCTGTCGCTCCTGAATGTGATCCATATAATCCGGCATTGATTTAGCTCCTCTCTCTGTTCAGTTTTTTAAACTCACCGGCGCAGTAACCGGTTAGCTCGATAGTTAATTTTGATAATTCATCTACGGTGGTGATTTGCTTATGAAAAACGGCGCGTTTCACAAGCAAATTGACCACATCCGTCAGGAGGTTTAATTCACTCGAATAAATAGCGATTGTTGATTCCGTCATCGCTCCGGTTTCTTTATCGCGCTTAATGTCAGCAAGCGATAATTCACCGTTTTTCATAACCGCAATCTTTAGCCAGTTATTAAGTAATACGGATTGCATCAGAGACATTAAATAGACTCCCCACGAGAAAGGCCGATATTATGAAACTTGATGGATTCCTGACTGAGTAACTCGACTATCTCCACACGCGATAACTCAGCGCCAGCTATATGACGGATTAAACTATCCAGATGAGAGGAAAAGCGCGTCGCCGCATCTGCCTGCGCTTCGGCTCGCGCCTGTTGCAGCATTAATGAGAAGTTACTGCGCTGCTTTCCTGTTACTGTATGCATGACTTTCTCCAGACAAAAAGAAGCCCCGCACAATTAAGTGCGTAAAAAACTGCGGTTGTTTATTTAATGCAGATATTGCTCAGGCTTTACCGAGGTTAATATTGTTGGTGCATACTCAAATAAATTAAAAAGCTCCCGCAAGGCACGAAATAAAGCATCACGCCAATAACAGGAATCTTCATTAATACGCCAGTAAGGCTGATTAAATTCTTTTTCAGTTAATCCGGCATGCATAAACAAAGTGCGGCGCTGGCTGACCGTCAAAAAACTAATATACGCATACTCGCTCGCGCCAACCTGTCGACGTCTGCAAAATGCAGCACGCAACTCATCAATAGCGCAAACTAATCGCTCACGGTCTACATCGTTCATTTCTTCAAAACGCATCGTCGCGTGACGCTGCTTTAACTGAGCATGAAAACAAACGGTCAGGCGCTCACGTTCCATCATCTGATTGTAAAAATCGCAACTATCCTGCCAGCGAGGCGCGGCCAGATATTTACCAATCAGACCGCGCAGAGCTGCAGGCTGTTTCTCCACGATACCAAGTGTCATCACAGGCATTTCCAGAACCTCCGGGATTTCAGAAAAGCAAAAACGGCGCTAATAACGCTCTGTTTTTTGGTGCGGATGATGATGCCCTTGCGCCCTCTGCCGTGGGTAATAGTGAAATCCATCGCCCTCGGACTCTCGTTACGCAATAACTGAGCAATGCAACGAGGCTCATTCATAATCAAAGCCCCATCCAAAGCAGCCACGCGTCACGCTGTTCTACCGGTCGGTTGTAGAACGCCTCACGAACTGCGCGATTAAATTCCGGGATGAAAACCCACTTTTCACCGGCGCGAGCATTCGGCTTACTTGGATCCCGAAGCTCGATAACTGGCAATTTATTCTCTTTGACCATCTTGGTAACTGCCGATTCTGGCTTACCAAGCAACTCGGCAAACTTCACCGTATGCACCGCGTCAAGCGGGTACTGAATCACATAATCATTGGCTTCCATTGGTTAGCCCCTTTTTGCTTTCGTGTTACCCTTGTTAGATCCAGTCCCTTCTAAGTCGCCCCTGTCCTTTTGGGGACTGGTTTACGCGCCTTAAAAGGTTCTCATCTGCACACCTTTTGAGGGAATATAGTCTGCAATTGGGAATCATGTCAAATGAAAATGTCTCAGAAGCTCCGCGCAATTAGAAAGGCGGAAGGGCTTACTCAAGCAAAGTTTTGCGAGCTAACAGGGTTGGCAATAAGCACTCTAAAAAACTATGAAGGTGAACATCGAGAACCGGGGATCCAAATCGTTACGCAGATAGTGAATACGCCGTTATTCAAAAAATATACGCTCTGGATAATGACCGATGAGACAGCCCCGCAAGCTGGTCAGATAGCACCGGCTTTCGCACACATTGGGCAAGAATCAACAGAATCAGACCACTCCGAGAAACAGACTGGTTAACACTCTACAAACATTACATTTTCACCATTTGTTACCAAGATGGTGAGTACAGCGCCGGAGGGCTTTCTTATGCCAATTAAGAAGCTCGATGATGGTCGCTATGAAGTGGACATTAGACCTCGCGGCCGCGACGGAAAACGCATCCGCAGGAAGTTTGAAAGAAAAGCTGAGGCTGTAGCATTTGAGCGGTACACAATCGCCAACGCCAGCCAGAAAGAATGGGCAGGCCAGCGAACAGACCGCCGCACCCTGTCAGAACTATTAGAGGCATGGTGGAAGTATCACGGCCAGAATCACGAACACGGAGAAAAAGAGCGAGGGCATTTGCGCAAAACCATCAGCGGATTGGGTGATATGCCGGTCAGCAGATTGAATAAAAAAAGTCTTATGGATTACCGCTCTGTTCGTCTACGCGATGGCATCAGCGCAGCGACGATAAATCGTGACATGTACCGTTTATCGGGCATGTTCACCAAGCTAATCCAGTTGGATGAGTATTCCGGGCAACATCCGATTCATGGACTGCCGCCGCTGGCGGAGGCCAACCCGGAAATGACATTTCTGGATAAGTCAGAAATTGAGAAGCTGTTAAGCGTTTTGGTTGGTGATGACTTGCTGGTCGCGCTTTTGTGCCTGAGCACTGGCGGAAGATGGACGGAAGTTGCCACGCTGAAACCAGCGCAGATAACAAGCTGCAGGGTTACCTTTTTGAAAACAAAAAACGGCAAAAAGCGAACTGTGCCGATTTCCGAGGAACTGGAGAAGAAAGTTAAAGAGGAGGCCAGCGCTAAATTGTTCAAGGTTGACTATGAGAAGTTTTGCGGGATTTTACGCAGAGTGAAACCTGATATTCCACCCAATCAGGCAACACACATCCTGCGCCATACCTTCGCAAGCCATTTCATGATGAACGGGGGCAATATTATTGCGCTGCAGCAGATTCTCGGGCACGCGAGCATTCAGCAGACGATGGCCTATGCGCACCTTGCGCCTGATTACCTGCAAAACGCAGTAGCGTTAAACCCATTAAAGGGAGGTTTAACGGTTTGATAATTAATCAGGCAGCATAGTTCGTTTGCTATCGACCAGGACGATAAGCGCATCTTGCGATGTAACGTCGTCCTGATAGACGTCAAAGCTTAATCCGTCGGCCTGCGCTTTCCCGACAGGCCTGAACTTAAGCGACCAGTTGTAACCACAGAGGATGGTCATAACACCTTTAAAAAGCGGGATGACCAGTTTAATGCGTTTACGCAAAGGGAGTTTTGAAGAAATGACGAACAGTTCCATAAGCAAAATCCATTGTAGAGCCAGTGGCCGCAATATTGCTGGTTTAGCCAAAGAGCTTGACACTGCTGCCATAGCATATCAACGAGGGCCAATGTGTTTTGGCGCTGGCACAACCGAATACTTAAACATAGTGCTTCCGCTTGCTACTGCAGCATTCGGCGCTGTCGCCGGGGTCTTTGGTGCATATCTACAACGAGGCAAAAAGCTACGCGTTGTTTTTGATGATGGGAAAGTAAAAGAACTTGATGCGACTAACTACACCCCTGACGAGTTGGTTAGTGCAGTACAAAAAATCAAGGAAATCGACCTGCTCGACTGAGGCACCAAATCCGCGCCGAGTGTCCACATAGTGTCCACACCCGGAGAACTTTGTATCCCTTCCAGTCCCTTACAGGTTTTTTTAAGTTGCTGTTTTTTATGAAAACCGATGTAAGTGATTGATAAAAAAAACCCCCACATCATGTGGGGGAAGACAGGGATGGTGTCTATGGCAAGGA
>OLFT01000508.1_pt1 | contig 50142 bp, 46 predicted proteins | sample 1604921 | NCBI WGS metagenome assembly OLFT01 (sample SAMEA3888897, study PRJEB22519) | human gut metagenome | biome: human gut; feature: human-associated habitat; material: faeces | place: Denmark | collected 2013 | reverse complement strand
CCTCCGCATTTCGGGCTTGACTTTTAATAGTTAGTCTTCTGGTACAAGGACTTCGACGGGATGGCCTGCAAGACGATGCTGCGCCAGCTTATCAGCAAGTGGGGCATCATGTCCATTGACCTCCAGAAAGCCCTTGCAAGCGACGAGGCGGCCATCGGAACCGATGGGAGCAAGAATTACCTGGATGCACCCGAAAACGCGCCGGAGGCCCTTCCAGAGGCCAACCCGGAGACCGGGGAGGTCATTGAACCCAGCAGCAATACCGCGCCGGAGCTGCCCGACGGCATCTTCGAGGATGCAACGGGGCAGCAGGCGCTTGCGTAAGGAGGCATCCGTATGCCCAAGACCAACGAGAAAGACGCCTATTTCTTCTCCCACGACTGCAACGCCCGCAACGACCCCAAAATCCTGGCCCTCCGCTCCGTCTACGGGGCGGAGGGGTACGGGGTGTACTTCATGCTGGTGGAGATACTCCGGGAACAGCCGGAGTACCGGCTGTCCGTGAACAAGTACATCTGGAATACACTTGCTATGCAAATGCAGGTGGAAGCATCCCACCTTGAGCAGATCATCACAGACTGCTGCACAGAGTTTGCAGAAAACGGCAGCACGCTTTTGGTGAACGACGGCGAGTATCTTTACTCCGCTTCCCTTCTCCGGCGCATGGGGAAGGTGGACGACATCTCCAACCTCCGCCGGGAGGCGGCACAAAAACGCTGGAAAAATCAGCCTTGCAAGGCCGACGACGGCAGCGGAGCATCCACAAGTAATGCAAATGCAGAGCAAACCGATGCAAATAAAAGAAAAGCAAAGCAGAGTAAAGAAAAGCAAAGCAAAGCAGATGAAAAGAAAGCAAAGGAAACTATCTTTGCGGACTTCGCCTCCGGCGACGCCGACCTGCTTTCCGCTCTGCAATACTTCGAGGCGATGCGGAACAAGATCAAAAAGCCGATGACGGACCAGGCCAAGAAGCGCCTGGTCACGGAACTGGAGAAGCTGGCCCCCGGAGACCGGGATGCCCAGATCGCCATTCTGCACCAGAGTGAGGACCACTGCTGGGCAGGCGTGTTTGCCCTCAAGGACGACAGGTCCTACCAGCCCAGCCGCAGCGGCAGACCCCAGCAGGCCAGCACGGGCGAGAAGATGGACGCTCTGCGAGACCTGCACGACGAGTTCAGCGGCCTATGACCAGGGCGGAAGTGACGGAAATCTTCGCGGTGCTGATGATGGCCTATCCCAACGCGGAGATGTTCAAGGCCCCGGACAAGGACAGCCTAAAGGCAAAGCTGGCCCCGACCATCACGCTCTGGACCACCTGCCTGCGGGACATCGACTTCTGGGCGGCCCAGCAGGCAGTCATCCGGGTGTGCCAGACCTGCAAATTCCCTCCGACCATCGCGGAGATGCGGGAGGCGGCGGAGGCCGTTCTGCACGAGGTCAAGTCGGAAATCAGCAACGCCTACCTGATGGCCCGCAACGAGCTGCAACTGGCCCGGCTGGCTGGCCGGACGAAAGAGCAGGCGCTGGAGGGGATGCCCACCAGGACCCAGAAGGTCATCGAGGCCATGGGCGGCATCGACGCGTTCATGCCGCCGGACAAGAAATACTTCGAGATGGAGCGCTTCGAGCAAACCTACGAGACGATGCTGCGGAAGAACCCCATCGGCCTGCCGGGCAGCACGGCAGGACAGCGACAGATCACGGAATGAGCAAGGGGGCGGACAAATGGCTGGCTACTCACACAAGACCTGGGCGTGCCCGTTCTTTCGCTGGGACGAGCGGCTGTGCGTCCGCTGCGAGGGCGGCTGCATGAGCTTCCCGGACCGGGAGGCTCTGGCCGAGTACGCGGACCGCTACTGCGCCAACCTCCAGGACTGGAAAAGCTGCACGGTGGCCGCCAACCTGCTGAAATACTACGAGAGGACGGAGTAACATGGAAAGAAACGTCGATAAGATCAAGCGCCTGGAGCATGAGCTGGGGCGCTGGCGCAAGAAGGTGGCCGACACGGCCAAGGAGAACGAGAAGCTGCGGGAGGCCCTGGCCCAGGCGGATGTCGGAAACCAGGAGACCCAGGCCCTTGTGGACGCTGTGCTCACCGCTGTGGTGCTGGAGCACGGGGAGCGGGCCATGGACCCGGATGCCCCGGAGACGGCCCTGGGCTGGCGGCTGGCCGTCCCGTTCTTCTCCGTCAAGGAGATGCGGGAGAAGTACGAGATACACGCCCGGCGCGGCGAGGACGGCAAGTACATCCTGGGCGTGATGGAGCGGAGGTCCGACTTATGAGCGTGCGCCGACAGACGGCCAACCGGCTGACCCTGTTTCGCACCTGCGGCACCTGCGGGAAGCAGATCGTGACCACGGCGGACACCCCCTGGGTGCGTCAGGTGGAGCGGGACGGCAAGCGGCAGGCCACGACATACTTCTGCTCCGAGGGCTGCTTTGCTGCCAGCTATAAGCACATCGGCTGGTTTGACGGCAAGGCAGAGGAGCGCCGGAAGCTGAAAGACCGGAACCGGGACCCGGAGAAGGAGCGGGCACGGCACCGGGCGTACCAGCAAGCCCACCGGGAGGAGCTGCGGGAAAAGGCCCGGCTACGCCGCCTCACGAACCCCGGCCTGTCCGCCGCCGACAGTGCCTACGCCCGGCGCAAGCGCAAGCTGATAGCGGAGGAGGCGCAGGCAAATGCTGGATAAGACCCCGCTGGAGATGGCCCTGGAGCGGGAGGGCCAGATCGAATACTGCGACGAGTGCGAGTATGTGCGCGTCGTGGACAACACAGTTTTCTGCGGCCTGTCCGGGAAGCTGCTGCACCCCATGATGTTTCTGCGGGGGCAGGGCTTCGGCCCGGCCCGCCGCTGCACCAAACGGAAGGAGGCACGAGAGATGGGACTGACCGCCGCAGACCTGCAACGCATGGGGCCGGAGGCCCAGCGCCAGGTCATGGAGAAGCTGGGCATCGTGGGCAAGACCAAGGCCCCCAAGTACCACAACCAGCCGGACAGCCGGGGCAACCTCCGCTTCGACAGCAAGAAGGAGGCCCGCCGCTACGACGAGTTGATGCTGATGCTCAAGGCCGGGCAGATACGCAACCTGCGCCTCCAGCAGCAGTACACCCTCCAGGAAAGCTACATCACGGAGACCGGCGAGCGGGTCCGGGCCATCCACTATGTGGCCGACTTCGCCTACGAACGCCCCACCGCGCCGGACAAGTACGGCACCGTGTTCTGGCTGCCGGTGGTGGAGGATGTCAAGAGCCGAGCCACCAAGACGGCCCAGTACGAGATGAAAAAGAAGCTCCTGCGGGAACGCTTCAATCTGACTATCACGGAGGTTTGATTATGGCAAAGAAAGGCACATTCCCTGCCAACGCTATGCGGCGTGGGGAGATTTACTGGGTAGATATACCGAACGCCATCGGCCACGAGCTGATGAAGGACCGGCCCGCCATCATCGTGAGCTGCGACGCTCTGAACGACAACAGCCCCGTGGTCCAGGTGGTCTACTGCTCCGCCTCCCCCAAGAAGGAGCTGCCGGAGCACATCACCATCCGCTCCACCGAACAGATCAGCACGGCCCTGTGCGAGAACGTGTACACCGTGGACAAGAGCCGCGTGGGACGCTTCGTTGGCCGCTGCACCCGGCAGGAGATGGAGCAGGTGGACCTCGGCCTCCTCTCCGGCCTGGGGCTGGCCCAGTACAGCCTTGCAAGCCCCCAGGAGGACGAGGAGGAGCCGGAGCCGGTACGCGGGGACACCGAGGACGGCACGGCCCCCATGGCCCTGGTAATCGCCCAGACGGAGCGGGACACCTACAAGCGGATGTATGAGAGCCTGCTGGCCCGCATGACGATGGAACGGGAGGAAACGGCATGAAGCAGAATTGCGGGAGCTGCGCCTGGTACGAGGGCTTCCAGGGCGTATGCTTCAACCGGGAGAGCTTCAAGGGGGTGAGCGACTGATGACCGAACCGAAGGACCTTTGCGGCAGGTGCGCCGCGATGCTCCAGGAGGGCTACGACCTCAAACGCGTGGGCGGCGGCGTAGATCACAAAGTGACCTGCTCCCATTGTGGGCGGCGGCGCTATGGGGCCACCTACACGATAGAAAAGCACAGCAAAAGCAAAGCATAAGCATACCAGAGAGACCCTGGGCCTATGGCCTGGGGTCTCTTATCTTTTTCGTTAGGCCACGAAAATGGTCCCCACGCTCCAGGGAGAGAGGGAGAGGAAGGGGGGTATGGGGGGATGGTGAGGGTGAGAGGGTCCCACACGCGTGAACACCAGAATGAAAAAACATCCTCCCTTCGGGGCGAAAAAAGAAGCTGCCTTTGCTACGATGAAAGAGAAGCCAATTTTTCAGAAAGGCAGGCGGGAGCGAATGGCAAAAAGTAAATACGAGACCCATGTCCTCCCCAACCTGGACAAGATCATCAAATGGGCCAAAGACGGGGCCACGGCAAAGGAGATTGCTGCCAACCTCCATATCGCCTACTCTACCTTCCGCAAATACCTGGACGAGGGCCAGGAGGGGGACGAGCGCTACGCGGCACTTTCGGCTGCTTTCGCGCAGGCGTGTGAAGTGCCGGACGAGCAGGTGGAAAACGCCCTGTTCAAGAGCTGCCTGGGCTACAATGCCCAGATCGTGAAGCACTACAAGCTCAAGACCGTAGAATATGACCCGGAAACGGGCAAGCGCATCCGCGAGGTCGAGACCCTTGTGGAGGCCCGCGATGAAGTCCATGTAGCTGCCAATACAGCGGCGCAAATGTTCTGGCTGACCAACCGGAAGCCGGAGACGTGGAAGTACAAGCCGGAGGCCCAGGACGGCGACGAGGACGAGGGCAGCGGCGTGGTGCTCCTCTCCCCCGTGATGGACAACCCAGGCCCACCGACGGAGGGAGGCGCAAACGATGGCTAATGTCATCTGGACCCCGCAGCCGCGCCAGGCGGCCCTTATGGCACGCTTTGAGGACGAGGCGCTGTACGGCGGTGCAGCGGGCGGCGGTAAATCGGACTGCGCCCTGGCCGAGGCCCTGCGCCAGGTTGAGATACCGCATTACCGTGGGCTTATCCTCCGCAAGACCTTCCCGCAGCTCACGGAGCTGATGGACCGCAGCACGGAGATTTACAGACGGGCCTACAAAAAGGCCAGGTTTAACGAGAGCAAGCACGTCTGGACCTTCCCCTCCGGGGCCAAGATTTTCTTCGGCTCTATGCAGTACACCAAGGACCGTACCAACTACCAGGGCAAGCGCTATGACTTCATCGACTTTGACGAGCTGACGCAATTTCTCTGGGAGGAGTACAGCTACTTGTTCTCCCGAAACCGCCCCAACGGGCCGGGGACCCGCTGCTACATCCGGGCACAGGCCAACCCAGGCGGCGTGGGCCACGGCTGGGTGAAGGAGCGCTTCATCACGGCGGCCCAGCCCATGCAAACGATCTGGGAGCAGTTCAAGGTCCGCTTCCCTGACGGCCACGAGGAGACCCGCTGGAAGTCCCGCATCTTCGTGCCGTCCTCCGTGTTTGACAACAAGATACTGCTTGCCAACAACCCAGACTACCTCACCAGCCTGGCCTCCATGCCGGAGCAGGAGCGCAAGGCGCTGCTGTACGGCGACTGGGACACCTTCGCGGGCCAGGTATTCACGGAGTGGCGCAACGACAGCGACCACTACACGGACCGCATCAACACCCACGTCATCTCCCCCTTCAAGGTCCCGCAGGACTGGGCCATCTGGTGCGGCCTGGACTGGGGCTACTCCAGGCCCTTCTCCGTGGGCTGGTACGCCGTGGACCGGGACCGGCGGCTCTACCGCATCCGGGAGTATTACGGCTGCACCGGCACCCCCAACACCGGCGTGAAGATGGAACCGTCCGAGGTGGCGCGGGAGATACGGCGCATTGAGGCCGAGGACCCCAACCTCAAGGACCGGCGCATCAACCGCGTGGGAGACCCGGCCATCTGGGGCAGCGACGGCACGGAGAGCATCGGCGCTCTGATGGAGCGGCAGCGGGTGTACTTCGAGCGCGGCGACCACGCCCGCATCGACGGCAAGATGCAGGTGCATCACCGCCTCGCCTTTGACGAGGAGGGCATCCCCATGCTGTATGTGTTCAACACCTGCAAGCACTTCATCCGCACGGTCCCCAACCTGGTCTACGACGAGAAGAACGTGGAGGACATCAACACCGAGGGCGAGGACCACATCTACGACGAGCTGCGCTACGTCTGCATGAAAAACCCGATAGCACCCAGGCGGAACAAGCCCCCCGCCCTGGTGGTATATGACCCGCTGGACCTGGGACAGGACCAGCAGTATGACCGTTACGATTTTTACAGGAGGTATTGATTTATGGCACTTTTCGGACGGAAGAACGAGCAGGACACGACCCTGGGCAAGCCCCCGATGGGCTGGGGCGTCCCCGGCGTACAGAAGGACGAGAGCGTGGACCCGGAGATGGAGGCCATGCTGCTGACGGCCCCCGCCGGGCAGCGGCGCATCGGCAGAGCGGAGATCGCGGAGGCAATCAGCATCTTGAGCGACTACAAGAAAGGCAAGGCCAGCCTGGAGGAGCGCGTGGTCCAGGATGAGCTATGGTGGGAGCTGCGCCATTGGGAGGCCATCCGCAAGGGCAAGCAGCGCACGGACAACCCGGAGTACAGAGGGCCGGAGCCGTCCTCTGCCTGGCTGTTCAACGCTATTCTCAATAAGCACGCGGACGCTATGGACAACTACCCGGAGCCGGTGGTCCTCCCCCGCGAGCGCAGCGACGAGGAGAGCGCCAAGGTGCTGTCCTCCGTGTTGCCGGTCATCCTGGAGTACAACGACTACGAGCAGACCTACTCTGACAACTGGTGGGAGAAGCTGAAACACGGCACGGCAGCCTATGGCGTGTTCTGGAACAGCGCCAAGGAGAACGGCCTGGGCGACGTGGACATCCGGGAGATCGACCTGCTAAAGCTGTTTTGGGAGCCGGGCGTGACCGACATCCAGAAGTCCCGCAACCTGTTCATCGTGGACCTGGTGGACGAGGACCTGCTGGAGCAGCAGTACCCGGAGCACAAGGGCCATTTGAGCGGCGGGGCCGTGGACGTGAAGCAGTATATCTACGATGACACCATCGACACCAGCAACAAGAGCGTGGTGGTGGACTGGTACTACAAGACGACCTCTGCCAGCGGCAAGACGCTGCTGCACTACGCCAAGTTCGTGGGCGAGACCCTGCTGTTCGCCAGCGAGAACGACCCCAACTACCGGGACACGGGCTGGTACGACCACGGCCTCTACCCCGTCGTGCTGGATGTGATGTTCCCGGAAAAAGGCACGCCGGTGGGCTTCGGCTATGTCGCCATCTGCAAGGACCCGCAGCTCTACATCGACAAGCTGTCCTCCAACATCCTGGAAAACAGCATGATGACCACCAAGAAGCGTTTCTTCGTCAGCGACAGCACGGGCATCAACGAGGAGGAGTTCCTGGACTGGGGCAAGCCCCTGGTCCACGTCCAGGGCGAGCTTGACGACAGGCGCATCAAGGAGATTGTCACCAACCCGCTGGACGACATCTATGTGACCGTGGCGCAAATGAAAATCGAGGAGATGAAGGACACGGCGGCCAACCGCGACGTGAACAGCGGCAGCGCCGGGTCCGGCGTCACCGCCGCCGCTGCCATCGCCGCCCTCCAGGAGGCGGGCAACAAGGCCAGCCGGGACATGATCTCCGCCAGCTACCGCACCCACGTCAAAATCAATTCGATGTGCATTGAGCTTATCCGGCAGTTCTACGACGAGACCCGCTCGTTCCGCATCACGGGCCAGACGCCTGGCAGCTACCAGTTCATCGACATGAACAACGCGGGCATCAAGGAGCAGGAAGTGGGCCAGACCTCCGACGGCCTCCCCCTCTACCGCAAGCCCATCTTCGACCTGAAAATCAAGGCCCAGAAGAAAAACCCCTTCTCCCGCATGGAGCAGAACGAGCGGGCCAAGGAGCTGTACGGCCTGGGCTTCTTCAACCCGGAGCGGGCGCAGGAGGCGCTGGGTGCTCTGGAAATGATGGAGTTTGAAGGCATCGACAAGGTGAAGGAGCAGGTGCAGAACGGCCAGACCCTTCTCAATATCTGCCAGCAGATGTCCCAGCAGCTCGACCAGATGGCCCTTATCATCCAGACCCTCACGGGCAAGGACATGGGCATCGGAGCGGCGCAGCCTACCGGCGGCGGCCAGCGAGGCCAGGCGGCAGGCCCCGCGCCCTCCAGCGAGAAGGACAGCCTTGCAAGCGGCATCATGGAGGCCCAGCATCCCATGACCGGCTACGGGGAGCGGCTGGCAAAGCGCAGCACCCCCAGCATGGGCAACGAATGACGGGAGGCGACGTGTTATGACCCAGGTTTATGCCGAACGGGACGGCCAGCGCTGCATCCTCTCTGCCCAGGGCCACGCCACCGGCAGCGTAGAGGCGTGCGCGGCGGTGTCCGGCATCCTTTACGCCCTGGCCGGATATGTGACCAACGCCATGCGGGAACGCTATGTGGAGGTCTACACCTGGCGGATGGAGAGCGGCGATGTGCAGCTCGACTTCGACGGGGACGACGGCACGGCGGCGGCCTTTGAGATGGCCGTCATCGGCCTTGCCCAGGTGGCCCAGGCCCACCCGGAGCAGGTCCAGGTGGAGTGCCGGGAAGAAAAATAAAAATTTTTTCCGAGTTCGGGGCGAAAAGCGGAAAAGCATTTGATACGCTTATACTGTCCTCCTGCTTCACACCATGCGGGGCGGCGGTCACGGTGGGGACCGGGCCGCTGCCCTGGTGAAGTCAGGAACCGATGCACGGGGGCGATACACCCGCGACGAAAAAGGAGGCAATCCTATGAACTTCAAGCATTTGCTGGACATCCGGCTGAACCTGTTCGACGGCGGCGGTGCCGCAGGCGGAGCAGGCGCAGGGGCGGCGGCCTCTGGCGACGGAGCGCCCGGCACACAGGGCGAGACCCAGGCATCCCCCGCATCCACCCGGCGGGGAAAATCGGGCGAATACCAGAACGTCATCTTCGGGAAGCAGGCCAAACCGGCGGAGGCTGGCGAGGGCGGAGACCCGGAGGGACAGCAGCGGTCCTCCGACGCCGGGAGCGACAACAAACCGGACGCGAGCACCACGTCCAATACTCTGGAGGCCAAACGCAGGGCTTTCCAGGACCTTGTGAACGGTGAGTACAAGGACATCTACACCGAGGAGACCCAGCGCATCATCGACCGGCGCTTCCGGGAGACCAGAAACCTGGAGCAGCAGGTGGGCCAGTATCAGCCTGTCATTGATATGCTGATGCAGCGCTACCAGATCGGCGACGGCGACATGGGCAAGCTGTCCCAGGCCATCGAAAACGATGACGCATACTGGTCCGAGGCCGCCGAGGAGGCGGGGATGTCTGTTGAGCAGTACAAGCAGTTCCAGAAGCTCCAGCGGGAGAACGAGGCGCTTTTGCGCCAGCAGCGCCAGCGGCAGAACGACCAGCGGGCGCAGCAGCAGCTCCAGCAGTGGTACGGCGAGGCCGAACAGGTCAAGGGGCTGTACCCCAGCTTCGACCTCAACGCGGAGGTCAAAAATCCCCAGTTCCTCTCCATGCTCCGGGCGGGCGTTCCCGTCCAGCACGCTTATGAAGTGGTCCACATGGACCAGATCAAGGCGGGCGTGGCCGCTATGCAGGCCAAGGCCACGGAGAAGCAGGTGGTGGATGGCATCCGCGCCAAGGGCGCAAGGCCCCAGGAAAACGGCACGACCTCCCAGGGTGCATTTATCGTGAAGGATGACGTTTCCAAGCTGTCCAAGAGGGACCGCGCGGAGATCATCCGCAGAGCTGCACGGGGAGAGCACATCGAGTTTTAAGCCTCTCCCCAGAAGGGAGATTTTAACATGAACACCATCCGCAAATTCATTCTGCTGCCCGTCGTGCTGAACCTGTTTGATGCAGTCATCAACAAGACGACCAGCGCAACCACCGGGAACAACCTTTCCGGCGAGATGAAAACCTTCTACTCCGACTATCTCATTGATATGGCGGAGCCGCTGCTGGTCCATGACCAGTTCGGACAGAAGCACCCCATCCCCAAGAATGGCGGTAAGACCATCGAGTTCCGCAAGTATGACCCCCTGCCCAAGGCCACCACGGCCCTGACCGAAGGTGTGACCCCCGAAGGTCAGAAGCTCAACATGGGCGTCATCACCGCGACTGTGGCGCAGTACGGCGGCTTCATCGAGCTGTCCGATATGCTGCTGCTTTCCGCCATCGACAACAACCTGGTGCAGGCCACCAAGCTGCTGGGCAGCCAGGCGGGCCGCACCCTGGACACCATCACCCGCGAGGTGCTGAACGGCGGCACCAACGTGCAGTACGCCGAGGGCCAGGTGGACAGCCGCGCCAACCTGTGCGGCGGCAGCACCACCGACAGCCAGAACCACTACCTGACCGTGGACGCCGTGCGCCGCGCTGTCCGTTACCTCAAGGTGATGAACGCGCCCAAGATCAACGGCTACTACGCGGGCATCATCCACCCGGATTGCTCCTACGACCTTATGAGTGACCCCAAGTGGGTGAACGTCAAGACCTACTCCGACCCCGACGGCATCTACGAGGGCGAGATCGGACGCATCGAGGGCGTCCGCTTCGTGGAGACCAGCGAGGCCAAGGTCTTTACCCACGCGGGCAAGGACTACGAGACCGGCACCACCTCCAGCGGCACCGTCACCCCCAAGGCATCCGCCCGTGACGTGTACTCCACCCTCATTCTGGGTGCGGACGCCTACGGCGTGACCGAGATCACCGGCGGCGGTCTCCAGCACATCGTGAAGCAACTCGGCTCTGCCGGTACTGCCGACCCCCTGGACCAGCGCGCCACCGCAGGCTGGAAAGCCACCAAGGTGGCCGAGCGCCTGGTGGAGGCGTACATGGTCCGTATCGAGACCTGCTCCACCTTCAACAGCTAATCACCGGGGCCGCCTGCTTTACGGCGGGCGGCCCCACATTCTGACCAACAGGAGGTATTTACACTATGGCTGCCAAGAAAGAAGCTGCTGCCAATGAGCAGCAGGCCACCACGCAGGCTACCCCCGCCGCCGAGGCGGAGGACATCATCGCCAAGGCCAAGGCGGAAGCTGCTGCCATTGTGGCAGAGGCCCAGGCCAAAGCCAAGGAGACCCTGGAGGCGGCAAAAGAGACCGCCCCCGCCGCGCCCAAGCCGAACGACCTTGTGCCCATCCGTCTGTTCAAGGACAACGACAAGTACAAGGATGACGTTTTTGTGGCCGTCAATGGCCGCAGTTTCCAGATCAAGCGCGGCGAGACCGTGCAGGTGCCCGCCTATGTGGCGGAGGTCCTGGAGCAGAGCATGGCCCAGGACAACGCCACCGCAAACCTCATTGAGCGCGAGAGCAGCGCCTACGCTGCCGAGGCCAAGGCCCGCAACATCTAACTGAACAGGCACACCGCGAGACCCTAAAAGCGGCTGCGACACGGCGCGGCGAGGTATGGAGGGACCGACCCTTCCGCCCCGCCGCGCCTTTTATCATACAGAAAGGAGGTAGACCCCCTATGGACAGGACCATCAATGTGACCGTGACCGGCGAATTTGTCCGCAAGGACAGCAAGAACGCGGGCGTGCAGGGCGAGGCCAATGTGACCGGCCTGCACATCGTTATGAGCGATGACTGGGAGGCGTTCTCCAAGCGCATCATCTGGCGCAACGCCCTGGGCGAAAACCCCGTGGCGGTGCTGCTGTACAACAGCGTGGAGGACCTGGTGGCAAAGAAGGACCCGCTGACCTTCGACACGGCCATTCCGGCGGAGCCGCTGGCCCTGGAGGGCTGGTGCAGCTTTACCATTGAGGGCTTCCGGGAGAGCGACCCAACCGCCGTTGCCATCACGGTGACGGACCATCTGCTGGTGAAGCCGAACGACGCCTACACCACGCCGAAAGAGCCGACGCCCACCCAGGCGCAGCAGCTCCAGACCCAGATCGACGGCATTGTACCCCAGGTGAGCACCCTGGTGGGAAACGCCATCGAGGCGCTGGAACAGGCCGAGGAGGCCGTGAAGGTGTGGGAAGCCTATGACAGCGCAAAGACCTATCTGCCCCTCCAGAAGGTGAGCAGGCTGGGCAGCTCCTACATCTGCAAGGCAGCGTGCAAGGGCGTGGCCCCGGAGCTGGACGTGGCCGGAGGCGTGGAGGGTGCCCACTGGCTGCTTATCGCCTCCAAGGGCGACCAGGGAGAACAGGGCGCAGAGGGACCCCAGGGCAAGACCGGCAAGCAGGGCATCCAGGGCGAGCGCGGACTGACCGGCGAGCGCGGCGTCCAGGGCATCCAAGGCATCCAGGGACCCCAGGGCGTTCAAGGCGCTGCTGGCCCGGTTGGACCCACGGGGCCGGAAGGACCCCAGGGCGTGCAGGGGCCGCAAGGACCGCGCGGCATCGACGGCGTGGCCGTGCAGACGGCTGGCATGGTCAATTTCAGCGTGACCGACGAGGGGCATCTGCTGTGTACCTACACCGGCAACGAGGCCCCGGACTATTACATCAACGATGCAGGGCATCTATGCCTAAACATCTGACGGAAGGAGGAACCATCTATGCCTACCATTGATCTGGGCAAGGTTGTGGGTCCGCAGGGACCCCAGGGCGTGCAGGGCGCAAGAGGCCCGCAGGGCGCGACCGGCGCTCAAGGCCCGCAGGGAGAGCAGGGCATCCAGGGACCCCAGGGTGAGACCGGGGCCAAGGGTGCGACCGGCGCGACCGGCGCACAGGGACCCGCCGGTGCCGACGGCTCTACCCCTAACATCCAGGTGGGGACGACCACCACGCTGGCCGCCGGAAGCGCGGCTACGGTGAAGCGGCGGGCCGGAAGCCCGGACGCTGCCCCCATCTTCGACTTCGGCATCCCCAAGGGCGCGGACGCCGTAAACCCCGGCGACATGACCAAGGCGGTCTATGACCCCAAGGGCAAGGCCCAGGACATTTTTGCCTATGCAGACCAGAAAATGCCCAAGACGGGCGGAGCGTTCACCGGCGGCGTGTCCGGCGTGTCGCCCACCAGCGGCAGCACAAAGGGCTTCCGCAACATCTACTTCGGCAACGGCGCTCCCGCCTCCAGCCTGGGGGCCAACGGCGACGTTTACATCAACATCGGATAAGAGGAGGACACGAACATGATTAAAGCAGGCAATCACACCGTCAGCGACAAGGGCTTCACGGTGGTGACGGAGAACATCGGCGGGGTCCCCCGCCAGGCCGTGGTGGCAGAGCTGCCCGGCGGCATCAGCGACGAGGCTCTGGCCGCGTTCTGTGCCGGTCCCATTGAGGTGCTGGCCGAGGACGGCAGCACCACGGCGACCTACACCGGCCCCTTCCGCGTGGTCTCCCACGGGCTGAAACTGACCCGCACCAGCGAGGACAGCGATGTTGCCGCCCTGACGGCCCAGGTGGCGGAGCTGGAGGCCAAGCTGTCCCACGAGAAGAGCGAGAAGGAAAGCGCCCAGAGCGCCCTTGCACGCCTCAACGAACAGCTTACCACCCTCAAGATGACCCTGGAGGCCAACAGCGCGGACAAGGCCGTGGTTGACAAAGCTCCCGTGGAGGCCATGGATGCGGCGGGCAGCGTGTAAGGACTGGGCGGAGGCTTCCTGCCTGATCTCCAACCTCCTGGCGGAGCTGGAGCAGCCCTGCCGGATGTGCCGGGAGGACAGCCTGGTGCTGACCGGGCGCTCCCCCACCGGCGAGACCGTGACCATCCGGCTGGGGCCGGACCTGGTGCTGGAGGCAGAGGGCTGCGACGAGCTGCTGGATGCAGCACGAAAGCGAGGGTGCCCCGATGGCTGACAGACAGACCGATGACTTCAAGCTGGGCAACAAGGCGGCTGATATGTGGCTTTACACGGCAGACGCCTGCGCCAATGAGAAGGTCATCCCCAAGAAATACCGCTACACCACCGGAACGGCCCTGATGAACGGTGCAGAGGCCATCTGCTCGTGCATTGAGGGCGCAAACCTCATTGACCTGCGGGAGAGACCGGCGGAGCGGCTGGCGATGCAGCGTGAGGCCCTTTGCGCGTGCAAGAAGCTGGAGCGGAAGATACTGCGGATGGCAGAAAGCAAGCAATACCCCGGCGTGAGCGGCCAAAAGGCCGCGACCTGGAGCAAGGCGGTGATGACGGTGCGCTATATGTGCGCCGCCTGGTACGAGAAGGACCGGAGCCGCGCTGCCCAGGCAAGAGAGGATGTTCGGCGGCGATAGCTGCCTTTCATTGGGGTATAGCCTGTTCGCGCCGTCAACTGGGGCCTGCGCTCCCCGAACTCGAATGACAACAACGCGTACAACATCAACACCGACGGCACCGTGAACAACAACAACGTGTACAACGCCAACTTCGCGCCGCGTCCCGCTCTGATGGAATTACCGTGTACAAGTAGCCCTTGCGGCGAAAGCAGAGGCCCATCATCAAAGGAGGCTATATCCCGTCGTCCGTGGACATGAACACGGGGGATAAACACATGGCACCGACGCTGCCAGGCTCGCTACCGGGGAAAGCCCCGGACACCTCCGGCGGAGGGAGATACTGGCCGCTATCAGCGATGCCGGACCTGCGCTCCACCATCCGAAAACCAAGCAAGGATGTGTGATATGACCTATCAGGAACTGTGCTCCTTTGACACCCTATGGACGGCCTACCACCGGGCCAGACGGTGCAAGAGGGGCAAAAAGAGTACGGCACCCTTTGAGTACAGCGCAATCGAGGAGCTGCTGATACTCTCAAAATCGCTTTTGCAAGGGACGCACCAGCCGGACCCGCTGGACGCGTTCTATATCTACGAACCCAAGAAGCGGCTTATCCAGGCCCCGACGTTCCGGGACAAGGTGGTGCAGCACGCGCTCACGGATTACATCGTCTACGACGAGCTGGCCCGGAGCTTCACGCTGAACACCTACGCGGCCCAGTACGGCAAGGGGACCCATTACGGGCTGGAGATGCTGAAACGGCACATGAGGACCTATTTTCTGCGGCGGAAGGGCGCGGACGAGGCGGCACGCAAGGCCGCTGGTCTGCCCCACCGGCCCATGGAGGAATGGGACTACGCCGAGGGCTGGGTCATCAAGGGCGACATCCGCCACTTCTTCCAGAGCATCGACCACCGGCGGCTCAAGGCCGCGCTGGAACCCCGGTTTCCCGACCCGGACATCCGGGCGCTGATGTGGCGATACATCGACGCCGTGGACGAGGGCCTGGCCCTGGGACACCAGACGAGCCACATCTACGCGGTGTTCTACGTCAGCTCCTTCATGCACTATGTGGGTGAGAAGCTGCACCTGCCGCTGGCAGGGATGTATATGGACGACTGGTATGTGATCTGCCCGGATAAGGCGACGGCGGTTGAGGCTCTGCGCCTTGCAAGGCTTGAATTTGCCAAGCTGGGCCTGGAGCTGAACGACAAGACCAACATCTTCCCCTTGCAAAACGGCATCGACTTCTGCGGCTTCCACACCTATCTGACCCGGACGGGCCAGGTGGTCAGCAAGCTGCGCTACTCCTCCATCAAGCGGATGAAGCGACGCATCCGGCTGTGGGAGAAGCAGTACGCAGCGGGCGAGGTGTCGCGGGAGAAAATCATGGAGAGCTTTACCGCCTGGGAGGCACACGCCAAACACGGCGACACAAAGCAGCTCCGCAGAGAAATGCGGTCCAGGTTGTTGATGGCTCTGGACCGCGCAGACGAGGCCAGGCGGGCGGCGGGCATCCCCGCTGCCCGGCCCGGACCTGACGAAAGGAGAACAAAACGATATGGGACAGTTACTTTCCAATCTGGCAAACGGCAGCCTGGTGAAGCTGGCGGAAAACAGCAAGCCCACCAAGTTCATCAAGCTGGACAATGACCACTACGGCACCGGCACGGGCGTGACCCTTATCCGCAAGGATGCTTTCAGTGAGATCGCATGGAACGCCTCAGACAGCAACTACTACAAAAACCGTTACTTCGGCTGCACCCTGGACAACTTCTGTGACGGCATCTGGCCGCTGAAGCTGGACGAGAAAATCCGGGAGTGCCTGGTCCCCGTCCCCATTGTGGTGGCGGAAGGCAACCAGGTGGCGACGCTGCACACGATCTACCGCAAGGGCTTTGCCATCTCCTGCACGGAGGCGGGCGTGAGCGGCTGGCAGACGGAGGGCAAGGCGTTCAGCTATTTCTCCGACAACGCAAAGCGCATCGCCTATCTGGACGAGACGGCGACCGCCGTCCGCTGGGGCCTGCGCTCCCCGTTCTCGGATGGCGACTTCGCGTACTGCATCTCCCCCGGCGGCTCCGTGGACAGCCACCTCGTGTGCTACGCCTACTTCGCGCCGCGTCCCGCTTTTAATCTTAAATCTTCTATCGTTGTATCTGACAGCAAAGACAGCGATGGATGCTACACGGTTGAGAGCGTGCCGGGCAACGACGGCGGGCTGTATGTGAAGAACAACGGCCTGTGGGTCCGCGCGGTGTAAGAGAAGCACCCAGAAAGCCGGGCGGCGGCGTGCCGCTGCCCGGCAAATTCTATGAGAGGAGGCGGCGGTATGCCGAGCATCAATGAAGTTATCGAACGGGTGAACCGGGCGAGGCCGGACGCCATCGACGACGAGACCAAGGCGGCGTGGCTGCTGGAGCTGGACGGACAGCTCTACCGGGAGACCATCCTGCGGCACCAGCTCACGAGCGGGCGCGGGGCCAAGGGACCCGTCGCCGTCTGTCCCACCTGCGGCGGGACGGAAATCACCTATGACCGGGTGATGGACAGCAACCTGTGTCCGGCATGCGGCTGGACCGACCTGCCGGACTTTCCCAAGGCGTTCCCGGAGGACGGGGACAAGCCCTTGCTGGTGGAGGCCCCCTACGACGGGCTGTACGACCTGTACCTTATGAGCAAGGTGGACTTCTACAACCGGGAGGCCGACAACTACAACAACTCCGCCCTGGCGTACAACGCAGCGCTGGACGAATGGCGGAAACAGTATCACCGCAGGCACCTGCCCATCGGCGGCGGGGGTCTGACGGGTCTATTTTAGGAGGAGGGGCGAGATGAACCTGCCATACATGACGGCGGCGACCGGCAAGAACCGCAAGCAGATCATCGCCTTTGCCGGGCTGAACTACGGCCAGGGGGCCGGGGACGGCGAGCTGGCAGAGAGCTGGGGCCTCTCCTCCGCCCGCTTCCCGTGCCTCAGTCAGCGGGACGGGCGCAAGACCGCCGGGACCTACACCAGCCCCACGGGGCTGTACGCACGGGGGAAGCTGTGCGTGGTGGACGGGACCGACTTTCTCTATGACGGCAAGGTGGTGGGCCATGTGACTGCGGGCGAAAAGCAGTTTGCCACCATCAACACCAAAATCGTCATTTTCCCCGATAAGGTCTACTACGACACGGAGGCAGAGAAGTTTGGGATGCTGGCGGCGGAATACCCCGGCTTCCCCGGCGACGTGACCTTCACGGCCAACACCCTGACCGTGCCGGAGCAGAGCTACATCGACCAGGCGGCGGAAAACGCAGAGACCAAGGGCAGCGTGGCCGCCGACACATCCATCACCGCCTACACCGGGGCCAGCGTGAACAAGACCACGGGAGCGCTGACTATGAGCGGCGGGACCGCAGGGACCCCGGACAAGCTCAAGGCGGGCGATTACATTCAATACGACTGCGACAGCTCCAAGGAGTACATGGTGGTACAGAGCAGCGCAAAGCAGAGCGACGGGACCTACCAGATCACCTATCTGCTGCACACGGCGGCGCTGCACAAATACCCAGGCTTCGACGAGCTTTTCAAGGCCGGAGACGCAATCGAAATCTCCGGCTGTACGACCTGCGCCGCGAACAATGGCAGCCACATCATCCGCTCCCTGGAGGCGCGGAAGCTGACCTTCACCAAGGACATCTTCACCAAGACCGGCGTGGAGGCCGGGACGGTGATGCTGGAGCGGAAGGTGCCGGACATGACGTGCATCTGCGAGTGCGATAACCGCATCTGGGGCGCGGAGGGCAAGACCATCTACGCCAGCGCCCTGGGCGACCCGACCAACTTCTACGTCTACGACGGGGTGTCCACGGACAGCTACGCCGTGGCCGTGGGCACGGAGGGCGAGTTCACCGGGTGCATCGCCTACTCCAGCACGGTGCTGTTCTGGAAAGAGAATTGCCTGCACAAGGTCCTGGGCAGCTATCCGGCGCAGTATGAAATCTACACCTACACGGTGCCCGGCATCCAGAAGGGCAGCGAGAAGTCCCTGGCCGTCATCAACGAGACGCTGTTCTACAAGGGCCGCAACGGCGTGTACGCCTACTCCGGCGGGACCCCGGAGCTGCTGACGGAGAACTTCGGGACCCGGCGCTTCTTCGATGCGGTGGGCGGCACGGACGGCGAGCGCTACTACATCTCCATGCGGACGGAGAAGGGCGACTGGGAGCTGTACGTCTTTGATACGCTGCGGGCCATCTGGCTGCGGGAGGACGCGACCCACGCGCTGGACTGGGCCTATCTGGACGGGACGCTCTACTTCCTGGACGGGGCCACGGGCAAGCTGATGACCACCGGGCAGGACTACTCCGAGGAGGGCCTGGTGAACTGGAGCGCAACGCTGTGCCAGATGGACGAGACGAGCCACGGGCGCAAGTGCTATTCCAAGCTGTACCTGCGGGCGGACCTGGATGCCGGGGCCTGGCTCAAGGTGGAGATCAGCACGGACGGCAAGCCCTTCCGGCAGGTGTTCTCCACCCACAACGAGCGGGCCAAGACCCTGCAAGTCCCCATCCTGCCGGTGCGGTGCGACAACTTCCGCATCCGGCTGTCCGGCAAGGGCGGATGCCTGGTCAAGAGCATCATCCGGGAGTTCGCTCTGGGCAGCGAATATTAAGGGGGTGACAGAGCATGGCAACCACCCTCCCCGGCTCCCCTCCTTCGTTTGACCGCAACGACGTGAACGGGACCGTAAAATCTCTGTGCAACTACACCAGAAACCTGCAAGAAAATCTGGACTTCATGCTGGGGCAGCTTCAAAAGAGCATGACCGCCATACAGACCAGTGTGGAGGGGCTGAACAGCAAGGTCTCCAGCCTGCAAACCACCCTCTCCGGGGTGCAGCAGAGCGTGAGCGCGCTGGGCAGCGAGTACAACAAGCTGGCAGCCCGCGTGACGGCGCTGGAGCAGAAAACCAACTGAAAGAGGAGGTAATCCGACATGGCAAAACCCGATATGTCCAGGAACAAAGACCTGGCGGGCAAGACCGTCTCCAAGGGCGGCTACAACATCAGCTATAACGAGAACGGCTATGCCACCAGCGCCATCAAGACCGGAAGCAAGACCGGCAAGGCCGCCGCGCCCAGCGCCGACACGGTGAGCGGCGGCGGCAGCGACCGGGGCAGCTACGGCGGCAGCGTATATGACCAGGAGCATTTTTCCGATGACGAGCTGCGGAGCGCGGCGGAGGTCCGGGCGGCAGCGGCGGCAGGCAAAACGACCTGGGCAGACGCCCACGACTATGTGGAGCGCATCCGCAGCAACTACGGCTATTCCGGCGACAGCGACGGCAGCCGCTACATTCCCCTGGAGATGGGCGGCGGCGGTTTCTCCTACGAGGCGGCCCCCACCTACACCAGCCGCTACCAGAACCAGATCGACGACCTAACCCGCCAAATCCTTAACCGGGAGGCGTTCAGCTACGACCCGGAGAAGGACCCCACCTATCAGCAGTACAAGGAGAGCTACACGCGCAGCGGCGAGCGGGCGATGCAGGACACCCTGGGGCAGGTCAGCTCCCGCACGGGCGGCCTTGCAAGCAGCTATGCGGGCAGCGCAGCGCAGCAGACCTATGACAACTACATGGGGGCGCTGGCCGATAAAATCCCGGAGCTGAAACAGCTTGCCTACTCCATGTACCAGGACGAGGGCAACACCCAGAGGGCAAACCTGGAAATGCTGGTGGCCCTGGAGCAGGGCGACTACGCAAAGTACGCCGACCTCCTGGCCCAGTACAACACGGACCGGAGCTTCGACTACGGCGTGCATCGGGACAATATCAGCGACGAGCGCTACAACAACGAGTGGAACTATTCCGTGGGCCGGGACCAGATCGCGGACAAGCGCTACGAGGACGAGACCGCCTACAACCGGGAGACCTACAAGGACGAGACGGAGTACAACCGGGCGCTGGCAAAGGCCCAGACCCTCGCGGCGGGCGGCGACTTCTCCGGCTACAAGGCCCTGGGGTACACGGACCAGGAGATCGCGGGCCTCAAGAGCGCATACAACAAGGCACAGGCATCCGTTCGCTCCGGCGGTGGGTCCTCCAGAGGCGGCAGCTCCGGCGGAAGCAAGAGAGGCGGCTCAAGCGCCAGCGAGGACGTGTACGCAGGAATGTACAAGGCGGGCATCCGCAGCGAGGGCGACGCATACGCCTGGCTGCTGTCCGCCGGGTACAACACCACCCAGGCCGGAAAGCTGGCCGGGTATTACGCCGACTGGATGAAAAACCAGGGCGGCAAGGGCAGCGGCAGCGGTGGAAAGACGAGCCTGGACTGGGACCAGGACGAGGGCATCTTCACCTGGAACGGGCGCAGCTATTCCAGCGTGGAACAGCTTCTTAATGAAATCAGCCAGGCGGGCCTCACCGACAGCGAACTGGCAACGCTCAAGCGTAAGTTTAAGCTGTTCGGTTTTGACCTTTCGTAAGGAGGGAGTAGATTATGGCTTTGACCTTAAAGCAGACCGGGACCGGGAAAACCTGGACCAGCGGCAGCAGAAAGCAGGAGGAGAACAAGCAGACGACCGGGGCGAATACCGCCCCGGCTGCTGCGCCGTCCGCCGCCCCCGCCAGGAGGACGCAGACCTGGCAGGCTGGCGGGCTGACCTTAAAGCGGGAAAACGCAGAACTGCCTACCGTGCCGCAGGTCACGGCGGAAAAGCCTGTGGAGAAGCGGGGCTTCTTCTCCCGTCTGGGAGACACCATCCGAGGCGGGGCCAAGGGGTCCCTGGCCTCCAACAGCAACGCCATGAGCACCTTCTACGCCATGGGCCAGGGCGGACGCGACGCGCAGAACCGGGAGTACCTGGCGGAATATTCCCACAACCTGGAGCGGGCCAAACTGGACATGGACGCCATGCTGGCGGAAAACAAGGAAAAGCCCGGAAGCTGGAACGAGCGGGACATCCAGAGCCAGCAGTACATCATCGACGACTGGCAGCGGAAATACGACGCGATGGCAAAGGTGCTGGACGAGCAGGTGCAGCAGAAAGCGACCCAGGCCAGCTATGAGCTGGCTGACGACATTCAGCAGTCCTCTGCCCAGGACATTGAGCGGGCCAAGGAGGGGCTGGGCAGCGTGGGCCAGGTGCTTGTGGACGCAGGTGCTTCCATGACCCAGACAACGCTTGACGCAGCGGCCAACGCCCTGTTGGGAACGCCGGGCAGTATGGGCGCTTTTGCCATGCGTGCGTTCGGCGGCGGGACGCAGCAGGCCCGGCAGGACAACCCAAACTCCACCCTGGAGCAGCAGGTGCTCTACGGCACGGCCTCCGCCGCAAAGGAAGTCTTTACGGAGAAGATGTTCAACATCGCCCTGCCGTTCAGCCATGCCTATGGCGGCGGCGCATTGGACGACGCCGTGGAGCGGGGCATCCGCTCCGCCGTGAACCGCTTTGCAAAGACGGACGCGGGTAAGCGTGTGCTGGGCGGTGCGCTGACCTTCGGGGCCGGAGCGGTGAGCGAGGGCTTGGAGGAGTTCATCGGAGACTGGATGGAGTGGCAGATGCCCCGCATCTATGGCGGAGACGCGGCCAGTGCCGGAGAGACGCTGGAAAACTCCCTGTATGACTTCCTTGTGGGCGCGGCCTCCGGTATGATGGGCGGCGTTATCACCCCGGCCACCTACCACTACAACGTGGGCGAAACCGGCGCCCAGCAGGAGACCACCGCTCCCACACCGCAGACAGAAGCGACACCCCAGGCCACGGCGGCCAATGAGTTGCTGACCCAGGCAGCGGAGCAGGCAAGCCAGAACGGAAGCATCCACGGAAAGATGGCGGACCGTATTCTGGCTGACCAGGATGCCATGGCAGCCCTGGAGCAGGCGGCGGGTCGGGTGGTACAGGACGGCATGACCAAGAGCCAGCAGCGCAAGGCTGTCAAGAGCGCCGTGGAGGCCCTTGCAAGGACGCAGCGCGACGTTTCTACGAACGCGAGGGAAACTGCCCCCGCCGCAACGGAAGCCCGGCAGACGGCCACGCAGGAGACCGTGCGCCCCGCCATGCAGGTGGAGCAGCAGCGCCCTGCGGCGCAGCAGGCGTATGACATCCGCCGCGTGCGGGACGCTGCGGCCAGCCTGGGCGAGAACGGGGCCAAGGCCCTCTCCGCCAGCTACGACGGCAGCGTGCGGGCCGACGACTACTACGCAGGCTTCGCCTCCTACTACGAGGCGGGCATCTCCGGCATCGACATGGACAAGGTGCAGAGCCGCTATGCCGCGCAGCTCAACCAGGCGCAGCGCTTCGCGGCCTACTCCGCCGGTCAGAACGACGCGGCGGCCTCCCTGGCCCTGGAGCGGGAGGGCGTCAAGAGCGCCACGGTGTACGGCGACGAGGCGGGCTTCGTGCAGTCCGAACATTCCGCCAGCCTGCCCAAGGAGACCGTGCGCTTCTACGACAGCCTGGCCCGTGCCGCCGGGGTGAAAATCCAGATGGCAGAGGCCACCGGCAAGGGTGGCGCAAACGGATGGTACAGCAACGGCATCATCCACATTGCCAACGACGCCGAAAACCCCGGCACCGTGGTGGCAAAGCACGAGATCACCCACCGGATGCAGGAGATGGCCCCGGAGGCATACCGGAAGTACCGCGACTATGCCATGTCCGCGCTGACCGAGCGGGACGGCTCTACCGCCTCCATCGTGGAGCAGTACAAGAGCCGCTACGCCGAGGCAGGCGTGAACCTCTCCACGGAGCAGGCCATGGACGAGATCGCCGCCGACTTCACCGAGGCGCTGACGGTTGACCCGGCCAGGTTTGAGACCCTGGCAAAGGAAAACCGCAGCGTGGCCCGGAAGCTGCTGGATGCCGTGCGGGACTTCATCCGCAAGGTCAAGTCTCTGTTCAAGGGCAACAAGACCGCGCAGAACCAGGCTGCCGCCAACGCCTACGGCGTGAGCATCGACACCCTGGAGGAAGCGGCCCGCCTCTGGGAGGAGACACTGAAAGCGACCAGCGAGCAGACGGCAAACAAAAACGCCGCCCAGACGGACGGCGGCACAAAATTCTCTATCAAACGGACCTCTCAAATGACGCTGGCCCAGCAGCTCAAGATGTTTTACGACGGGAAGATGGCCTCCAGCGATGCGTTCTACTTCGGAGTGACCCCTGCGGCGCTGGAGAAGTCCGGCTTTGATGCGCTGCCCCTGGCTATGACCATCGGAGACTTCCGCAAATCCACCCAGAAGAAGCACAACATCCCCCGCCGCGTTCTGAAAAACCTTATGGGCAACCTGGCTTCCCCTCTGTTCTCCTTTGGGAGTGGAGACCGGGCCGGTATCGTTCTGAACGACATCGACGGCGACGGCTACACGCTGCTGGCAGCGCTGGAGCGCGGGACCGATATGGACCGCAAGCCTGTCAATGTCATCAACAGCCTGTACGGCCTGGAGCACCCGGCGGAATGGATTAAGAACCAGATCGACAGCGGGAACGAGTTTGTCCTGTACGATGAAAAAAGAGCAAATGCGTTTCTCCAGACCTACGGCTACATGGCCTCGGTGGGAGATGGCATTCGCTCTACGGGTGAGAGTGTAACCCAGAACGGGGCGGAAGTCAAGAACAAATTTTCTCTCAAGACCCCGATGGAGGAGACGGACAAGCTGCTGGCCCTGCACAACAAGGACGAGAACAGCATCCTGGCTGCCATCAAGCTGGGCGGCCTGCCCATGCCCTCTATCGCCATTGTAAAAGCCAGGGACGGGCACACCAAGTACGGCCCCATCTCCCTTGTGTTCAGCAAGGACACCATCGACCCGCAGCTATTCCGCGCCAACAAGGTGTACGGTGGCGATGCCTGGACGCCGACAGCTCCGCGAGTAGATTACCCCGTGAACAGCAAAAAGGCATCCCAGGTGGAGCACGAGCTACACCGGCTGGCCGGGGATGTCTCCGTGGCCGGGGGTATCTTCGGGAACAGCGCCGCCCTGCGCTCTGTGGGCATCGACGACACCAGCACCAGGAGCACGGCAGAGCTGGCGGAGAAACTGGCCTCCACAGACACGGTGCGGGCGGCCTATCTGGCAGACCAGGGCAAGAGCCTGGAGCCGGTGAAGATGGACAAGGTGTGGGACAAGTTCGGCAACGACACCCTGCAAAAGGTGATTGACCGCCTGGGCGTGAACACGCTGGCTGAAATCGAGGCCAGCCTGGAGACCGGCGAGAGCGTGAAGGACGCCCTGGGTGAGAATGCCGAGGTCATCCGCGACATTCTCCGGGACTACTACCGGGAACAGGGCGAACCCATGCTCCGCAGAATGGCCGTCAAGAGGCATTGGACCGACGCGGAGATCAACGAAAGACGGCAGACCCGCATCGACAATTCCATGGACGGCGTTTCCATCTTCGCCCTGGAGGACATCATTCGCCACGCATGGGATATGTACCAGGACGGCGGCGCGACCAAGGGCGAAATCGACCGGATGGCTACCTCTGACGCGCTGCGCAGCGCCGTGGATGACCACGCCGTTGAGGAGTGGATTGCCGGGAAGCTGGACGGCCTGCTGGGCGAGGCGGGCATCTACAATGGCAAGGACCCCTACACCCCCTCCGGCAATCTCCGCAGCTTCTCGCAGCTCCACTATGCCTACACCCTGGAGAACATCGTCAAGGCGATGAAGGAGGGCCAGGAGGAGCGCGGCGGCAACACCTGGGGCGCAAGCGCCAAGACCCTGCAATCCGTGGCGACGCCGGAATACCGCAGCATCCAAGAGATCAAGGCGGACAGCGGGCGGCTGGGCATGGACGAGGGGGCCGAGTATGAAGCAAAGCTCCAGGCCATTGATGACCAGATCGGCAGCATCATCACGAAGATCAAGCAGGGAAACAAGGCTCATTCCGACAATTCCTTCGTCGAGAGCGACATCATCGGCAGCATCCTGATGGAAACGTCCAAGGGCAAGAGGACGGTGGACGCTATCATGCGGGCCTTCTCCAAGGAGGGGTACAAAATCAGCAGCCAGACGGCCCAGGACATCCAGGCCGTCTACCAGGCGGCGGCGGAAATGCCCACCGGCTACTTTGAGGCCAAGCCCCAGCGGGCCGTCGGCTTCGACGAAGTGCTGGCCGCCGTCATCCCCGATGACAGCAGCAAGAAACTGCGGGACGGTCTGGAGCAGGCCGGTGTGCGGATGCTGGAATACAAGACCGGAGACGACGTGGACCGCCTTGCCAAGATCAACAGCGTGGAGGGCGCGCGCTTCTCCCTCAAGACCGTTCCCCCTGTGAAGCCGACAAGCGACGACTGGAAACCGGGGGCAACCTTCGACGAGGTTAAGGCCGCCCATCCGACCCTGTTTGCCCTGGACGCCGACGAGGCGGACACCCGCAACCCGACACAGATTTCCGGCACGGTCAAGAGCTACCGCAAAATTTACGACGCCCTCCAGGCGGAGAACTTCGACGGGACCATCCTGGATGCAAGCTCCGGCCTGGGCTACGGGACCAAAGCCGGGCGCGAGGAGTACGGCTTTGACGTGGACGACATTGAGCCGTTCCCGGATGCCAAGTACCAGCCGAACTACACCGATTACTCCGCCCTGGACAAGACCTACGATGTCATCATCAGCAACGCGGTCCTTAACGTCATGCCCCAGGACCTCCGCGACGCTATGGTGGTGAAAATCGGTGAAATGCTGAACCCCGGCGGGCGGGCGTTTATCAACGTGCGCGGCACGGATGTGAAGAACGCCGGGAGCAAGGTTGCCATCAACGACGATCTGATGGAGTATTTCATCTCCAACACCGGCAGCTATCAAAAGGGCTTCACGTCCAAGGAGCTGGTCTCCTACCTCAAGGACGCCCTGGGCGACGGCTTTACCGTGGAACCGACCCGGAAATTCGGCGCTGTCAGCGCCATCGTGACCCGCGACGGAGACAGGCTGTCCCTCAAGGGAAGGGACATTCTCCAGGAGAACGCCGCCTTGCAGGAGGAAAACCGGCTGCTGCGGGAGCAGATGAAGGACTACATCGCCATCCAGCGCCGAAACGGGAAGCTCCAGGAGAGCCGGGACTACTGGCAGGGCCAGACCCGGCGGACCCAGCGCGTGACCACGGACAAAAAGGCCGTGACCGCCGCCGCGAAACAGCTTATCCAGAACTACGGGGCCGACATCGCGGTGAAGGACATCCAGGGAGACCTCCAGAGCCTCTATGACTACATCGCCAGCGGCTACGACGGCAAGGACGAGCTGACCTACACCGAGGCCCGCCGCCGGGCGGAGGACATCGCGGAAACCCTGGTGAGCAACGCGGTGGCCGTGGACAGCGATATGTACGATGCGTACAGCGACCTGCGGGACTACCTGCGGACGACCAAGATCATCTACGGCAAGGAGTACCACGGGGACATCGCGGACTATGGCGACTTCCGCAAGCGGCAGTTCGGACGGCTGAACCTGGGCAGCGAGGGCCACACCAACATCGACCAGGTGTACCAGGAGCTTTCCTCCCGCTGGCCGGAGTTTTTCAGCGAGCAGGAGCAGACCCATCCGACGGACCAGCTCCTCCACATCGTGGAAGTGCTGGACGGCATCAGCGAGATCAACGAGTACAACCCCTTCTCCCGCCACATGGACCAGGCCGTGACCGGCGCGGCGAACGAGATCATGGAGACCTTCTTCGACCTGCCCCAGACGCGAAAGACCTTTGCGGACCTGCAGGCATTGAAGCTGGAGAACGCCAAGGCCAAGGGCCGAGAGCAGGTCCAGAAGGTGCGGGAGCAGTACACCACCCGCCTGGCGGAACTGCGGGAGCAGAACCGGCAGCGGGTACAGAACGCCATCGCCAAGGAGCGGGAGGCCCGCGAGCGGCAGATGGGTGCTCTGAAAGACCGCTATGCGGCCAAGGACGCAGCGGGCCGGGAACGCCGGGCGGCCCGTGAGCTGCGGGCCAAAATCACCCGCCATGCCAGCGCCCTGTCCCAGAAGCTCCTCCGCCCCAGCGACCAGCACCACATCCCGGAGGCCATGCGCGGAAGCGTGGCCGCTATACTGGAGAGCATCAACCAGGAGAGCCAGTACACCCTCGACGAGAACGGCAAGCGGGTGAAGGATGGCAGCGGCACCCCCACCAAGCGAACCGAGGCGTTCCGCGCCCTCAAGGAGCAGTACGCCAAAATCGTGGCCGAGGGCGGGGATATGGTCATTGACCCCTCCCTGCTGGGCAGCGACGCCGACGGCATCAAGGGCGGCTTTGATGCGGTCATCGCCATGAAGGACACCAAGCTGGCCGACATGAGCGTGGCGCAGCTTCAAACCGTGTGGCAGGTGGTCAAGGCCGTGGAGCACAGCGTGAACACGGCGGGGAAAGTCCTGTCCAAGGCCAAGTACGCCAGGACGGCGGACTGGGCGCAGGCTCTCTCCATCGGGACCAGCAGCCGCCGGGCCAAGAACATCCTGACCCGCAACCACGCCCTCATTGACCTAGAGACCCCGTACACCTTCTTCTCTCATTACGGAGAGGCGGGCAAGGCGGTCTACCGGATGCTGCGGGACGCGCAGGACCAGCAGCAGCTCATGGTGGACCATGTGGCCGAGGAGGTCCGCAAGATCGTGGACCCCAAGACGGTGAAGAAGCTGGAGGCGACCACGCATACCTTCACCACGGAGCGAGGCGAGAAACTGACCCTTTCCACGGCCCAGGTGATGGAGCTGTACGAGCTGGTGAAGCGCAAGCAGGCCCACGACCATCTGCTCAAGGGTGGCGTGGTGCAGCCAGAGATCAAAACCTCGCAAATCCGGCGCGGCACGGACAGCATCCGCCTGACGGAGGGCGACCTGGTGAACATCACCGGGACGCTGACACCGGAGCAGGTGAAGATCGCGGACGGCCTGCAAGGACTGACCCGTGGCGTGCTGGCCGACTACGGCAACAAGGCCAGCATGGAAGCCTATGGTTATAAGAAGTTCACCGAGAGCGACTACTGGCCCATCAAATCGGCCAAGGAGGGCCTGCACAGCAACATCGAAAAGGGCGGCAACAACACTCGCTCCATTAAGAACATCGGCATGGCAAAGACCACGATGCCCCACGCGAGCAACGCCCTGGACCTGGCGGGCATCTTCACTACCTTTGCCAACCACGCCTCCGACATGACGGACTATGCCTCCTGGCTCTGCACGATGGAGGACATCAACCGCCTGTTCAACTACCAGTTCCGGGACGAGGAGGGCAACCCAACCGGCAAGACCATCAAGGGCCTGCTGGACCGCGTGGGCGGCCCCGGCAGTCAAAAATACTGGCACAACCTGATGGAGGACATCCAGAACGGCATCAACGCCCCCGGCGACAGCCCTATGTGGGACATCGCCGGAAAGACCATCGGCGGCTTCAAGGGCGCAGCCGTGGGCGCGAACATCCGCGTGGTCATCCAGCAGCCCACGGCGTTCTTCCGGGCGGCGGCGGTACTGGACCCCCAGGACATGGCGCGGGGCCTTGCAAGAGGCGTTACGCGGGGCAGCGGATGGAGGAAAGCCCTGCAATACTCCCCCATCGCCATGCGGAAGGATGCGGGCGGCTTCGACATCTCCAGCCCCTACAAGATGACCGAGACGCTGTTCGACAACCGGACGAACGTGCGGAAGCTGAACGACGCCCTTTCCGCCCCTGCGGGTGCGGCGGACGCTGTGACCTGGGGCAAGCTGTGGAACGCCTGCGAGTGGGCCACGGCGCGGGAACACCAGGGCCTCACCAAGGGCAGCGAGGCGTTCTACCGGCAGACGGCAAAGCTGTTCGCGGAGGTCATCGACCAGACCCAGGTGGTAGACGGCGTGCTCCAGCGGTCCAACATCATGCGCTCCAGCAACGCGGTGGTGAAGCAGGCGACCAGCTTCATGGGCGAGCCGATTATGAGCCTCAACCTGCTGATGCGGGCCTATGACCAGGTGCGCTACGAACAGAACAGCCAGAAGCGCGGCAAGGCCATCAAGACGATGGGCCGGGCGGCCACGGCCCTGGTGGTGACGAACGTGGTCAACGCTCTGGCCCAGAGCCTTATCGACGCCATGCGCGACGATGACGAAGATAAAAAATACTGGGAGCGCTTCCGGGCTGCGTTCACCGGTATCTCCGGTGACGAGGAGACCCCCTGGGAGAAAGCCTGGAACGCCATCATGGAGGGCAACGTCGGCAGCAACATGAACCCCCTGGGGCAAATCCCCTTTGTGAAGGACGCGCTGTCCATCATACAGGGCTACGACGTTTCCCGCACGGAAATGGAGATCGTGTCCGACCTTATCCAGGCCGGACAGACGGCCATCCAGAGCGCCGACGGCCAGGGCAAGCGGACCAGGGCCTACGCCCTCAAGGGACTGCTGGCCGCCGGTGCAAAGATGTTCGGCATCCCGGCCTCCAACCTGACGCGGGATATGTGGGGCCTGGCCCGGAGCGCGGCGGTGGAGACCGGCAACATCCCGCTCCAGTATGAGATGGAAAAGGCTATCTACAACATCTCCAACACCGGCAACAAGAGCCGCTATTACGCCATTCTGTACCGGGCACTGGAGCAGGGCGACATGGACACCTACCAGCACATCAGGGACGACCTGATGAACAGCATGGGCGTGGACGGCGCAAGCATCGACAGCGCCATGCGGAGCCGCTACAACAAGGCCGTTGAGAAGGACCCGGACTACACCCTGCCCCAGAGGGCACGGGACCTTATCGGCAGCAGGGACAAATACGCCCCGGCCAAGGAGAAGGAGGAAACCTTCGGCGCGGACGACCTGGGCAGCAGCGCCTACCGGGCATACTCCGACCAGCGGGCCAGCGACTACCGCAGCATGGCCGACGACCTGGCGAGCAGCCCTATTTTCCAGGGAATGGACGACGAGGCCCGCGACAAGGTGCTCAAGGCGGCCTATGATCTGGCCGACAAGAGCGCCCTGGCGGACCATTCCGACGGGCAGTACGAGGTCAGCACCAAGTGGATGGCCCAGGCCGACGACGCAGAGGCCCAGGGCATCGAACCCTGGGAGTACGTCCTGTTCCACACCGCCTACAACGAGATGGAAGGGACCAAGGACGCAGACGGCAAGACCGTGAAGGGCGAGGCCAAGAGCGACCATGTGCGGGAATGGCTGGAGGACTTCTCCGGCCTGACCGACGAGCAGCGGGCTTTCCTCTGGGGGACCGTCTACACCAGCGAATGGTAAAGAAAGACCGGGCAGCGATCCGCTGCCCGGTTTCTCTTATTTGGAGTGCCAGGTTTTCCCGGTACTCTCTTGCGTGAGTGTGAGACCGCCGCCCGTCTGGGCGGAGTATGCCTCCGCAAAATCTTCAAATGTGCTGCCGGTATATCCGGCATCTGACAAATCACTCCAGAGCCTCCAGCAGGTGCTGCCATACGCCGTCGGCCCGTATTCGCGGTCCGCTTCCTCACGCTGCGCCTCTGCCTTTTCCCTCAAGAAGCTGCTGGCAGCCCCATTCTCCCGCTCACCCATGAATGTGAGCCATTCATCATAGGAGATGTCGATGCACCCGGCATCGGACAGTTTTTTCCATTCGGACCACGACGAAAATGAGGGAGCGGACGCGTTCCGCAAACTGCTTATCTCCGCCTGGAGCTGCTTATTCTCCGCCGTCAGGTCATCCCGCGCTGCCGTGAGCACGGAGACACGGTAGCCAAGGATGCAGGTGCATACCACCAGCAAAGCAGCGGCTATGCAAAGCGGAACCACCGGAGACCGCTTTCCCGGCTTCGGCTGTTCGGTTTCAACTCCGGGCGGGGTCTGGCCCGCCTGGATGAACGGTGTGCCGCACAACTTCTCCCCCGGCTGGGGAGAAAGGCTTTCGCAGTCACACGGCTTTCCCTCCGGGACGAGCTGCCCACACTTCGGGCAGGTGTACCATCGTTCCTTCGGTATGGCCGGTACGGGCTTTTTCTCCAGGACGCTCCTTGCAAGGCGATAGAACACATACCCCCAGAGCAGGGCCGGCATGGTCCGCACGGCGTTCCCGTCGTATGTAAGGAACTGCCACACGGCCCATACGGCAATCGTGTACACAGCGCTGAATATCCGCAGGTATCGGACACGGAGCGGTTTCTTTCGGAGCAGAGCCAGAAGCATAGGCCCTGCCCCGTATGTTGCAGCGGTCACAAGGGCGCTGACGGCAAATTCAATCCAGATCATAGGGCAATCCCTCTCTTTCAAATTTTTATCTGCTTCGGGGCGAAAAGGATGCGGGGCTTTGATATGCTCAATGGGAAAGGCAGGTGATACCAATGGAGTGGAACATCATTGTGGGACTGGTATGCACGGTGCTGGGTGCTGTCATCAGTTATGCCACCTTCTCCCGCAACAAGGGGAAAGACGACAGGAGCAACGGCCAACAGCTCGGCACCGTTTTGACAGAGCTGGGGTACATCAAGTCCAACACGGACGAGATCAAGACGGAACAGCGAGAGCAGCGCAAGACCAACACAGCGGTGGAGGGCCGTCTGGCTGCCGTGGAGGCCAGCGCCAAGTCCGCACACCACCGCATTGACCATCTGGAGGCGGTACGAGATGAAGAACATTAAGACGACCACGCGGCGGCTGTTCGTGACAACGCAGATTGCCGCGCTGGGGTGGGTCACGATGTCCTACCTCATCGCCCTGTACGCCACGGTGCGCCTGGGCCAAGTGTTCCCGGTGGTGGACCTGTCCGAGCAGGCCATCGAGACCATCCTGGGCGTGAACGTCCTCAAGGTGGTGGAGAACATCTTCGAGCACAACGACGGGGTGGTGTTCGGCAAGAGCAACGCACCGGAGAAGAAAATCAAACGAGATTGCTAAAGGAGGAAATCGAAATGAAAACCTACATCGGCACGAAAATCATTGAGGCGGTCCCTGCTATTCGCAAGGGCTGCAAAGTCTATGAGAAGGACCAGCCCATCGCCATGGGCATGGTCCCCGATGAGGAGGGCTATAAGGTCCGCTACCCGGACGGCTACGAGAGTTTCAGCCCCAAGGCCGTGTTCGAGGCGGCGTACCGCCCCATCGACAGTATGAACTTCGGGCTGGCTATCGAGGCCATGAAGAAGGGGAAGAAGTGCAGACGGGCGGGCTGGAACGGAAAGAACCAGCACATTGAGCTGGCCTCTGCCATCAGTTACACGTCCCCGGCTGGCACAATCGTCAATGCCGAGCACGCGGCCATTGGGAACAAGGCTATCGCATTCTGCGGCACTTCCGGCGTGCAAATGGGATGGCTTGCAAGCCAGGCGGATATGCTGGCCGACGACTGGGAAATCGTGGAGTAAAGGAAGGAGCACATCATGGATATTACGACAATCATTGAAGCGGCGGCTGCCCTTGTGGCTGCCGTCATCACCGCCGTGGTCATCCCCTATATCAAGAGCCGGACCACGGCCCAGCAGCAGGCGGAGATCAATGCCTGGGTGAAAATCGCTGTGACGGCGGCGGAGCAAATCTACCGTGGCAGCGGGCGCGGCGAGGAGAAGAAAGCCTATGTCCTCAACTGGCTGGCGGAGCACGGCATCACTCTGGACGAGGACCGCATCGACGCGCTCATTGAGGCCGCCGTCTACGAACTCAACCACGGCGTTCTGAAAGAAGGTGCGGGCAATGAGTAACAGCCCGCTGGTCAGCTACACCAAGCTGTCCCCCAACCATTCCGGCAAGCGCAAGCACGCCATCGACACCATCTCCATCCACTGTATGGCCGGGAACCTGTCCGTGGAGCGCTGCGGCGAACTGTTCCAGAACAAGGAACGCCAGGCCAGCAGCAACTACGGCATCGGCAGCGATGGGCGCATCGGTCTGTATGTGGACGAGGCCAACCGTTCGTGGTGTACCTCCTCCGCCAGCAACGACAACCGGGCCGTCACCATTGAGGTGGCGAACACCGTTGCCAAGGACCCGTGGCCGGTCTCCGACGCGGCCTACAAGTCCCTCATTGACCTGCTGGTGGACATCTGCCAACGCAACGGCATCCCCAGGCTGCTTTGGAAGGGAGATAAAAACCTCGTAGGTCAGGTAGACCGGCAGAACATGACCGTCCACCGCTGGTTTGCGGCGAAAGCCTGCCCTGGCGACTGGCTTTACAGCCGCCACGGCCAGATCGCCGCAGAAGTCAACAAAAGACTGGAGGCCGCAAAGGCCGGAAAGGATGAAGAAACTATGGACACCAAACAGCTCACGAGCTGCGCCGACACCGGGGACAACCCCTCCGCCTGGGCCAAGGAGGCCACCGACTACTGCAAGCGCAAGGGTATCTTCGCCGGAGACGGTGCGGGCAACTACGGATGGCAGAAGCCCATCACCCGCGAGGCCACGGCCCAGATCATCTACAATCTGCTGGAGGCCGCCGGTATGCTGGAGAAGCTGCCGGACGTGAAGTGAGATATTCCCACTTTTTGTACCAAAACGATAAAGGTTGTAAATCTTTATTACAAAGATAGCCCTTTTCCGTGGTACTGTCAAGGTGCCAAGGAGGGGCTGCGTGTGAAGATTTACGATTTTGAGGGACAAAAGAATATCTCCGGCGACCGCATCCACCAGGTGCGGGCGACCAAACGCATCTCCCAGGCGGACCTCGCTGCGAGGATGCAGGTCAAGGGCGTGTTCATCGAGCGGGAGGCCATCAGCAAGATAGAGACCGGGGACCGCTTCGTGACGGACTACGAGCTGATGATCTTTGCCGAGGTCCTGGGCGTGACGATGGACTGGCTGACCGGAAAAGAATAAAAAATTTTGAAATCCCCCTACGGATAGTAGGGGGATTTTTGCATCTTCCGGGGCTATTGACATGGCCGAAAAAAGTGTGCTAAAGATATACAAATGCTATGCAAAAGTATTGCAAATGGAGGTTTTCCTATGCCGAGATATAAGGGCGCACACTTGACCTGGAACGACAGATTGACCATTGAAAAAATGCTCCGCGAGGGGTACAGCAAGCCGCAGATCGCCCGCTATCTGGGCGTGCATCACAGCACGGTCTACGACGAGTGCCGGAGGGGTGCGGTGGAGCTGAAACGCAGCGACCTGACCACCTATATCTCCTACTCCGCCGATGTCGCCAAGGACTACCACCTGGACCGCAAGAAGAACATGGAAAAGCCTCTGAAAATAGGCAAAGACCACCGGCTGGCCCGGTGGCTGGTCAAAACCATCTCCGATGGGTATTCCCCGTCTGCTGCCTGTTCCATGCTGGGCAAAACGCCGGAGACCACCTTCTCCTGCACATTATGCCGTCAGACTGTGTATAAGTACATCGAGAACGGGGACTTGTGGCCCCTGACCAACAAGGAGCTGCGCTACAAGAGTGACCAGAAGCGGACCTACAACCGCGTGAAAGCAGCGAAAGCCCCCAGAGGGGACAGCATCGAGCATCGCCCGGAGCACATCAACAGCCGGGAGGAGCCGGGCCACTGGGAGATGGACAGCGTAGTGGGCAAGAAGGGCACCAAGGCCGCCCTGTGCGTCCTCACCGGACGCGTGACGCGGGACGAGATCATCCGCAAGATGCACGACGACACCGCCGCCAGCGTCGTGGGCGTTCTGGACCGACTGGAGCGCCGCATGGGGACCGCTATGTTCCGCCAGGTGTTCAAGAGCATCACCGTGGACAACGGGAGCGAATTTGCCGATTGCAAGGGCATGGAGCGCTCCTGTCTGCTGCCCGGAGAGAAGCGCACCCACGTCTACTACTGCCACCCCAGGTCCCCCGAAGAGCGCGGCAGCAACGAGAAGCAGAACCAGCTTATCCGGTGGTTTTTCCCCAAGGGCACGGACTTCCGTAAGGTAACGCAAAAAGAGGTGCGCCGGGTCCAGGACTGGATAAATAATTACCCACGGTTAATCCTGGACTGGCACCCCTCTGCGGAACTTTTCAACGTGTTCCTTGCAAGCCTATAAAGACTATAAAAAATTTTTCAAAGAAATTCGGGCTTTAGTATTGACATTTGGCAAATTTCTCAAAGTTTTTTTCACGGCGTGAAACACACAGGAAACCCGCAGGGAAAAAGGGTTGAAGCTGTGGGATGGAGGATGTATAATCGGGCTACAAAACCAAACAGAAAACGGAGGAGAGAGCGATGTTCCGGTTCAACAACGACTATAACCGGGGGGCGCACCCGGCGGTATTACAGGCCCTGGCCCAGACCAACGAGGAGAACTACCCCGGCTATGGGGCGGACCAGTGGTGTGAGAAGGCCCAGGCAGAGATCATAAAACAGCTGGGCGGGGCAGAGGCTCAGGTCCACTTCATCGTGGGCGGTACCCCCACCAACGCCACCCTGATCTCCGCCGCCCTGCGGCCCTGGCAGAGCGTCATCAGCGCGGACACGGGACACATCAACGCCCACGAGGCTGGGTCCATCGAGCTTACCGGGCACAAGGTGCTGGCTGTCCCGGCGGAGAACGGCAAGCTCACCGCCCGGGCGGTGGAGGCAGAGTGCCGCAAGTATCTGGACGGGGGCGCGCCCGACTACCTCACCCAGCCCAGAATGGCCTATGTCTCCAGTCCGTCGGAGTTCGGCACGGTGTACTCCAAGGCCGAGCTGGAGGCGCTGTCCGCCGTGTGCAAGAAATACGGCCTGTACCTGTTCCTGGACGGAGCCCGGCTGGGCTATTGGCTTGCCAGTGAGGGCTGCGACGTGACACTGGCTGATCTGGCCCGGCTGACGGACGCCTTTTACATCGGCGGGACCAAGTGCGGTGCCCTGTTCGGGGAGGCCCTGGTGCTGGTGAACCCCGCCTTGGGGGACCACTTCCGCACCTGCATGAAGCAGCGGGGGGACGTGCTGGCCAAGGGCTGGCTGATGGGTCTGCAATTTTACACCCTGTTCCAGAACGGCCTGTACTTCGACCTGGCCCGCAAGGCGGACCGGCAGGCCATGGAGATCAAGGCGGCTTTCCAAAAGGCGGGCATCCCCCTGTGGGTGGACAGCCCCACCAACCAGCAGTTCGCCGTGGTGAGCCGGGAGCAGGAGGCGGCCCTGGCGAAAGACTTCATCTTTGAACTGAGCCACGCCGTGGACGAGGGGCACAACTGCATCCGCTTCTGCACCAGCTGGAGCACCCGGGACGAGGAGGTGGCCGCTTTGATCGAGGCCATCGGCAGGCTGAACTGAATCACATAAGAGACAAGACGGCGGACCGCCGGGCGAGAGGGCCTGACGATCCGCCGTTTTTTTCCTGATTTTTTGCACTTCACTGGAAAAAAGAGTTGTTCTCTGCGGCGGTTATACGTTATAAATAGATACATCGTCATATGAAAACTACAACAGGACACAAAAGCTGTGGAGTTCGATAGCCGACGGAGACGCCGACTGTTTTTTTATGTGTTGTTGCGGTGGAAAAGAGGAGAGAGCGATGCAGAAAAAGCGCATCCTGAGCCTGCTGCTGGCAGTGAGCTGTTCCGTATCCCTGCTGACCGGCTGCGGAGGCAAGACCGGGCCGGAGACCAATGGCGGTGACGGGGAGCACGAAGCCATCACCATGACCGCCATGGTGCCCTTCCGCAACCCCAGCCACCTGGCAGACCTGGTACACGAGAAGTATCCGGAGATCAACATCGAGTTCATCCCCTACAGCGGCTATAACGCCACGGCCTATGCCGCGATGGAGCTGGCCGCCGATGAAATGACGGATATCTATTTCGGCAGCATGTACGCCCCGGCTGTGACCGACGTGAGCGACCATCTGCTGGATATGTCCGCCTATCCCTTCACGGACAACTTTACCGACCAGCGCCTGCGGGAGGTGACGGACGACGGGCACATCTATATGCTGCCCCTGTATTACTCCGTGCTGGGGATCACCTATAACAAGACGCTGCTGGACGAGCACGGCTGGACGCTGCCCACCTCCCTGGAGGAGCTGGAGGCCCTGGCACCCCAGGTGGAGGCCGCCGGCTGCCAGCTGGCGCTGGACCAGGTGCAGTTCCCCGGCTATGGTTTTCAGTATCTGTTCAACATCCTCAGCGCGGGCTATGCCAACACCATCGAGGGCCGCAAATGGCAGAACAGCTTTTTGGCCGGGGAGGAGAACGCCCTGGACAACGCCGACCTGGTGGCCCAGGCCCAGGATATCCAGCGCTGGCGGGATGTGGGGATGCTGAACTTCAGCGGCGACCCGGACAGCGACACCAGCACCCGCGCCGCCTTTTTAGAGGGCAATACCCTGTTTATGATAGGCAACCTGACCTCTGTTTCGCCGGAGGAATCCAGCGACGAGTTCGGCCTTATGCCCTATCTGTCTGAGGACGGCACAGAGAATACTTATGTGGCCAATGTGACCAAGTTTGTGGGGCTGAACAAGCACCTGGCCGACCCGGGCAATGAGCAGAAGCTGGAGGACGCCCTCCATGTGATGGAGGTCATCTGCACCGTAGACGGAATGCGCGCACTGAGCGTGAATATGGGCGCTGACGTGCTGGTGCCCCTGAAGGACTTTGTCATTCCCGAGGAGAGCGTTTATAAGCCCATTGAGCAGGCGCTGAACGAGGGCTATGTCGCCCCCTATATCTACACCGGCTGGGAGAATGTGGTGGTCCCTGTGGGGGAGAAGATGTTCTCCTTTATGAAGGGCGAGTGCGACATCAACGCAGTGCTGAAGACGCTGGATGACAACCAATATCTGCTTCGGGACAACTCTGACCGGGTCTATACCACTGTGACGGAGGAGCTGAGCGTGGAGGACTGCGCAAAGCTGGTGGGCATCCAGTTTACCAAGGCCAGCGGCGCGGATGTGGCCCTGGTGTCCACCAACAAGTGGTATCAGACGGACGAGGACGTGGCCATGAACACCAAGGGCGTGCAGTGCCCGCTGTATGCCATGCCCATCACCGACCAGGAGCTGACCGCCATGCTGCCCACCGGCTGGACGGGCACCATCCAGACCGTCACCCTCACCGGCACGCGCGTCAAGGAGCTGGCGGAGACCGGCTATGACAAGTTTGGCGACGGGGAGCACCTGTTCCCCTATGACCTCATCATGCCAGACGGTGTTGCCCTGGAGGACGACAAGACCTATACCGTGGTCATCTGCGGCGCCAGCAAAGCGGTGCAGGAGGAGGGCAGCGTGCAGGACACCGGCATCGTGGGACTGACGGTGATGCAGGACTATCTGAGCCGGTTTGATACCTTCTCCCCGGCAGATATTACATGGAACTGAGTTGGGAGCGGCGAATGGAGAAAACGAAAGCTGACCGGGACCGCGGTCAGATAGTCAATAAAAAAGAGCTGGTCGGACAGACGGCGCGGTTTATCGGGATGATCGCACTGATCATCGCGGTGAGCGTTGTCGCCTTCACCCTCTTTTACACCCGGTATAACGACAGGATACTCTATGCCGAGCGGCTGAGCCAGATGCAGGACGTCACCGTTCAGCTGTATTCCGGTCTGGAGGACGTGGTGGGCACCCAGTGGAGCAAGGTGGACGTGCTGTCCAACTATATAGAGGCGGCCACCCCGGACTGAAGTTGTTCAGCAGCCAGGGCAACGAGCTGATCCATGGCTATAACGTCTATAATGCGCTGGAGGGGATGGAGTATCTCCACGGGACGTCCTTCGACGCGGCCCGGGAGGAGCTGGAGGCCAGCGGAATGGTATACTCCAATGCCGTTTTGGACGGGGAGGAGTATTTCTACTCCATGTACCGCATGGAGAATGCCGAGTGGACGCTGGTCTTTCTGGTCAACGCCAGCGCCGTGGCCATGAACACGGTGGAGCTGGTCAATACCACGGTGATCGTGGTCATGACCTTTGCCGTGCTGATGACCTGTGTGTGTGCGGGCTTTATTTTCTGGATGCAGCGCCGCCAGCAGAAGAAAGAGATGGCCATCGCAGAGGAGAACAACGCCAAGCTGGAACGGCTCAACGCCGAGCTGGTGTCCGCCAACAAGGCCAAAAGCGAATTCCTCTCCAACATGTCCCACGACATCCGCACCCCCATGAACGCCATCGTGGGCATCACCGACCTGATGGCCCACGAAGGGGATACCTCGGACAAGATGCACACCTACATCGAAAAGGTGCTCATGTCCAGCCGTCATCTGCTCAGTCTGGTCAACGACGTGCTGGACATGAGCAAGATCGAATCCAGCGAGGTGGCCCTAAATCAGGACTCCATCAGTCTGGCCGAGCAGGTGGGCCAGGTGGACAGCATCATCCGCTCCCAGACCAACGAGCGGGGGCAGAGCTTCCGCATCCGGGTCCACGAGGTGGCCCACGAATATCTCATCGGCGACGGGGTGCGCCTGCGGCAGATCTTTTTGAACCTGCTGTCCAACGCGGTGAAGTATACCCCCTATGGCGGGTACGTGCGCTTTGACCTGACGGAGCTGCCCTGTGACAAACCCGGCCACGCCACCTTCCGCATCACGGTGGAGGACAACGGCTATGGCATGACGCCGGAGTTTGTGGCCCACATCTTCGAGCCCTTCACCCGGGCTGCCACCGAGGGCGAGGCCCGGCGGCAGCTGGCGCGCCACCCGGCGGACGTGATCTTGCTCAACGGCTATCTCCACGACGCGCACCTGGCGGACACGGTGAAGGCCCTGCGGGAGAGCGCCCGGGACGCGGTGCTGCTGTTCTGCTGCGACTATGCCCAGCCGGAGCAGGTCCACGAGATATTGGCCAAGAGCGGCGTGGACGGCCTGATCGCCCGGCCCTTCTTCCTGTCCAACCTGATCCGGGCGGTGGACGGGGCCAAGGACAGCGACATGGCGCTGCCCCAAAAGAGCGGCTCCGTCCTGCGGGGCAAGCGCTTCCTGTGCGCCGAGGACAACCTGCTAAACGCCGAGATCCTGGAGGCCACCCGGGCCATCCGCGCAGGGGAAAATCCCCTGGGCCAGACCATCCCCATCCTGGCCATGACGGCCAACGCCTTTACCGAGGACATCCAGGTCTGCCTGGACGCGGGCATGGACGCCCACGTGTCCAAGCCCCTGGAGATATCCGTGCTGGAACGGACCTTGCTGAGCGTAACAGGGGGAAATATCGCGGGGGGGGACACCTGTTCGCCACCAGAGGACATAATCTTTTGAGCGCGAAGTGAAAGTGCCCTAAACAAAACAAATCAGGGGGACGGTTCTTTTGATTAGAGAACCGTCCCCCTGATTTTACGACCAAGCAAAAAACTATTGACTTCAGGGCACTATACCGCTATAATTAGAACATAAGTACAGGGTCACCTGTGTATAATATTGTTGATCTTACTCCGGTGTCCTACGGGCCCGGGGTTTTTTTATACGGAGGAAGCGCATGGACAAGATTTTTTCGACCACAAATAAGCAGCTCCGTCAGCTACGCACAAGAGGTATGGTGATTTCTAATGGCAGCCGGGCCAAGAGAATCATTGAAATGGAAAATTACTATAATTTGATCAATGGATACAAAGGTCTTTTTCTGGACAGAAGCTATACTGGGCCGGATGAAGCCTATCTGCCCGGAACCAGGTTTGAGGAAGTCCATGCACTCTATTTATTTGATCGAGAGCTTAGAAATATTTTTATCCGTTACATACTCGAAATCGAGAACAATGTAAAAAGCGTATTAGCTCACGATTTTTCGGGGAAATACGGTCATGACAACTACCTTAAAGTATCTAATTTCGATACCAGCGTAAAACGGTGGGAACGAAAAACATCGGCGCAGAAAATTGGTGACGTTTCCGATCTGATCTCTAAATTGCAGCATGAAATAGCACGGCAGCTGGATAAAAATAATCCGATGATCTCTCACTATATGCTGGAGTATGGCTATGTGCCGCTGTGGGTCTTGGTGAATGCTTTAACGCTTGGTTCCATCAGCAAATTCTATTCCTATTTATCGCAAAAAGATCAGAATGACATTGGTCGTCACTTTATGTTGAAGCCTGACGAAATGAACAGTTTCTTGCAGGTATTGACGATCTTCAGAAATGCCTGTGCCCATGATGAGCGCCTTTACAACTTAAAAGCATTGCGCCGCAGCATGAAGCCCAACAGCATTCGCACAATGCCGATCCATACCAAGATGGGAATTCCAGTCGGAACGGATAATAATCCTGTTTGCGGCAAAAACGATTTATTTGCCATCGTCATTATTTTCAAGATCATGCTTTCCAAATCGTCCTTCAATACCTTTGTTCGCGCGCTTAAAAAGCAGTTAGATGTATTAAATAAGGCGCTGACTACCATCAATATCACCGCAGTAACAGATGCAATGGGACTTCCCGCGAACTGGGAAGATATTCAGACAATTTGAGCCATAACCAGGGGGACGGTTCCTGTGATTAGAGAACCGTCCCCCCTGATTATAATTGTAATTACATTGTGTTGACATTTTTGCTTTTTGGTATATACTCAAGTTGAGGTGAATGCTATGAACACGATCAATGTCACATCTGCACCCAAGACCGCAACCTTTCAAATGCGGATCAATCCCGAGGTGAAGCAGTGCGTGGAGGACATCTATGCCCGTCAGGGCCTTTCCTTTACCGACGCAGTCAACATCTTCATTCAGCAGTCCTTGAACATGGAGGGTCTGCCGTTTCTGGCTTCGCCTGAGAATGCGGAATACATGAAGGCAAAAGCCATGCGCCGCCTGTTGGATGAAGCGGAAAAAGGCTGGGCATCTGCGGAAAAGGACGGTTGGGTATCCGAAGAAGATGCTTACCGCGCCCTTGGAGTGGCCGAATGAAGCTGAGATATACGCCGGAAGCATTATGCGATTTGCAGGAAATAAAACGGTATATCAAAAGTGAGCTTCATAATCCCACCGCTGCAAACCGGATCACAAAGGCCATCCTTGACGGCTGCGCCCAGCTCAAGCAATTTCCTGAAATGGGTGTATCTATTCAGGCAAAGACTGGTTATGAAACTGACTTGCGTATGCTGGGGGTCGAAAGCTATATCGCCCTTTACCACATTGAAACGGAAGTTGTTTCTGTTGGCCGCATTATCAACGGCCGTCAGGACTACATCCGCATTTTGTTTGGATAACTACGGGGACGGTTCCTATGATTAGGCACTAATCACAGGAACCGTCCCCCTGATTTCTTTTGGGATTTTATGCTTTCCCCGGCAGCGGGGCCAGGGCGGTGAGGCGGATGCGGGCCAGCTTGGCGGGGGAGAGGCCCGTGCGCTGGGTCCAGATCTTCTCCGCGAAATAGAGCATGGTGCGCACCTCATAGGCGGGCAGGGGCTGCTGGCTGTAGATGCACTTTTCCATCAGGGCGGCCACCCGGGTATACTCCCCGGGGCGCAGGATGGGCAGCTGGGTCCGCAGGCGGTCCTCCGTGGCCTGAGTCTCCCAGCCCAGGCGCAGGCCCGGGTCGACGATCTGGAGCATCCGGGCGATCCACTGGCACAGCCACAGGCCCCGGGCGGCGCTCTTCACCCACTGATAGGCCCGCAGGCGGCGCAGCAGGGCCAGCCAGCACAGGGCCTCCAGCAGGAAGAGAAGGGCCAGAACGAGGATGAGCAGGGCCAGCCCGCCGCCCAGCAGCAACTGGGGCAGGGGAGAGGGGGCCTGTTCCGTGTCCTGCTTGGGCGGGGAGGAGGGCCGCTGGGGCTGGGACTGGATAGACGCGTCGTCGTCAGACAGGGAGACGGTGCGCTGCACCTGCTGGGGGTGCTCGGCCAGCTGGCGGAGCATATAGGCGTCCAGATAGAAGCCGGGGGTCACGTCCACGGGCACCCAGCCCATGCCGTCCAGATAGATCTCCACCCAGGCGTGGGCGTCCTCCCCGGACAGGGGGACCAGTTCCCCTGCTGCGGTGCGGGACTGGGGCAGCAGATAGCCCTCGGCGTACCGGGCGGGGATGCCAAAGCTGCGATAGGCCAGCACGGCGGTGGCGGAGAACAGGGCGCTGTTGCCCTCCCCCTGGGTGAGGAACCACCGGATGGGCTCCGCGTTCTCGGGCACGGAGGCGGGGTGGGCGTGATAGACGGTCTGGTTCTTCAGGGCGGTGCGGATGCGCTGGGTGGCGGCGTACAGCCCCTCCGGGGCGTCCCCATTGGGGTCAAATACCTGGGCGATCAGGTCGGACAGGCCGGGGTCTACGTCCAGATAGGTGTCATAGACAAAGGCCCGGTAGACCGACTCCGTCTGGAGATAGTCCTGCTCGGCCTGGGTCTGGGGCCTGGTAAGCCAGTCGGGCTGCTGGAGCAGCTCCCCGGGCAGGGATCCGGAGCGTTCGGAGAACCGGTAAGAGCGCAGCCCCAGAATGCCGGGAGCGCGTATCGCGCCGTCTTTCTGGCCGGTGAGGGACTGATCGGTAAGAGAGAGCAGAGAGTAGGGCAGACAGAGCCGGGAGCGGTCAGCGGAGACATTCTCCACAGAGATGATGTTCTCCGCAGGTTCGGTCTCCTGCCCGGCGGCGAGGAACGCGCCGTATTGGCTGACGGGCTGCAGGTTCTGCCCCTCCAGCCAGGAGAACAGGCCGGTGTACTCCCCGGCGTAAGCCGAGCGGGCCGGTGGCTTCCAGACCCCGTCCTCATACCGGCCCCCCACATAGCCCCGGAGATAGACGTTCTTCTGCTGCTGGGTGCGGACAGTCAGCACGGTGTCCGTGCCGGTCTGCATCTTCTCGGCGTGGCGCAGGTCGCCTTCGGGCAGACTGTCGGAGCCATAGCACAGGGTGTGGACGGCCTGGACAGTGTTGGCCCGGGCGGCATCTATCCACTGGAGGGTCCCGCCGGACAGGACCAGGGCCAGGGCCACGGTGACCGCCGTGAAACGGACCAGCCAGTCCAGCTGTGCCCGGCAGTCATTGCCAGACAGGCGATAGAGCCACAGGCCGGACACGCCGCTGCACAGCAGGGCGAAGGCCAGGGGGTCGAAGCGCTTGAGGCCGATGGTGACCAGGGCGCAGACAAAAGTGACGGCAACGGCCCGGACCACGCCGCCATCGGCGGCGGTGTGCCACACCAGCACAGCCAGAATCAGCAGCAGCCACAGCAGAAACAGGTTTAGATCCGTCCGGTCGGCGGACAAGGACAGCCGGGGCAGGGCATCGTCATAGGCCAGGTTCCACCAGCTGATGCAGTAGTTCGCAAAGCCGGCCCCGCCGTGGAGCAGCGGTTGGTTCAGCAGCAGGGTGATAAGCGCCGCCAGCACCGCCGGAACGGTCCAGTTGGGCACGGGTTTGGGGGCCTTCCACCCCAGTAGAGCGCAGCTGCCCAGCGCCAAAGAAGATACGATGAGACAGAACAAAAAGGGCATAGCCCCATCCCGCTGGACCAGGACCAGCAGGGCACGGCACAGCCCCAGGAGAAAGCACAGGCAGGTCAGCGACAGGTACACGGTCTTTCGGACGGGGAACGGGTTCCGCGGCATGGCGGGATGCGCCTCCTTTCTGATAGGCTGATAGGGTACGGGCCGTTACACGGGCAGCTGCAGCTTGCCGTCCTCCAGAGCGGCCAGGGGCAGCTCCATCATATAGCAGTCGGCCCGCCGGGTCAGCCGCGGCCGGTCGCAGTTGGACACACACAGGGCGGTGACGCTTCGCCGGGCGGCCAGGGAGTCCACCTCGGGTACCAGGGGGCCGGCGGTGATATAGATGATCCGGGCAAACTCCCGCTGGGCGTTGGCAGCCAAAAAGCGGCGGACACCGGTGCCCGTCTGCTGGGGCAGGGTGAAGGACATCCATTGCAGCACCGTGTCGGCGCTCTCCTCCTGGCTGCGCACGTCGTGGGACCACAGGCCGCCCCGGGCGGAAAAGACGTTTTGGTGGGGCACCCCGTCCCGGGCCAGACGGCTGCTGACGGCGGCGGCCAGCCGCACCGCCCCCACCACCAGCTGGGGCGGGACGGTCTGCTCGTCCTGGGCCAGACCGGCGTCTAAGATGACGGCGGTGTAGTTGTGGGCGGGCTCGCTGCCCTGGCGGACGATGAGCTCGTTCAGCTTGCCAGACAGCTTCCAGTGGATGGAGCGCACGTCGTCCCCGGGGGCATAGGGGTGCAGATCGAAGATCTCGGAGAACTCCGGCCCCCGGCGGTTGAAGAACTCCAGCTCGTTGTCCATGCGGCCCAGGCGGTTTTCAGCCGGGACCAGGCGCAGGGACAGAGGGGTGGGCACCACGATGACAGAGGAGGGCTTGGGACAGGGGATGCTCCCGGCGCACAGGCCCAGAATGTCGGTGCCCACGGCGGACAGGCAGGAGACTTCTGCCGCGCCGCACAGGTCAGAGGTGATGGATACCTGGAACTGAATGACGCCGTCGGACAGGTACAGCCGCCGCTCCTGCTCCACCACGTCGTCGAACATGCCGTTGTGCCAGCGGATGCGCAGGGTGATAAGACCCATGACCCAGGGCCGCCGGGGGCAGGTGATGTACACGGTGATGGGGCAGGGCTTGCCCACCGGGCAGCTGGCGGGCACCTGGAGGGACATGGTCACCGCGCCCATGTCCCGGCGCAGCAGCCAGAACAGCAGCAGGGGCAGCAGGACCAGCAGCGCCGTCATGGCCGCCAGAAACGGACTGCCCGACCAGAAGGCCAGCCCAGCCGCCATGATAATAACGGCGGCATAGAGCGCCCGGCGTTTAAGCATGGGGCCACCTCGGGGCGGCGGGGGGCGGGACCTGGTGCAGCACCTCGGTCAGCAGGTCCTGGCTGGTCACGCCCTCTACCCGGGCCTGGGGCCGCAGCACCAGACGGTGGGCGCACACGTCGCTGAATACGGCCTGCACGTCCTCGGGCACCACATAGTCCCGCTGCTCCAGCAGGGCATGGGCCCGGGACATGCGCACCAGAGCGCCCACGCCCCGGGGGCTGACGCCCAGCTCCACCAGGGGCAGCTCCCGGGTGGCCTGGCACAGGTCCACCATATAGCCCAGCACGCTGTCGCCGGCGTGGACGGTGCCCAGATACTGCTGCACCTCAATCAAGCTGGCGGCGTCGGCCACGGGGGACAGGTCGTCCAGGGGGTTCTGGGTCCGCTGGGCCTGGACGATGTGAATTTGATCCTCGCGAGAGGGATAGCCGATGGGCAGACGGACCATGAAGCGGTCCAGCTGAGAGTCGGGCAGGGGCTGGGTGCCCGCCGCGCCCGCGGGGTTCTGGGTGGCGATGCACAGGAAAGGGGCATCCAACTGGTGGGTCTGGCCGTCCACGGTGACGCTGCGCTCCTCCATCACCTCCAGCAGGGCGGACTGGGTCTTGGGGGAGGTGCGGTTGATCTCGTCGGCCAGCAGCAGCTGGCAGTTGGCCGCGCCCTCCCGATACTCAAATTCCCCCGTTTGCTGGTTGAACACGGTGAAGCCGGTGATGTCAGAGGGCAGGGTGTCGGTGGTGAACTGGATACGCTTGAAGCGCAGACCCAGCACCTTGGAAAAGGCCAGGGCCAGGGTGGTCTTGCCCACGCCGGGGCAGTCCTCCAGCAGGATGTGGCCCCCGGCATAGATGGTCATCAGCACCTTTCGGACGATGTCGTCCTTGCCCATAAAGGCCTTGCCCACCTCGCAGATGATATGCTCAGACTGTTCGATTATCATGGCTGTTCGCCCTCCTCCTCAGACGGGGCATCAGCCTCATCCGGGTCATTTTCCGGCTGTTCCGGGTCGGTATTCTCGTCTTGGTCGGTCTCATTGGCTTTGCTGTCTTCGCCGGGTCCTTCGGACTGTTCCGGTTCAGTGGGGGGCTCCGGTGCAGCGGGTGCCTCTGGCTGCTCCTCCTGGCCGCCCGCAGCGGAGCCTTCAGGAAACTCGGGCATTTCCGGAATTTCTGGCATTTCCGGCAGTGCGGGCGGCTCGGGCAGTCCTTCCTCGTTGGGGTCTGGGGTGATCTCCGTCACCCGCTCCAGCCCCAGCACCTGGCGGGCGTTGTTCTCGCCGGCCAGCAGGTCGGTCTCATAGGGGTCCTGGTCAAAGGGGGACATGGCATCCCGCCAGGCGAACAGATAGTCCATCTCGTGCCCGGCGGCATCCCCGGCCAGCACCACCCGAAAGTCCGGGTCGGGGCCCAGGACGTTCTCATTGCTGTCCAGCTTCTGATACAGATAGACGGGCTTGGAATGATAGAAGGTGAGGTGGGGCGCTTCGGCGGACAGGAACGTCATGGAACTCAGCGGGCAGCCGCTGACCACGTCGTTGCCCAGTGTGGTCACGTTGGCGGGCACAGTGAAGGAGGTGAGGGCGGTGAGCTGGAAGGCGTTGGAGCCGATGGAGGACAGGGTGCTGTCCAGGTCCAGCGTCAAAGCGGTCAGCTGTGTACATTCGCTGAAGGCGAAGTCGTCGATGACCTCCAGCTTGGGGCTGCTCAGGTCAGCGGAGGTGATGCCGGTGCGCTGGAAGGCGCTGCTGCCGATGGTCCGCACGTCGGGCAGGACCAACTCGCCGGTGAGACCGGAAGCGAGGAACGCTTCATACCCAACGATCCACACATGATCGGCGTTGGACAGGGTAAACGCGTTGGGGCACTGATAAAAGGCGCTCTGGTTGATCCAGATGACACCAGACAGGTCGATGTCGCCGGACACGCCGGTGGTGGCGGCGCACAGCACCCGGGTCAGGTCGTCCTCGGCGGGGTCGGGGTCCTGGTCGGAATACTTCCAAAGGGATGGCTCGCTGTACAAAATCGCACCGCTGCCCTGTTCCTCAAGCTGATAGCCCGGACCATAGCATTTGATGTTGCCGTAATATCCGGGGTCTGGATAGCCCGTGCTGTCCTGGGGAAAGTAGTAGGGGGTATAGTAGTCAGAGAAGGAACTGGAGAAAGAGGCGCATTGGGCCTGGAGGGCCACAAAGCGCAGATTTCCCTTGTTCAGCGGACGATCCGCGATATAAAAGACACAGTCAGACACAGTGATGCTGTCCCTGGCGGCAAAGAAGATGCCCTCCAGACTGGTGCAGCCCCAAAACGCATAGTCGTTCACCGCGGTGACACTTGCGGGGAAGACGGCCAACGTCATGTTCTCGCAGCCCTCAAAGGCATACTTGTCAATGGTGGTCAGCACCGCGCCGTCGGGCAGAATGCCGTCCAGGGTGTGTTCGTTGAATTCGGTCAGACCGGTGGGCGCGTGGAGCAGGGTGGCATCCACGCCGTCCCCCTGGGGCAGGAGCAGGAAGCTCCACCCGTCCTGCACATAGGCGCCGAAGCCGGCGGCGGTGAAGGGCTGGGTCTCCCCCCAGGCTGCGGCATAGGCATCGGCGGCCTCGGTGCGCACCAGTACCTCCGGCGGGCTGAACAGGTCAAAGACCTCCCCCTCCAGTGCCGGGGGAGTATTCCCCAAAAACAGGGCCTGCCGGAACCAGCCGACCAGACTGCCCTCCTCCAGGGCGGTCAGGCTCCTGGGCAGGACCAGGGTGGTCAGGTCCCATGCGTCGGACAGGGCTCCGGCGGCGATGGTCGTGATGCCCTCGGGCAGGACACAGGTGCCGGAGACCGTGGCGCGGATGGAGTAGAGGACCGTTCCGTCCTTGGAGGTGATGAGGCCGTTGTTTTCCGCAAAACTCACCGGAGCGGAATCCTCGGTGCCGGTCTCACCCAGGGTATACAGGTTGCAGCCGCCGTCGGAAGCGGCCTGACTGAACAGGGCAAAGTAGGACACGGCAGCGGACTTGGGGAAATAAATGTCCATCGGGCTGGGGGTGAACGTCCAGAAATTCGGGTCGTTCCAGTCCGGGTAGAGCCGATTCCAAAGGGAGACCTGTTCAGTATTGACAGCGGGCGGGGTGTCGGCCAGGAAGATGAGGGATGGGACAGAGTGGGCCAGGGGCACCACCACCTGGCTTACCTCAGCGGGGACTGTGATGGGCTTGTCAAAGCGGGAAGGGATGCCCAGCAGCCGGGTCATGTCCTTGTTATACATCAGCCCGTCCTCGGTGGAGGCATACTTCTCGTTGCCCGGGTCGGCCTGATAGCCGTCGTAAACGGTGAGAAAGCTGTCGTCATCCAGGCCGGAGAAACTCATGTACAGCAGCGTGTCGGGGATGGAGATGGTGTTCACACTGCCCATGGCGCTTAACACCTGGGTGCCCCGGGGCAGCTCCACGCTGTCGTCACCGGGAATTTCGGTGATGGCCTGGTAGAACACATCGGTGCTGAAGGAGAATTCGTCATTGTTCAGGCTGCCGGACAGATAATAGTCTGACCTGGGGGTCAGCTCGGCGGTGAAGCCCTCGGGTACGTCCTCGAATACGGGATAGAGCTCGATCAGTCCGTGCTGGTCGGGCCGGGTCTCATACAGATTCCCCACCGTGATGCCCTGGGCGGCATCCTCCTGGCTGGCGGCCCAGCCGACGCACAGGCGGTCGATGGAGCGCTCGGAGATGGGGGCCGCGGCATCTCCCCAGAACTGAATGGGCTGGGCCCGGTAGAAGTAGCGGGACAGGTCGAAGGTGCCCTCCCGGCCGCTGGGGTACAGGCGGACGGGCTTGCCATAGCCCGCGGTGGTCAGCGTCCCCTCGCTGTCATAGTCGCCCACCAGCAGTTGCACCTCGCACTGCTCCACGGGGAAGGTGGTCTCCACCGTCTGCCAGGGGCTGTCCTGATTCAGGCGGTAATAGAAGGTGACGGTGACGGAGTCTCCCGACACTACGGGATCAAACTCGCCGATGCGGAAGTTGGACCCGAAGTCGGTGACACGGTAGACCTGGTTGGTGCCGCCGGTCGCCAGTCCCTCTTTGATCTGAAAGACGGCGGTCTGGAAAAAGTCGGCGGCGGTGATCTCCTGCCCCTTGTAAAAATGTGCCAGGTTGGGACGAAAACCCATGTCGTCCTGGATGACCAGCAGCGAGTAGTTGTATTTGGCGGTGTCGGGATCGATGATGCCGGTATTCTTGTCGAAGATATCGCCCTTGATATAATCCTCGGTGGGCAGATCGTCATAGTCGATGTTGGTATCCGGGGCGGCAGGCGCACCGTCACCGGGGACGACAGGCGTGTCAGGCATGTCAGGGGCCT
>OLFT01000506.1_pt1 | contig 50323 bp, 32 predicted proteins | sample 1604921 | NCBI WGS metagenome assembly OLFT01 (sample SAMEA3888897, study PRJEB22519) | human gut metagenome | biome: human gut; feature: human-associated habitat; material: faeces | place: Denmark | collected 2013 | reverse complement strand
GAGGCCGTTTCGCTCATCGAGAACGACACGACCCGCGTTATTGACGCATCGACCGCGCACCGCACCGACCCGGATTGGGACTACGGCTTTGCCGAGCTTTCCAAGGCGCACCGCGAAGCCATCAAGAACTCTAAGCGTGTGGCTAATCCGGGCTGCCACGCGAGCGGATTTATTTCCTCGGTTTACCCGCTGGTAGCAAACGGCATCATTGCCGAGGACACCGCGCTTACCTGTGCTTCACTGACCGGTTACTCCGGCGGCGGCAAGAAGATGATCGCGGAGTATCAGGACGAGAACCGCGATCCGCGGCACGATTCTGAGCGCATTTACGGCCTGAACCTGCATCATAAGCACCTGCCGGAGATGGGCTACATCTGCGGTCTGACGCAGGCGCCGGTGTTCGTTCCAATCGTTGGCGACTTCTACAAGGGCATGGCGACTACCGTTATGCTCCCGGGCGTAGACGCACACCTTGTGCATGGAACGCTTGCTAAGCACTACGAGGGTCAGCAGCTTGTCACCGTGGCGCCGTTCGGCGGGGAAGAGCCGATGATCTACGCCAACACGCTGGCCGGTCACGACAGCTTAAAGCTCATTGTCTGCGGCCACGAGAAGCAGACGATCGTCACCGCGCTGTTTGACAATCTCGGCAAGGGTGCTTCGGGCGCTGCCGTGCAGAATATGAATATCATGCTCGGTCTGGATGAAACGACCGGCTTAAACCTCTGATTTCAGCAGGAGGAAACAGTTATGAAGATTATCGAAGGCGGCGTTTGTGCCGCAAAGGGCTTCAAGGCGGGCAGCGTGCGCTGCGGCGTCAAGGAAAGTCGAACCAATGATGATACCGCGATCATTTTCAGCGAATGCGAATGCACCGCGGCTGCCACTTACACGATGAATCGCGTTAAGGCGGCTCCGCTGTACGTTACCATGGAGCACCTCGAGGATGGCGTAGCACGCGCTATCGTTGCTAATGCAGGCAACGCGAACGCCTGCGCACCGGACGGCATGGAGAACGCCCGCCGCATGGCGCAGGCAGCCGCAAAGCTGCTCGGCGTAGCCGAAACCGACGTTGCCGTTGCATCTACCGGTGTTATCGGTCAGCGCCTCAACATCGAGTGCATCGAGGAGCACCTGCCGGAGCTGGTTCTGGAGGACAACGCCTCCGAAAAGGCCAACCGCGCCATCATGACCACTGACACCAAGCCCAAGACAGCGGCTGTCGAGTTCACCATCGGCGGCAAGACTTGCCGCATCGGCGGTATCTGCAAGGGCAGCGGCATGATCCACCCGAACATGGGCACCATGCTGTCGTTCATCACGACTGACTGCGCCATCACGCATGAAATGCTGACCGACGCCCTGCAGGAGAACGTCAAGAAGACCTACAACCGCGTAACGGTTGACGGCGACACCTCCACCAACGATATGTGCATCGTGCTCGCAAACGGCATGGCCGGCAACACGCTTATCGAGTGGCAGGACGAGGAATATCAGGCGTTCTGCAAGGCGCTGAACGAGGTGAACACCCGTCTGGCACGCCAGATTGCTGCAGACGGCGAAGGCGCAACCAAGCTGGTTACCTGCACCGTTAAGAACTCCCGCTCCGAGGAGGCAGCTGAGCGACTGGCCAAGGCCGTTGTCGGCTCCAACCTCGTTAAGGCGGCGATGTTCGGCGCAGATGCAAACTGGGGTCGTGTACTGTGTGCAATGGGCTACTCCAAGGCACCGTTCCGTCCGGAGTACGTTTCTGTGGCGTTCGAGTCCGCAGCAGGCAGCGTAGCAGTCTGCGACAAGGGTGCGGCTCTGGATTTTGATGAAGAACTGGCGAAGAAGGTGCTCTCCGAGAGCGAGGTTACCATTGCAGTTGACGTAAATGAGGGCGAGGACAGCGCTACTGCATGGGGCTGCGATCTTACTTACGACTACGTTAAGATCAACGGTGATTACAGAACTTGATTCTTAAAAACAAAGAAAACTCCCGATAAAGGAACGAATTAGTATGGATACTCAACTTGATGCGGAGCTGCGTGCCAATATTCTGGTCGAAGCGCTTCCGTATATTCAGGAATATTATGGTCAGACCGTTGTCGTAAAATACGGCGGCAACGCAATGATCAACGAGGAGCTGAAGGACGCGGTCATCCACGATCTGGTACTGCTCAATCTGGTCGGCGTCAAGGTCGTTATCGTACACGGCGGCGGCCCGGAGATCAATGAAATGCTGGGAAAGATCGGCAAGGAGAGCAAGTTTGTCAACGGTCTGCGCTACACCGATCGTGAAACCATGGATATCGTCCAGATGGTGCTGTGCGGCAAGGTCAACAAGGATCTTGTGACCCTGCTCGAGAAGGCAGGCGGACGCGGCATCGGCCTCGGCGGCATGGACGGCGGTCTGTTTCAGGCAAAGCGCCTGACCGACCGTGCCGGCACGGATTACGGCTACGTCGGTGATATCATGGACGTTGACCCGGCTCCGGTCATCGATGTGCTGCAGCAGGGATACATCCCGGTCGTTTCGACCGTTGCACAGGGCATCGACGATGAAACCAACTACAATATCAACGCCGACACCGCAGCCAGCAAGCTGGCAGTCGCACTCGGCGCAAAGAAGCTCATCCTGCTGACCGACGTGCGCGGGCTGATGCTCGATCCGGACGTGGTGATTGCCGATGAGCCGGTCTCCGCGCTGGACGTTTCGGTACGCGCTCAGGTGCTGAACCTGATGATGGATCTGCAGCAGGATTTAGGACTGTCCTACGTGTTTATCTCCCACGACCTGTCGGTCGTCGAGCATATCGCTGATGAAGTGATGGTGATGTATCTCGGCCGCTGCGTGGAGAAGGGCACCAAGGAGCAGATCTTTAACAATCCGCGTCATCCATACACCCAGGCGCTGTTGTCGGCGACGCCGCGTCTGAACCCGGACGACCGTCGCGAGCGGATTAAGCTGACCGGCGAGCTGCCGAGCCCGCTGAATCCGCCGCCGGGCTGCGCTTTCAACGCGCGCTGCCGCCGGCGCTTCGGCCCTTGCACCCAGCTTCAGCCGCAGCTGAAGGATTACGGCGGCCAGCTGGTGGCCTGCTTTGCCGTCGACCAGGATGAGAATCCGCAAAAGCCCCACGCCTGATGGCACGCTCCCGGTCCGATGACCGGGAGCTTCTCTCCCGCCGGAGATGAAATCCGACGATATCGCCTTTTATCGCAGTGAATGCCACGCTCTCGGAGCATTCTTCGTCGATTATCCGAAAAAATAAGACTTTCAGTCCATTTTTATAGAATTAAAGAGAAATTAAAATGGTTCAGGTTTATTCTTTCGCTTATCTGACGCTATGATTCTATCATCGCGAAATACCTTTATATAAAAACGAATGGGAAGCGCGGTGGTTGCGGGGCTTGAGGATGTACGCATACCTAAAAAATGGGGCTATTCTTCTCAAAGGGAAATGTTAGTGTAGCGATACTTCTGCCGTGGAATCACACCGAAAATCAAAATCTAAACTATTATAACCCTGTCAATCGTGTGTATTGGTACGTCTCCACCGGCGCTTTTTCTGCCATACCAGAGACGTCACGATATTTTAAATATACCCAGAAAATAACAACAAACTTAATATGAAATTTTTAAAATCATGAGGTTATCAATGAACCATTATGATGATCTGCAGCGCTTTCAGGAAAAAACGCGGACGCAAAACCTCAAATTTCAGGATCTTTCATCGCAAGCCGCCACGCGGGAGCATGGAGACTGGGCGATCCTCAATCAGCTGAATCCCGGCGCAGAGAAACCCTCGTCCCTGGCGCTGGGAGGCTCGGTCTCCGCGCCGTTGCCGCAGTCGGTGCCTGCGGATCTGTTCCGCCAGGTAGAGGCGGCCGTAGCAGCGGCGCCAGCCTCTGATCCTGTTGCGTCTGCCGCGCCAGCGGCCCCGCAGCCGGTCGTGGAGACCGCCGCAGCCGCGCCGGAGCCGGTCAGGCAGGAGCCTGCGGTGGCCCCTGCGCCTCCCATCCCGGCGCCTGAACCGGCAATGGCTCCGCCGCCGAGAATGGCCCCCCGACCCGCGCCCGCCGCCGAGAACTATGCCCATCTGTTCGCGGCGAAAAGCGCAGAGCCGGTGACGAAAAATAAAGACCAGCCTTTGAAATCACTTCTGGAAAGGATCGCAACATGCCGTTGATTTGCGTCTGTTCACCGAAAGGTGGCGTAGGGAAAACGACCCTGGCGGCCAATTTAGCCTATGCGCTGGCGCGGACCGGCAGCAAAGTTCTGGCGCTGGATTTTGACGTCCAGAACGCCCTGCGTTTGCATTTTGGCGTACCGCTGAACGATGAGCGCGGCTACGTGGCGAAGGCGCTGGAAATGCACGACTGGAGCCAGTGCGTGCTGAGCGCCGGCAGCAATATTTTCGTCCTGCCGTATGGCGAAGTGAGCGAAGCGCAGCGTCAGGCGTTTGATGAGCAACTGACTCACAACGACCATTTTCTCCAGCGCGGTCTCTCCGCGCTGCTGAATTATCCCGGGCTGATCACCATCGCCGATATGCCGCCAGGGCCTTCGCCGGCGCTAAAGGCGCTGACGGGTCTGGCGGACCTGCATCTGATCCCGCTGCTGGCGGATACCGCCTCGATGTCGACCCTGGCGCACGTGGAAAAACAGCGCCTGACCGGCGCGGCGCTGAATCACAAGCATGGGCACTATTTCGTCATTAACCAAAGCGATAGCCGTCGCCAGGTCAGCCGGGACGTCACCAGCCTGATGGAAGAAAAACTGGGCGAACGACTGCTTGGCATTGTCCATCGTGATGAAAGCGTGGTGGAGGCCAATGCGTCGCAGAAGTCGATTCTGGACTTTAACGCCTCCTCGGCAGCGGCCTTCGATATTGAAATTATTGCTAAAAAAATATCTTCGCTGTTGGGTATCCATATTGGCGATGGCACGGTGCACAGCCAGCCACGCATGTCAGGGCTTTAACTTATTGCAGGGCTGCTGAATGAAAAAATCTCTTTTTTGGTTGCTGGCGCTGGTGCTCTCTCCGGTCGCCGTGCTGGTAGTGATCACGCCGATGGACAGCCAGAAGCAGTACATCTTTGGTCTGCTGAGCATTGGTATTCTGTTTCTGATGGGTTTCAGCAAACGGCGCAGCATCTCGGTGATTATGGTCGTCGCTTCGCTGCTGATGTCCACCCGTTACATGTATTTTCGCCTCACGCAGACCCTGCACTTCAACTCAGCCATTGAAACCATTCTCGGCATGGGGCTCTTTCTGGCGGAAGTCTATATCTGGGTGATGCTGCTGCTTAACTATCTGCAGACGGTCTGGCCGCTGAAGCGCGGCATTGTTCCGCTGCCGGATGATATGAGCAAGTGGCCGACGGTTGATATCTATATTCCGAGCTATAACGAACCGCTGGAGGTGGTGCGTGACACCGTCCTCGCGGCGCAATGTATTGATTATCCAAAAGATAAAATGAAAATCTATCTTCTGGATGACGGTAAGCGCAGCGAGTTTGCCGTGTTCGCCGCCGACGTCGGGGTGGGCTATATTACCCGCAACGACAACAAGCACGCCAAAGCGGGGAACCTCAACCACGCGCTGACCCTGACCCAGGGAGAGCTTATCTGCGTCTTCGACTGCGACCACGTTGCCACGCGTGTGTTTCTGCAGGCCACCGTCGGCGGCTTTCTGAAAGATCCGATGCTGGCGCTGGTGCAGACGCCGCACTACTTCTATTCCCCGGATCCGTTCGAGCGCAACCTCTCCGTCGGGCGCAATATCCCGAACGAAGGGATGCTGTTCTATGGCCCGATTCAGCAGGGCAACGATAACTGGAACGCCACCTTTTTCTGCGGCTCCTGCGCGGTGATCCGCCGCGAGGCGCTGGCGCAGATCGGCGGTTTCGCCGTCGAAACGGTCACCGAGGACGCCCATACGGCGCTCAAGTTCCAGCGCCTTGGGTGGAAATCGGCCTTTCTCGATATTCCGCTGGCGGCTGGCCTCGCCACCGAGCGCCTGGTGGTGCACGTTATCCAGCGTACCCGCTGGGCGCGCGGAATGACGCAGATTTTTCGCGTTGATAACCCGCTGTTTGGCCGCGGGCTGACCTTCCAGCAGCGCTTGTGCTATCTCAGCGCCATGCTCTACTACCAGTTCGCGCTACCGAGGGTGGTGTTTGTCACCGCCCCGTTGGCTTACCTGCTGTTTAACCTCAATATTATTTACTCATCAGCGAGCCTGATCGTCTCTTATGCGCTGCCGCACCTGTTTCTCGCCATCTACGTCGGTTCGCGAATGAACGGCCGCTATCGCTACAGCTTCTGGGGGGAAATCTACGATATTGTGCTGGCTTTCCACCTGGTGCTGCCGACCCTGGTGACGATGATTTTCCCCAAGCGCGGCAAATTCAACGTCACCGATAAGGGCGGCCTGCTGGACGTCGGCTACTTCGATTTCACCGTGGTGCGCCCGCATCTGGTGGTGGCCTGCCTGCTGGCGCTGGGGGTGATCGTCGGCATCGTCCGGGCGATTGGCCATGACTACTTTGGCTCGGACCCCAACGTTATCGCCCTCAACGTCGGATGGGGGATCTACAGTCTGATCTTCCTGCTGGCGGCGATTGCCGTAGCGCGCGAAACGCGGCAGGTGCGCAAAACCATTCGTATCGATGTCGATATTCCGGTGGTGATCCATTACGCCAGCGGCATCGTTTCCCGCAGCCATACCGAGGATCTGTCGATGGGCGGCTGCCGCGTGGTGGCGCCGGATACGCGCCATCTGGAGGATGATATCGAAGAGATTGAGCTGATCCTGCAGTCCGGGGCTATTTCGATCCCGGCGCAGCTGGTCACCTCTGACGAGCGCTTCCTGCGCCTCAAGTTTGATGAAGATATTCCGCTTTCGCGCCGCCGTGAACTGGTGCGCGTGGTGCTGGCCCGCGCGGATGCCTGGATTAATCCGCCGCGCCCGCAGGATAACCCGTTCCGCTCCTTCTTCACCATTTTACGCTGCGTGTTCGAACTGTTCTGGCTGACGTGGAAAACCCGTCGCAGCCAGCGCAATCGGGCAACAGTGGCGAAAACGGCGCAGGAGGATGGCACGTTATGAAGCGATTAACGACGCTGGCGCTGCTGGCAGGGATGCTCTCTGCGCCTGCGCTGCACAGTGAAGAACCGGGCGCCGCCGCCCCGCTGAGCTTCCCGCAGCTCAACGGCGCGGCGGACAGCGAGCCAGGCGACGAACCCCCGGTTGCCTCGCCGGAGGAGGGCGCCTCTCCGGCAGCCCCCGCCACCGACGGCGATGCGGCGGCGACGGCCCTTGCGCCGGAGATGCCGGACTTACCCCCGCCGGTGAGCGGTACGGCCGCGCCGGAGGTCATTCCTGTCGCCCCGGTCTGGGGAGGCGACCTGAATCTGGCGCAGATGGGGATGCCGGACGGCATTATCCTCAGCGGCGGTCAGCGGCAGGGGGGCGTCAGCTTTACCCTGCCTTCCGATCAGGTGGTGATCCATTCGCAGCTCAGCCTTGCCGTTCGCGTATCGCCGGAAATGGCGAGCCGCAACGCCACCCTGCAGCTGATGCTCAACGGTCAACCGCTCGGCACCCTGCCGCTGGGCGCCGATGGCGAGGATGTCTCCCATTATCAGCTGGATATCCCGCCCGCGCTGATGGTCTCCAGCAATAATCTGAGCGTGAAGATCAACGATGGCGATACCCTGCAGTGCCAGCGTGACATTCATGATTCGTCGCGGGTCACGGTGCTGCCCACGTCGCATTTCAGCTGGGAAAGCCAGCAGTTGAACATCAGCGACGACCTGAGCCACTTCCCGCGTCCCTTCTTCGACAGCATGCAGATGACGCCGGCGGACATCGCCGTTTCCTATGGAGCGAAGCCGTCGGCCGACGTCTTCAGCGCCGCGGCGCTGGTCTCCTCCTGGCTGGGTATCCAGGCGGACTATCGCGGCATCGCCTTCAGCGCGCTGCGCGACCGCCTGCCGGAACGCCACGGCATCGTGATTGGCCATCCGGGCGAGCAGGTGGGCGGTATGACGCTGCCGGAAACCGATAAGCCGCTGCTGCGCATCATCGCCAATCCCGCCAATCCGGCCTATAAGCTGCTGTTGATCGTCGGCAAAAACGATACCGCGCTGCGCATGGCTGCCTGGCGGTTAACCCGCGGTAACTTTGCGCCGCAAACCGCGACGCTGGATGTCGAGCCGCAGACCATCCCGGTTGGCAAAGCGTATGATGCCCCGCGCTGGATCCCCACCGATCGTCCGGTCAGGCTCAGCGAACTGCTGCGTAAGGATCAAAGCCCGACCGTCAGCGGCGTCTGGCATGAACCTTTACGTATCGCCTTCCGCGCCGCCCCGGACCTCTATCTGTGGGATGGCGAGACGATCCCGCTGCAGGTTGGCTACCGCTTCCCGTCGGAAAACTGGATCAATGAGGATAAGTCCCTGCTGAGCGTCACGCTCAATGGCACCTTCCTCAACAACCTGCCGATGAACAAGCAAGGGCCGCTGGAGAAAGTCTGGCGCCACCTCGGCGGCGATGCGCGCCAGGAGCGCTTTACCATCCCGCTGGCCCCCTACCTGATCTACGGCGATAACCAGCTGTCGATGTACTTCAATGTGGTGCCGAAGGACGATGTTCCGTGCCAGGTGCTGCTGAATAACAATATCAAGAGCCGCATCACTGACGACTCCTGGATTGATTTGAGCAAGACGCGACACTTCTCGCTGCTGCCAAACCTCTCCTATTTCGTCGGCGCCTCGTTCCCCTTCTCGCGGCTGGCGGACTATTCGCAAACGACGCTCCTGCTGCCGGCGGAACCGTCTGAGACCCAGGTGGCGACCCTGCTGAATCTGGCCGCGCGCTCCGGGAACGCGACCGGCACCGCGCTGGCGAATAACCGCGTCGTTCTCGGGATGCCCACCGGCGGCGGGGATTTGCAGTCGCTGCGCGAACGTGACGTGCTGGCGGTCACCGCTCTCGATCAGCAGGCCTTCAACCAGAGCCTGCTGGCCGATTCACCCTACCGCCCGGTGGATAATGTGCTGAGCGTCCGCGAGCCCGATCTGTGGCAAAAAGCGCAGCGCCGGCTCACCGGCGACTGGACCTCCGCCAGCCTCGACGCCGATCGCTACTTCTCGTCCAGCAGCGCCTGGCGCGGGTTTATCAGCTATCGTTCGCCGTGGAACCCCGCCCGGCTGGTGGTGGTGGCGATGGCCAGCAATGATGATCAGCTGGCGCGACTGAAAAACGATCTGGACTCGCCGCGCATCAACGCCGGGATCCGTGGCGATACCGCGGTGATCACCAGCGATAACGGGGTGCGCAGTTTCCAGGTGAGTACGCCGTTCCCCAGCGGTCAGATGCCGTGGTACATGATGGCGGTCTGGTATGCCAGCCAGCACTCCGGTTTCCTCGCCCTGCTGGGGCTGATTGCCACCTCGATAATGGGACTGGCGCTGACCGCGATGTTTAAACGTCACGCCCGTAAGCGTCTGGGTTCGGGGGATAACCAATGAAAAGAAAGATAACGATAACGATGAAAAGCTCCCGGCGGCTCACCACATTCTGCCTCACCGGCGCCCTGGCTCTCGGCGCCTCTGGCGGCGCGCTGGCGGCGGGTAACGACGCGGCGCTGCAGGCGCTGTTCGCCCAGGCCAACTATTGGCATGAGAAATCCCACGACGAGCTGGCGATGGAGTCCCTGCAGAAGGTGCTCTCGGTGGATGCCAACAACACCCAGGCGCTGTATCTGATGGCGCTCTGGTCGCAGCAGGGCGGCGATATGCAGGCGGCGGCGCAGTGGCGCGCGCGGCTGGCGAAAGCGGCGCCGGATAGCCCGGGTCTGCAGGATCTGGACAACGCCAAAAAGATGTCGCAGGTGCCGCAGGGCCAGCTCAGCCTGGCCCGCCAGCAGGCGCGCGGCGGCAATATCCCCGGGGCGCTGGCGACCTGGCGCAGCATGTTCAATGGCAATACGCCGCCCGCCGGGCTGGCGGCGGAATATTACCTGACCATGGCCAGCGACAAATCGCTTTATCCGCAGGCCATCAGCGAACTGCGGCAGTACGTGGCGCAGCATCCGCAGGAGAACGCCCCGCGGGTGGCGCTGGGCAAAGCGTTAACCTGGCGGGAAGAGACCCGTCGGGAAGGGATCGCCCTGCTCGAGCCGATGGCCAGCGGCAATAAAGAGGCGGACAGCGGCTTGCGTCAGGCCTTGCTCTGGCTGGGCCCGCAGGCCGGGGATGAGCAGTATTACGATACCTGGATGCAGCGGCATCCACAGGATAGCGAAGTTCAGAATTACTTTCGTGAACGGCGCAGCGGTCAGGCCCGCGGCCAGGGCTACGCCAATCTCAACAGCGGCAATACCGCTGCCGCGAAACAGCAGTTTGAAGAGGTATTGCAGACCAACCCGCAGGATGCCGATGCGCTGGCGGGCATGGGCTATATCGCCCAGCGCAGCGGCGACTACCAGGCCGCGTCACAATATCTGAGCCGGGCGGCCGATCTCGGCGGCGACGCCTCGGCGACCCGCCGTCAGCAGGCGGCCGATGCCCTGTTCTACGGCCAGCTGGCGCAGGCCCAGCAGGCCTATAAGCAGGGCAATATCAGCCAGGCGCTGGCGCTCTCCGCGCCGCTGGCGCAGCAGAGCGGGGCGCGGGGCGCCTCGGCGAAGCTGTTTCGCGCCGATGTGCTGCGGCATAACAAAGATTTACCCCAGGCCGAGCAAACGCTGCGCTCACTGTTAAACGACGATCCGCAGAATGCGGCGGCGCGGGAAAACCTCTACTACGTGCTGCGCGAGCAGAATAAATCCGCCGAGGCGCAGGCGATGCTGCAGACGCTGCCGCAGAGTCTGCAGCAAAAACTGCAGCCGCGAGTGGTGGCCGGCGTCCCGGGCGACGCCCTGCGCCGTCAGGCCCAGGCGCAGGTCAGCAGCGGTAACCCAGCCGGCGCCATTGCCACCCTGCGCCAGGGCGTCGCCCGCTATCCGGACGATCCCTGGCTGCGTCTCGATCTGGCCCGACTGCTGCAAAAATCGGGTAACGCCAGCGAGGCCTCTTCGCTGATGTCGGCGGCCTATCGCCCCGGCGCCAGCAACAGCGCGCTGTATGCCGCCGCGCTGTTCGCCAGCGAAAACGGCGCCTGGCAGCAGGCGCAGACGCTGCTGTCGCGCATTCCCGGCGGCAGCCAGACCAGCGACATGCGCGATTTACGTCAGCGGGTTAACTACAACCTGCAGCTGGTGACGGCCGAAAACTACCTGGCGCAGGGCAATACCATCGCCGCCAGCAATACCCTGCGGGCGATGGCCTCTACGCCGCCGAAAGCCCCGGCGGACGCCGGCAAGCTGGCGCGGCTGCTGGCCGAGAGCGGCGACCTGACCACCGCGGTATCGCTGGTGCGCAACAATATCAGCGGCGGGGTGTCCGGCAACGCCGGCGATTACGCCGATCAGATCGCCGTCCTGAACCAGGCCGGGCTGACCGGCGAGGCGCAGAACCTGATCAGCAATCCGCAGCTGCAGGCCAGCAGTACGCCGACGCAGCTGGCGAGCATTCGCAATGGCTATGTGATCAACGAGGCCGATCGCCTGCGCGAGCAGGGCAATTACGCCGCGGCGTATGACAAGCTGATCCGCGCCATGCAAAGCGATCCGCAAAACACCGATCTGATGTTCGCCATGGCGCGGCTGTACCAGAGCGGCAAAATGAACAAAGAGGCCGGGGTGGTCTATGACTACCTGATGACGCGCGATACGCCGAACCAGGATGCGCGCGCCGGGGCCATCGACGTGGCGCTGTCGGCGGGGAACAACGATCGCGCTGAACAGCTGGCCGGCGGCTTGCGTCAGGATAACTCCCCGGATCGCCTGCTGCTGCTGGCGAGAGTGGCGGAGGCCCAGGGTCATCATCAGCAGGCGATGACCTACCTGCGCAGCGCCCGCGGCAAACTGCTGGGCATGCAAAGCACCAACAGCAGCGAAACGCCGACCGTCGGCGGGGTGCTGGCGGCGGATAACCCCTTTATCGGCGTGTCGCAAACGTCGGCGCCGACGCGGACGGCCTCCGCCTACGGCCAGTATATGCCGTGGCAGGTCGCCCAGTCGGCCGCCGCGCCCGGCTCCTCGCTGCCGGGGATCCAGCGCACCGATTTGCCGGTGGACACCGCCCAGACGCGGATGCTGCGTCAGGTGGACACCATGATGGAGTCGCTGCAGGAGAAAACCGGCAGCTGGCTGCAGGGGGGAATGGACGTGCGCGGACGCGACGGCGAATCGGGCACCAGCAAGCTGACGGAGCTCAGAACGCCGCTGACCTGGTCCTCCTCGCCGTTTGGCGACTCGCGCTTTGACTTTACCGTCACCCCGGTGTCGTTAAACGCCGGGACCGCCAGCGGCGACGCCTGGCGTCGCTACGGCGCCAACCCGCTGTCCAATGCGGTCTCCAATATGGTGAGTACCGCCACCAGCGAACAGGCGGCGATCGCCGCGATGACCGAGGCGGAGCGGACGGCCTATTTTGCCAGCAATCCGGGCGCGGAGGCGTTAAGCGGCCTCGGCACCCTGAACGCGGCGGATTTCAATCCGACCACCAGCAGCGGGATGGAAAACCTGGCCAAGCTCGGGAGCTATGATTCGGGGCAGGTGGCCAGCTATCTCTCCTCGTCCAGCCGCAAGCCGAACGTTGACCAGACCAGCGGCTCGACCGATTCGCAGAAGGCCAACGGCGTCGAACTGGCGCTGGCGCTAAGCGGCGACGATTACCGGGTCGATATCGGCAGCACGCCGCTGGGCCAGGATCTTAATACCGTTGTCGGCGGGGTGAAATGGTCGCCCAAGCTGACCAACTATCTGTCGCTGATCCTCACCGGCGAACGCCGCTCGCTGACCGACAGCCTGCTTTCTTATGTCGGTCTGAAGGATGCCTATTCCGGGAAAAACTGGGGGCAGGTGACGAAAAACGGCGGCACCCTGCAGCTGAGCTATGACGACGGCGATGCGGGCTTCTACATTGGCGGCGGCGGATACAGCTATCTCGGACAGAACGTCGCCAGCAACACCAGCATCAATGCCAATGCCGGGGTCTATCTGCGGCCCTATCATGACGAATACCGCCAGCTGCAGGCCGGGTTGAGCATGAGCTATATGGATTACTCCAAAAACCTCAGCTACTTCACCTATGGCCAGGGGGGCTACTTCAGTCCGCAAAACTACGTCAGCGTGTCGCTGCCGGTCAGTCTGACGGAGAAATATGATAACTGGACCATGAAGCTCGGCGGCTCGGTGGGCTACCAGTCTTACAGCCAGGATAAGAGCGCCTATTTCCCGACCAATTCGGAGTGGCAGCAAACCCTGGAGACGGCGGTAAGCAACGGGTTTGCCAAGGAAGCCTACTATTCCGCGACCTCGAAGAGCGGCATCGGCTATACCCTGCGCGCCGGGGCGGATTACAAGGTCAACAAACAGATGACGCTGGGGGGCCAGATTGGCTATGACACCTTCGGGGATTATAACGAAAGCACCGCCGGGCTCTATATTCGCTATATGTTAGGAGATCATTGATGATGACGGAGAACAATAACCCGGTGGTGATGACCTGGTTTCAGCAGCAGCAGACGCCTGCCGGATGGTTCGATCTGTTGATTATTATGGTCGAAGGTATGCTCAATAATGCCGGCGAGCTGGAGAGCCAGCCTTTCCTGCGTCAGATGGGCGCTTCGCTGGCGGAGACCCATCCGCTGCCAGCGTCGGAGACCGTGGGGGAGCTGGAGGCGAATATCAACCGGCTGCTGACCCATTTCCACTGGGGGGTGGTGACCATCGACGTCGGCGAGGACGGCCTGCGCCTGCGCCATCAGGCGTTGCCGGTCAGCCGCGACGACGCGGGGCGCGTGCGCTGGTGCAACGCGTTCTGTGCCATACTCGAGGGGTTATATTCTCGCTGGCTGCAGAGTCAGGGAGGCAGTGCTCACGTGATATTGCAGCGTGAGCGGGTGTTCTCCGTCTCTGACGTTCAGTTTCTTTACTACCATCCATAAAGAGTGAATTTATGCCCCTGCGTGCTTTAGTGGCGGTGATAGTGACAACGGCAGTGATGCTGGTGCCCCGGGCGTGGGCGGATACGGCATGGGAGCGCTATAAGGCCCGTTTTATGATGCCGGACGGCCGTATCATTGATACCGCCAATGGCAATGTGTCGCATACGGAAGGCCAGGGCTTCGCCATGCTCCTGGCGGTGGCGAATAACGATCGCCCGGCGTTCGACAAACTGTGGCAGTGGACGGACAGTACCCTGCGCGACAAGTCTAACGGGCTGTTTTACTGGCGCTATAACCCGGTGGCGCCGGACCCGATCGCCGATAAAAACAACGCCACCGATGGCGATACCCTGATCGCCTGGGCGCTGCTGCGCGCGCAAAAGCAGTGGCAGGACAAGCGCTACGCGACGGCCTCCGATGCCATCACCGCCTCCCTGCTGAAATATACGGTGGTGACTTTCGCCGGTCGCCAGGTGATGCTCCCGGGGGTGAAGGGGTTCAACCGCAACGACCACCTGAACCTTAACCCCTCCTATTTCATCTTTCCGGCCTGGCGCGCCTTTGCGGAGCGGACGCACCTGACCGCCTGGCGGACATTGCAGAGTGACGGGCAGGCGCTGCTGGGGCAGATGGGCTGGGGGAAATCGCACCTGCCCAGCGACTGGGTGGCGCTGCGGGCGGATGGCAAGATGCTGCCGGCTAAAGAGTGGCCGCCGCGGATGAGTTTCGATGCGATCCGTATCCCGCTGTATATCTCGTGGGTCGATCCGCATAGCGCCTTGCTCGCGCCGTGGAAAGCCTGGATGCAGAGTTACCCGCGTCTGCAAACCCCGGCGTGGATCAACGTTAGCACTAATGAGGTCGCCCCGTGGAATATGGCCGGCGGCCTGCTGGCGGTGCGTGATTTAACGCTTGGCGAACCGCAGGAAGCGCCGCAGATTGACGACAAGGATGATTATTACTCCGCCAGCCTCAAGCTGCTGGTCTGGCTGGCGAAACAGGATCAGCGCTAGCGCGGTGATGGCTTTGCAGGCCTCTCAGCCCGTATGCCTGCGGGCTGAGAGGGAAGAGCAGGAACGTCTCACGATGTCAGGCCGCCAGCATAGGCGGCCTTGTCGCTTATTGCGGATAAGGCACCCAGCTTCCGCCATTCAGCTGGACATACGGCTTGCCCTGATACTGGATAACGATGGCGTTGGCGTTTTCGGACACCGCCGCGCTCTGCGGCAGGTTGGCGACATACTGCTGCCAGTTGACGCTCTCTTCGCTGAACATTTTGCCGTCGAGGGCGCGCACCACCAGTTCCGACACCGCCAGGTAGCTGCTGGGCTGATCGATGATAATCGGCGCGCCTTCATGCGGCGCCTTCATGCCGAAGAATTTCACCGCCGTCGGGACGTTAGTGATCGACGGGCTCGGGATATCCCGCAGGCCAGACACCTGCATCTTATCGCCCTTCAGCGCGCCGCCGTGTTCCGGCACCACCACCACCATCACCTTCCGCCCCGATTTTTCCAGCTCGGTGAAGAAGTTATCCAGGTCGTCAAACAGCTTTTGCGCGCGCACTTTGTAGTCCGCGGTTTTGCTTTGTCCCGGGAAGTGGTTGCCGTCATGCAGCGGCAGGGTGTTATAGAAGGTGGCGCTCCGCGGATTGCTGCTGGCCTCTTCGGTCTTCAGCCAGCGGTTGAGGACCGCCAGATCCTCGTACACCGGCGAGCCGTCAAACGCCTGCAGGCTGACCGGCAGACCGCTCTGGTCCATCAGCGGGCTCTGCATGCCGCCCAGCGAACGCAGCTCTTTCAGGAAGTCGCCGAACAGGCCGTTGTGGCCGAGCATCAGCTGCTGGTTGAAGCCGAGTTTCGCCAGGTTTTCAAACAGGTAGCAATCGGCGCCGGACGGCTGATACAGGTTGGTATGCGACAGCTGGCCGCAGCTGGCGCGCAGCAGGCGCACCGCCGCCGGTCCGCTGTAGGAGGTCGCGGAGTTAAAGTTTTTGAAGACGATATCGAAATGCTTCCACAGCGGGTGGTCCATCAGCCCGGCGGCTTCAATATCCGACCAGGAGAGCGAGCAGATATTGATCACCAGCAGGTCAAACGGCTGCGCATCCGCCGGCAGCTGGTCCGGGAACGGCGTCTTGCGCTTCTGCTCGGCGGCATAGAAACCGTTCAGCCAGTTGGTGAGATTGGCCGAGGTCGGCGGCTCGGTCTGCGGCGGAATATCGCTGCTGGCCGGGCTGGCCGGGCTGGACGCGGCGCCAGCGGCGGCGTTGGTCCCGACGTTGGCCGGCGCGGTGGCGGCGGCGGTGGTGGGCTGACCGGCAGGCCAAATGGTAAAGGCCGGCAGCAACGGGCTGACCGCCTGCCAGACGACCATCGCGGAGACAAACACGGTAACGCGCAGCCACTGGCTGATAAACAGCCATAGCACCAGTAAAACAAAGAAGGCGCCGACCATGCTCCAGTTGATAAAGCGGACAATCAGATCCCAGATATAGCTGGCGCTAAAGCCGGCGATTTGCGAGCCCTGGCTAAGAAGCGTCTCCGGCCCGGGCAGCCAGGTATCATGCCAGAACAGCGCGAAGCCGAGCGGAATGGCGATCCAGTGGCGGATGCGGTGCAGCTTTTCACGCGGGATCGGCACCAGCAGAAAGGCGAGAAACACCAGGTTCAGCATCGGGTGGAAATTGAGATACCCGGCCCACAGCAGGGCAAACTTGACCAGAAAGTATAAGTTCCAGCCGCCAAGGCCGCGCCAGTACTGCCAGAGCGGAAGCGGTGCCGCGGTCGTTTTTTTATTTGTCATTTATTCGCTTTGCCTTGCTTAACCGTTGTTCCCCGGCGTAATACCCCTGCCGGTTTCACGTAACGGGGTTTAAAGAACATCAATCTTAACGTCGTGCGGATCCGGCGCTGATAGTGGCGCGTCAGGTAGCCCAGCGGAAAAAACAGCAGGGCGCAGAGCACCACCAGTTGCAGAATATCGGCGATAGACATCATCAGGCTTGCTCCTCACGGGTGGTTAACCGGTGTGGTTCGGGATAGCGTCGCCAGTGGCGTCCATCGTGGGTGGCGTTGATGGTTTCGTTTTTACCGACCGAGAGGGGCAGCGGCGTGTTCCAGCGCGCCGGCTCGACGCCGCGCATGATCACGATTTCCGAGAGGATCTGTTTGTCTTCAAACCACACCATACGGTTAGAAAAAATATCGCCGGTCGGCAGCGGGAAAATATGATTTAGCGCGGTGTCGAGGTCATTGATTCGGCAAAATGACAAGAACAGCACCAGCCGGTTATTGCCGATGGTCATAATGTCGCCCATCCGGTTGGGTTTGCATAACGTCAGCGCCTGCTCGACGCGCAGCCCCGGCGCCGGGCGCAGGGCCACCATCACGCCTTTGCTGTCGGCCGGCAGCAGGGTATTGGTCATCACGTTGTGCACCGCTTCGCAAAAGGCGTCCCATTTCTGATAGCCCCGCAGCTTTAACGGCTGGCTCCAGGTGAGCAGGGTGGCAAAATCTTCCGGGATACGCCGGGAGAACTTTTGGTTCTGTACGCTTTCAATCAGCGTCAGGCAGCGGGAAAGCGACGCGCTGTTGGGGATCACCAGGCTGGCGCCGCTGCTGAGCAGCAGCCGCTCATCGGTCGCGCGCAGGCTGGGGGTTTGTTCGCGGACAATAATTTTCAGCGCGGTGCCGCGCTGACGACGCAGGGTATGAATATAGCGCCCCAGCTGTTCAATTTGCGTATTCTGGGTAATGGAGAAGAGGATCGTCGCCGCCTGCGCAGTGCGCCCGGCGTTGAAGACCTCGTCATTGGTATCGAACAAGGTCCAATATTCCGAGAGCGGCGGGGCGCCTTCGAGGACGCGCACATGGCTGAGGATCGCTTTTTCGTCGCTACGCGGCTGCACGCTGGTTTCAGCATCCTGCGCTAATCGCCAGCCGGCGTCGTCGTGTTGTACCATCAGCTGCTGCTGGGCGCTGATGCCTTTATCGCTTCCCCACCAGGCAATATCAAAAAGATGGCGGTCGCCCTGGTAGCGAATACTTGCCAGACCGGAAAGGGATCGGTACGCGCGTAATAACGGGGTGAGCTGCCGATCGATATCCTGGGCGGGATTGATCGCTAAGAACGTGCAGCGATGATATTGCGCCCAGCGACTGGTTTTTTCCACCCAGGCGCATAACTTTTCATTATTTATATTTTGCCAGGCATTTTCAGCGCATAGCAGAATAAACAAATAATTGCCAGGCTCGAGGGAGCAGACTAAATCACGATGTATTTCTTCCAGCGCCTCCGGGCGATTCGGCAGGGTAAACAGCGTGATATTATTCGGGCCATGAATGCTATCTAATGAAATGATATCATCAGGTTTATCACCCATGACCAGCACGGCAACTTTGCTGTTTTTCGCCTGCGCGGCCAGCGTCTGATTAACCAGACTGACGGCATCGGCATAACGGTCAACGTTGAGCCACCATACCCCGCCGACCGGCATATGGCACACTTCATCCCATAATGATGAAATACCCAAAGTAAATACACTATCCACGGCATCCCTCGTGCGCCCTGATTCACACTGGATAAGTTTACTAGCGAAACTGACAGAGTAAACCTAACATTGAAATTAAAGGTCATCAGTTTTAGCATGTACACCTGCTTTTTAAGGAAGCGCTGTATACGTCCTCTGGTTTAATAATAAATTTCGAACGGACAGAGATATGCCAGCAAAAGATCCTGTCGTACCCACGGACGCCACGCTGGGGTACACCTTTCAAAATGATTTTTTGGCGCTAAGCCGGGCATTTTCCCTGCCGGATATTGATTATCATGATATTTCGAGGCGTGAACAGCTGAACGCAGCGCTGAAGCGCTGGCCGCTGCTGGCAGAGTTTGCAGAGAAAAAATAAGGAAGCCGGAGATGGCTATTCTGGGATTACAGGGCGTGCGCGGGGGAACTGGCGTCACGTCCATTACGGCTGCACTCGCCTGGGCGCTGCAATTGCTCGGTGAAAGCGTGCTGGCGATCGACGCCAGCCCGGATAATATGCTGCGCTTTTTTTTCAACACCGATATCCATCATCAGGACGGCTGGGCCCGGTCGCTGCTTGACGGCCGTGACTGGCGCGACGCGGGTCTGCGCTATACGCAACATATCGATCTGCTGCCGTTTGGCCAGCTCAGCGCGGGCGAAAGAGAAAACGTCGACCAGCTGCTGCCCACCCTGGGAGCGATGACGGAAGCGGTACAGCAGCTGCAGGGCCAGTACCGCTGGCTGCTGCTGGATCTGCCGGCGGGCTATTCGCCGTTGACCCGCGAGCTGCTGACGCTCTGCGACCGCTCGCTGGTGGTGGTCCATCCCGACGCCAACAGCCATATCCGTTTGCACCAGCAGCCCTTTCCGGCCAACAGCGATATTCTGATTAACGATCTGCGGGTCGGCAGCCAGCTGCAGGAAGATCTCTACCAGCTGTGGCTCGAGAGCCAGCCGCGGATCCTGCCGGTGACCATTCACCGCGACGAGGCGATGGCCGAGTGCCTGGCGGCGAAACAGCCCCTTGGGGAGTATCGCCAGGACTCTCTGGCGGCGGAAGAGGTGCTGACCCTGGCGAACTGGTGCCTGATCCACTATGCCGGCGGGAGGGCGGTATGATCCGCCTCAGCACGCTGCTGTTGGCCCCGCCGGTGGGGGAACGGCTGCGCGCGCGCTATGACGATTACCGGCAGCATGGCGCCTCCTGGCTGTCGGCGTCGCTTGGCTGCCTGTGGGCATCGCTGGTCTGGGCGCTCATGCCGCTGGAGACGCCGCGCTGGCAGGCGATTCTGGCGCACCATGACACCTATTTCCCCCATATTAATCCGCACCGGCCACGGCTCCTGGATCCGCTGCGCTATCTGTTGCAATCCCTGTGGCTGCTGGCGACCCGCGTGCCGGAGCCGGAGAAAAAGGTCAACTGGCGTTCGCTGGCGGCGCTGGAAGGGGTGCATGGTCGCTACGCGCAATGGATGGAGAAACTGCCTGAGCAGGTTAACGCCCGCACCCGCCATCTGGATAAACAGAAAGAGCTGGCGCACCTCAATCCTAAACTGCGCCGGGCGATCCTCGGAGTGGTGACCTGCTGCTCGCTGGTGCTGGCGCTGATGTGTATTACGCAGCCCTTTAACCCGCTGTCGCAATTTATCTTCCTGATGCTGCTGTGGGGCGTGGCGCTGCTGGTGCGGCGCATCCCCGGCCGCTTCTCGGCGCTGATGCTGATCGTGCTGTCGCTGACGGTCTCGTGCCGCTATATCTGGTGGCGCTACACCTCGACGCTGAACTGGAACGACCCGGTAAGCCTGGTGTGCGGGATTATTTTGCTGTTCGCCGAGACCTACGCCTGGGTGGTACTGGTGCTGGGCTACTTCCAGGTGGTCTGGCCGTTGAACCGCCAACCGGTGCCGCTGCCGGAGGACATGGATCTGTGGCCGACGGTGGATATCTTCGTCCCCACCTACAACGAAGATCTCAACGTGGTGAAAAACACCATCTATGCCTCGCAGGGCATCGACTGGCCGAAGGACAAGCTCAACATCTGGATCCTCGACGACGGCGGACGGGAAGCGTTTCGCCAGTTTGCCAAAGATGTCGGGGTGCACTACATCGCCCGTACCAGCCATGAGCACGCCAAGGCCGGTAACATCAACAATGCGCTGAAATACGCCAAAGGGGAGTTTGTCTCGATCTTTGACTGCGACCACGTGCCGACGCGCTCGTTTCTGCAGATGACCATGGGCTGGTTCCTGAAAGAGAAAGAGCTGGCGATGATGCAGACCCCGCACCATTTCTTCTCGCCAGACCCCTTTGAGCGCAACCTTGGCCGTTTTCGCAAAACGCCGAACGAAGGCACCCTGTTCTACGGCCTGGTGCAGGACGGGAACGATATGTGGGACGCCACCTTCTTCTGCGGCTCCTGCGCCGTGATCCGCCGCGGCCCGCTGGACGAGATTGGCGGCATTGCCGTCGAAACGGTGACCGAAGATGCCCACACCTCGCTGCGCCTGCACCGGCGCGGCTACACCTCCGCCTATATGCGTATTCCGCAGGCCGCGGGGCTGGCGACGGAGAGTTTGTCGGCGCACATTGGCCAGCGCATCCGCTGGGCGCGCGGCATGGTGCAGATTTTCCGTCTCGATAACCCGCTGTTTGGCAAGGGGCTGAAGCTGGCGCAGCGCGTCTGCTACGCCAACGCCATGCTCCACTTCCTCTCCGGTATTCCGCGCCTCATCTTCCTCACGGCGCCGCTGGCCTTTTTGCTGCTCCATGCCTATATCATTTATGCGCCGGCGCTGATGATCGCGCTGTTCGTGCTGCCGCATATGATCCACGCCAGCCTGACCAACTCGAAGATTCAGGGCAAATACCGCCATTCGTTCTGGAGTGAAATCTACGAGACGGTGCTCGCCTGGTATATCGCGCCGCCCACCTTTGTGGCGTTGATTAACCCGCATAAAGGCAAATTCAACGTCACCGCGAAGGGTGGGCTGGTGGAAGAGGAGTATGTCGACTGGGTGATCTCCCGGCCCTATATCTACCTCGTGCTGCTCAACCTGGTCGGCGTCGCGGTGGGGATCTGGCGCTTTATGTACGGCCCGGAAAACGAAATTCTCACCGTCTGGGTGAGTATTGTCTGGGTGTTTTACAACCTGATTATTCTTGGCGGCGCGGTGGCGGTCTCGGTTGAAAGCAAGCAGGTACGCCGGTCGCATCGTGTCGAAATGAGCATGCCGGCGGCCATCGCCCGCGATGACGGCCATCTGTTCTCCTGCACAGTTCACGACTATTCCGACGGCGGCCTGGGGATCAAAATTCACAGCGACGCGCAGGTGCTGGAGGGGCAGAACGCCAGGCTGCTGCTCAAACGGGGACAGCAGGAGTATGTCTTCCCGGTACGGGTCGCGCGGGTAAACGGCAACGAAGTGGGATTGCAGCTGCTGCCGTTGACCAACCAGCAGCATATCGATTTTGTGCAGTGTACGTTTGCCCGCGCCGATACGTGGGCGCTTTGGCAGGATAGCTTCCCGGAAGATAAGCCGATGGAAAGCCTGCTGGATATCCTCAAGCTTGGATTCCGTGGTTACCGTCACCTGGCGGAGTTTTCGCCGCCGTCGGTGAAGGTCATTTTCCGCGCGCTCACCTCGCTGGTGGCATGGATAGTGTCGTTTGTACCCCGACGCCCTGAACGCGCCGCGCCGACGCTCTCCGCAGACCCGGCAATGGCTCAACAATGATGATAATGCGATGAAAAGAAAACTTTCCTGGATGTGTGCAGTAGCGGTGGGCATGTGCAGCTGGTATCCGCTGGCCTCTTACGCGGCGCCGGCCGCCGTGGTGAACCCGGCTCCTGGCGTTCAGCCGCAGGCGGCCACCCCGCCCGCGCCCTCGCCGGTGACGATTGGCGAGCCGACGGCGACCCTCGCCGAACCGACCGCACCGGCGGTGGTCGCCGAGAATATCCCGCAGCGGGAGGTGAAGCTGACCTTTGCCACCATCGCGCCGCCTCCGGGCAGCATTGTGCTGCGCGGCTCACGGCCTGACGCCTCGGTCGAATTCGGCATGCGCAGCGATGAGCTGGTCGCCAACGCGCTGCTCAATCTGGAATATACCCCGTCGCCCTCGCTGCTGCCCGTGCAGTCGCAGCTGAAAGTCTATCTCAACGATGAGCTGATGGGCGTTCTGCCCGTCACCAAAGAGCAGCTGGGGAAAAAGATCCGCGCGCAGCTGCCGATTGACCCGCTGTATATCACCGACTTCAACCGCATACGGCTGGAGTTTGTCGGCCACTATCGCGATGTCTGCGAAAACCCGGCCAGTAGCACGCTGTGGCTGGACGTCGGGCGCGAAAGCTATCTGGATCTCACCTACCAGTCGCTGAAGGTGCATAACGATCTGTCGCACTTCCCGGTGCCGTTCTACGATCCGCGCGACAACCGCCCGCTGACGCTGCCGATGATTTTCCCGGGTTCGCCGGCGGTGGCCCAGCAGCAGGCGGCGGCGATTATCGCCTCATGGTTCGGCAGCAAGGCCGGCTGGCGCGGCCAGCAGTTCCCGGTCTATTTCAACGAACTGCCGGATCGTAACGCCATTGTCTTCGCCACCAACGACAAGCGTCCGGATTTCCTGCGCGATCATCCGCCGGTCAACGCGCCGACCATCGAAATGATCGACAACCCGAACGATCCTTACGTCAAGCTGCTGGTGATTTTCGGCCGCGATGATAAAGACCTGCTGCTGGCGGCGAAGGGGATTGCCCAGGGCAATATTCTGTTCCGCGGCAGCAGCGTCACCGTGGACGGCATCAAAACCCTGCAGCCGCGGCAGCCATACGATGCGCCAAACTGGGTGCGCACCGACCGCTCGGTCACCTTTGCTGAGCTGAAAACCTATGAGCAACAGCTGCAGTCCAGCGGGCTGGTGCCGGATGCCATCACCGTGGCGCTTAACCTGCCGCCGGATCTCTATCTGCTGCGGGCCAACGGCATCGATATGGATCTGAAATATCGCTACACCATGCCGCCGGTGAAGGACAGCTCGCGGATGGATATCAGCCTCAACGACCAGTTCCTGCAGTCGTTCAGCCTTAACAGCTCCCAGGACGTGAACAAACTGATCCTGCGCCTGCCGGTGCTGCAGGGGCTGCTGGACGGCAAATCGGAGGTCACCATCCCCGCGCTGCGTCTTGGGGCGGTGAACCAGCTGCGCTTTGACTTCCAGTACATGAACCCGATGCCCGGCGGCTCCATCGACAACTGTATTACCTTCCAGCCGGTGCAGAACCATGTGGTGATCGGCGACGATTCGACCGTCGACTTCTCGAAGTATTATCACTTTATTGCGCTGCCGGACCTGCGCGTCTTCGCCAATGCGGGCTTCCCTTACAGCCGAATGGCTGACCTCGCCGACACCCTGGTGGTGGTGCCGAAGGCGCCGACCCAGGGCCAGGTGGCGACGCTGCTGCAGGCGCTGGGCGGCATCGGTTCGCAGACCGGCCTGGCGGCGATTAATCTGCAAATGACCGACGATGGCAACCAGATCAAGAATAAAGACGCGGATCTGCTGCTGATCGGCGCGATCCCCTCGTCTCTCAAGGACGATACCAAAATCAACCTGCTGGTCGAGGCGACCAAAAGCTGGGTGAAAATGCCGATGCGCCACTATGACCTGGCGAGCATTTATCCCGATGACGAGGCCCGCACGCCCAACACCCGCACCGACATCACCTCTTCCGGACCGATGGCGGCGGTGATTGGCTTCCAGTCGCCCTACAACGATCAGCGTAGCGTGGTGGCCCTGCTGGCCGACAGCCCGCGCGGTAATGAATTGCTGACCAACGCCCTCAACGACAGCGGTAAGCGGGCGGCGATGTTTGGCTCGGTGGCGGTGATCCGTGAATCCGGCGTCAACAGCCTGCGGGTGGGCGATGTTTACTATGTTGGCCATCTGCCCTGGTTCGAGCGCATCTGGTTCGCGCTCTCTAACCACCCGATACTGCTGGCGATCTTCGCCGCGGTCAGTATCGTGCTGCTGGCGTGGGTGCTGTGGCGCATGCTGCGCATTATCAGCCGCCGCCGCCTTAGCCTGGATGATGAATAAACGATGATGAAAGTACTTTGCGGCGCGGTGCTCTCCGCGCTGGTACTGGCGGCGGGCCAGGCGAGCGCCGCTTGCCAGTGGCCCGCCTGGGAGCAGTTTAAGAAAGCGTACGTCAGCCCCGAGGGGCGGGTGATCGACCCCAGCGATGCGCGCAAAATTTCCACTTCCGAAGGACAGAGCTATGGCCTGTTCTTTGCCCTGGCGGCTAACGATCGCGCGGGGTTCGACAAGCTGCTGACCTGGACGCAGAACAACCTGGCGGAGGGCGACCTGCGGCAGCATCTGCCGGGCTGGCTGTGGGGGAAAAAGGACGACGAACAGTGGACGCTGCTGGACAGCAATTCGGCATCCGACTCGGATCTGTGGATAGCCTGGGCGCTGCTGGAGGCGGGGCGCCTGTGGCAGCAGCCGCAGTACACCGAGACCGGGAAAGCGCTGCTGGCGCGGATTGTCGACGAAGAGACGGTGGCGGTGCCGGGCCTTGGCACGATGCTGCTGCCGGGAAAAGTCGGTTTTGCCGACGACAGCGGCTGGCGGTTTAATCCCAGCTATCTTCCGCCGCAGCTGGCCACCTATTTTGTGCGTTTTGGCGCGCCGTGGCCCACCCTGCGCGACACGAACCTGCGTCTGCTGCTGGAGACCGCGCCGAAAGGCTTTACCCCGGACTGGGTGCGCTATGAGAAAGGGAAAGGCTGGCAGCTGAAAACGGAGAAGCCGCTGATCGGCAGCTATGACGCGATTCGCGTCTACCTGTGGGTGGGCATGCTTCATGATGGCGATAAGCAAAAAGCGCGTCTGCTGGCCCGCTTTGCGCCGATGGCGGCGCAGACCACGGAACAGGGGGTACCGCCGGAGAAAGTGAATATCGCCACCGGTAAAACCAGCGGCCAGGGGCCGGTGGGCTTCTCCGCGGTGATGCTGCCGTTTTTACAGAACGACGAGGCCCGGTCGGTGCAACGACAGCGCGTCGCCGATAACTATCCCGGCGCGGATGCCTACTACAGCGCGGTCCTGACGCTGTTCGGTCAGGGTTGGGATCAACACCGTTTTCGTTTCACTGCGGGTGGCGAATTACAACCTGACTGGAACCAGGAATGCGCAAGCTCTCACTAAGTTTACTCACGCTGTCCCTCGGCGTCGCGCTGCTGCCGTTAGCGCAGGCGGCGACGACGCCCGCCCAGGAACATCTGCTGGAGCAGGTGCGCCTCGGCGAGGCCAGCAATCGTGAAGACCTGGTGCGCCAGTCGCTATACCGTCTGGAGCTGATCGACCCCAACAACCCGGACCTGATTGCCGCGCGGATGCGCTATCTGCTGCGCCAGGGGGATACCGCCGGGGCGCAAAAAGAGCTGGAGCGACTGACGAAGCTGGCGCCGGATTCCCCTGAGCTGAAGGCGTCGCGCAATGAGATGAAAAGCAACACCGGCGAGGGCCGTCAGGCGCTGCAGCAGGCGCGACTGCTGGGCGTGGCCGGGAAGGTCGATGAAGCCATCGCCGCCTATGAAAAACTGTTCGGCGGCGTGCCGGATGATGTTGATGCCGCTATTGAATACTGGACGCTGGTGGCGCGCCTGCCGGCCCGTCATAGCGAAGGCGTCAGCCAGCTGAAAAAACTGAACGCCAGCGCGCCGGGCAACGTCAGCCTGCTGACGGCGCTGGCGAAGCAGATGTTTGCCGATAATAAACCGCAGGAAGGGTTCGCCTATCTGGCGGAAATGGCCCGCTCAGCCTCAGGACGCGGTATCGCCGCCGATATGTGGTTCAGCGAGGTGAAAAGCATGCCGGTGAGCAAGGGCAGCGTGCAGGCGTTGCAGCAATTCCTGCTGCAGTTTCCTACCGGCTCGGTGGCGGCGAACGCCCGCGTCCTGCTTGACCAGCAGCAGGCGCAGCTGCAGGATCCGACGTTCCGCGCCCGCTCGGAAGGGCTGGCGGCGGTCAAATCCGGAAATACCTCGCAGGCGGTGGCGGATCTGCAGAAAGCCGTTCAGGCCGACAGCCGCGACAGCGATGCGGTGGGTGCCCTCGGCCAGGCCTATTCCCAGCGCGGCGACCGCGCGCGGGCGGTGGCCCAGCTCAATAAAGCGATTGCCATGGATCCCGACAGCCCGAATCGCGGCAAATGGGACAGCCTGCTGCAAACCAACCGCTACTGGCTGCTGATCAAGCAGGGGGATAACGCCCTGAAGGCCGGTCAGCTTTCACAGGCGCAGAATTATTATGCCCAGGCGCAGCGGGTCGATCGGACCGACAGCTATGCCGTGCTGGGGCTGGGCGACGTCGCGGCGGCGCGCAAGGCGTCGGCGGCGGCGGAGCGCTATTATCAGCAGGCGTTGCGCCTGGATCGCGGGAATAATCTGGCGGTGCGCGGCCTGGCCAACCTCTATCGCGCTGAATCGCCCGAGAAAGCCAGCGCCTGGATCGCTGGTCTTCCTGCCGCCCAGCGGCGCAGCATCGATGATATCGAACGCAGCCTGAACAACGACCGGCTGGAGAAACAGGCGCAGGCTCTGGAGAGTCAGGGCAACTGGGCGCAGGCGGCGGAAGTTCAGCGTCGGCGCCTGGCGCTCGAGCCGGACAGCGTGTGGATCACCTATCGTCTGGCGCGGGATCTGGTCAGCGCCGGCGAGCGCCAGGAGGCCGATGCGCTGATGCGGGCGATGGTCAACCGCCAGCCGCAGGATGCTGAACGGATCTACGCCTCGGGGCTTTACCTGTCGGGGAACGACCAGGACGATCTGGCGCTGGCGCAAATCGCCGCCCTGCCGCGCAGCGCATGGACGGATAACATTCGTGAACTGGAGGCGCGTCTGCAAAGCGACCGGGTGCTGCGCCAGGCGAACCAGCTGCGCGACAGCGGCGAGGAAGCGCAGGCGATCGCCCTCATCAAACAGCAGCCGGCCTCGGTGCGCTATGACCTGACGCTGGCCGACTGGGCCCAGCAGCGCGGGGACAACCAGACGGCGATTGCCGACTATCAGCGGGTGCTGCGTCAGGAAGCCGACAACGGCGATGCGCGCCTCGGCCTTGCGGAAGTCTATCTGGCCGAGGGCGATAAACAGGCCGCCCGGGCGCAGGTCATGCAGCTGAAAGGCGCAGAGGCCGAATCCATGAATATGCAGCGGCGGGTCGCCCTGGCGCGAGCCGGCCTTGGCGATACCGCTGACGCCCAACAGATTTTTAACCAGATTGTGCCGCAGGCGAAGGCGCAGCCGCCCTCGATGGAGAGCGCGCTGGTGCTGCGCGATGCCGCGCGTTTTGCCACCCGGAACGGGGAGCCGCAGCAGGCGCTGACCCACTACCGGGAGGCGATGGTGGCCTCCGGCATCACCCCCGCGCCGCCGCAGGATAACGATACCTTTACCCGGCTGACGCGCAACGACAGCCGGGATGACTGGCTGAAGCGCGGGATCCGCAGCGATGCCGCCGACCTTTATCGCCAGCAGGATCTGAACGTCACCCTGGAACACGACTTTTGGGGATCCAGCGGCACCGGCGGCTATTCCGACCTCAAGGCGCATACCACCATGCTGCAGGTGGATGCCCCGCTGGCGGATGGCCGGATGTTCTTCCGCACCGACCTGGTCAATATGGATGCCGGCAGCTTTTCCACCCACAGCGACGGGAGCTACTCGCCCAGCTGGGGCACCTGCGGGGAGATCGCCTGTACCAGCGGCAGTAAAAATCAGACCGACAGCGGGGCCAGCGTAGCGGTCGGCTGGAAGAATGACACCTGGAGCGGCGATATCGGCACCACGCCGATGGGCTTCAATGTCGTCGATGTGGTCGGCGGCCTGAGCTACAGCAGCGACGTCGGGCCGGTGGGGTACACGGTCAACGTGCACCGGCGGCCCATCTCCAGCTCGCTGCTCTCCTTTGGCGGGCAGAAAGACAGCAACAGCCATACCGGCACCACCTGGGGCGGCGTTCGCGCCGACGGCGGCGGTGTGAGCCTCAGCTATGACCGGGGCGAAGCGCACGGTATCTGGTCCTCGCTGGGGGCCGACTCGCTGACCGGTAAAAACGTGGCGGATAACTGGCGCGTGCGCTGGATGACCGGCTACTACTATAAGGTGATTAACGAGAATAATCGTCGCGTCACCGTCGGCCTCAACAATATGATCTGGCACTACGACAAAGATCTCAGCGGCTACACCCTCGGCCAGGGTGGCTATTACAGCCCGCAGGAGTATCTCTCGTTCGCTGTGCCGGTGACCTGGCGTCAGCGTACGGAGAACTGGTCCTGGGAACTCGGCGGATCGGTCTCATGGTCCCATTCGCGTACCCAGACGCAAGCCCGCTATCCGCTGCTGAACCTGATCCCGTCCGACTACCGGCAGCGCGCTAGCGAACTGACGGAGGAGGGCGGCAGCAGCCAGGGATTCGGTTACACCGCCAGAGCGCTGGTGGAGCGGCGGGTGACCAGCAACTGGTTCGTTGGCGCCGCGGTCGATATTCAGCAGGCGAAGGACTACACCCCGAGCCATGCGCTGCTTTACGTGCGCTATTCGGCGGCCGGCTGGCAGGGGGATTTGGATATTCCGCCCCAGCCGCTGGTGCCTTACGCCGACTGGTAGCAGAATAGGCTGAATTGCGTCACAGAGCACCACTCCACGGCGCGCTTCGCGTATACTCGTGAGGCGTTGCCCACCGTCGGCCGCTGGGGAGGTCTCTCCGGCGTCTGCGCCACCGCGCGGAGCTATCCCGTCACTTCATCCCTCGCGGGCGTGGGCGAAGGATTTAAGTATATAATCAGCCTGAAACGACCGGGATTGAAGGATTAATGCCGGGTATGCATTCAGTATCAGTGGAGAACACCGTTGCGCGTCAGCCGTTCACTTACAATCAAACAGATGGCGATGGTCGCGAGCGTGTCCATGGCCTTTGTATTGGTTTTTTGCACTATTTTGCTGTTTCACTTTGTGCAACAGAGTCGCTTTACCACGGCCACGCAGTTAGAAAGTATCGCGCGATCCGTTCGCGAACCGCTGTCTGCGGCTATTCTGAAAGCCGATATTCCGGAAGCGGAAGCCATTTTAAGCCGTATCCAGCCTGCTGGCATCGTCAGCCGGGCGGATGTCGTCTTGCCCAACCAGTTCCAGGCGCTGCGGATGCGGTTTATCCCTGAGCGGTCGGTGCCGGTGACCATCACCCGGCTGTTTGAGCTGCCGGTGCAGATTTCCCTGCCCATTTATTCGCTGGAGCGGCCGGCCAACCCGCAGCCGCTGGCCTATCTGGTGCTGCAGGCCGACTCCTATCGCATGTATAAATTCGTCATGAGCGCCCTTGCTACGTTAGTGACTGCTTACTTACTTCTGGTGCTGATGCTAACGGTGGCGCTCACCTGGTGCATCAACCGGCTGATGGTTCGCCCCCTGCGGCGTATCGCCCGCGAGCTGAACGATCTCTCCCAGCAGGAGCGTCTTGGCCATCAGCTGACCCTCCCGCGCCTGCACCATGACGACGAGATCGGCATGCTGGTGCGCAGCTATAACCGCAACCAGCAGAGCCTGGTGCGCCAGCATGATGAGCTGTCCATCCAGTCGACCCGCTTCCCGGTCTCCGAGCTGCCGAATAAAGCCTTTTTGCTGGCGATGCTGGAGCAGACGGTGGCCCGCCCGCAAAGCGCCGCGCTGATCGTCGTCGCCTGTGAAACCCTGCAGGACGCCGCCGGCGTGCTCAAGGAGAGCCAGCGCGAAATGCTGCTCCTGACGCTGGTGGAGAAGCTGCGCGCCGCGATCCCGCCGCAGATGGTGCTGGCCCAGGTAAGCGGCTATGACTTCGCCATTCTCGCCGATGGCCTCGCCGAATCCTGGCAGGCGGTGACGATAAGTAAGCAAGTACTCACTATTATTAATGAACGTTTACCGCTGCATGGTCTGCAGCTGCGGCCCTACGCCAGCGTCGGGATCGCCATGTTCCACCCCGGTCTCAGCGCCGAACAGTTTTACCGGCGCGCGGTCTCGGCTGCGGTCACCGCAAGACGCAAAGGTAAAAATCAGATTGAGTTCTTCGATCCCGAGCAGATGGAAAAGGCTCAGCGCCGCCTGATGGAAGAGCACGAAATTATGACCGCCCTCGACAACCAGCAGTTCGCGATCTGGCTGCAGCCGCAGGTGGCCTGCGCCAGCGGCGAGCTCTGCGGCGCCGAGGTGCTGCTGCGCCAGCGGCAGGCGGATGGCAGCTGGTCCCTACCGCCGGCGCTGATTGAGCGCATTGAGTCCTGCGGGCTGATTATCCCGGTCGGCTACTGGGTGATGGAAGAGGCCTGCCGCCAGCTGGCCGCCTGGCAAAGCCAGGGCATTATGCTGCCGCTGTCGGTCAATGTTTCCCTGCTCCAGCTGCTGGAGCACGACCGTGGCGAGGAGATGCTGAAGCTGATCGCCCGCTACCGCATTGCGCCGGGCACCCTCATCCTTGAGGTGACGGAGAGCTGCCGGATGGACGATCCGCAGGATGTGATGGCGCGGTTGCGGCCTCTGCGCGAGGCCGGCGTGCGGATTGCGCTGGATGATTTTGGCATGGGTTATGCCGGGTTGCACCAGCTGCAGCAGATGAAGGCTCTGCCGGTGGATATTCTGAAAATTGATAAGGTATTCATCGATATGCTGCCGGAGGATGTCAGCATGGTGCCGGCGATAATCCAGCTCGCGCGCGGCCTGTCGCTGCGCATTGTGGCGGAAGGGGTGGAAACGGAAGACCAGTATCGCTGGTTGCAAGCCGCCGGCGTCGAGGTGCTCCAGGGCCACCTGTTCGGTTGCGCTTTACCGCAGGAGGCGTTCAGCGCCCGCTATTTATCCCCGGTCCGGGAAGATGCAAATTTGTAAATGTTTTGTTGACTTGTGCGAGTCAGCTCAAAGATTTTAACAATCGCGTTGCACTTTCGGCGTTAGTTATTTCTGAAATGTTTCCAGGGTGTTATTTTTAAGCCACAGACGTCAAATATCCATTCTTGCTCTGTGGTTATTCCCAAAGGACACCCTATGAAAACCTCTATCTTTAAAAGCCTCTATGTCCAGGTTCTGACGGCCATAGCGATCGGTATTCTGCTGGGCCATTTTTACCCGGAACTGGGCGCGCAAATGAAACCCTTCGGCGACGCCTTCGTTAAGCTGATTAAAATGGTGATTGCTCCGGTTATCTTCTGTACCGTCGTGACGGGGATCGCCGGAATGGAGAGCATGAAAGCCGTTGGCCGTACCGGGGCGGTGGCGTTGCTCTATTTCGAAGTGGTCAGCACCATCGCGCTGATTATCGGTCTGGTTATTGTCAACGTGGTGCAGCCGGGGGCCGGGATGAACGTCGACCCGTCGACGCTCGATGCGAAAGCGGTGGCGGTGTACGCTGAGCAGGCGAAAGATCAGGGGGTGGTGGCCTTTTTACTGGATGTGATCCCGGGCAGCGTCATTGGCGCCTTCGCCAGCGGCAACATCCTTCAGGTTCTGCTGTTCGCCGTTCTGTTTGGCTTTGCCCTGCATCGTCTGGGCAGCAAGGGCCAGCTGATTTTCAACGTCATTGAAAGTTTCTCGCAGGTCATCTTCGGCATCATCAATATGATCATGCGCCTGGCGCCGATCGGCGCCTTCGGGGCCATGGCCTTCACCATCGGTAAATATGGCGTCGGCACCCTGGTGCAGCTGGGCCAGCTGATCATCTGCTTCTATATCACCTGTATCCTGTTCGTGGTGGTGGTGCTGGGGTCAATCGCCAAAGCCACCGGCTTCAGCATCTTTAAATTTATCCGCTATATCCGCGAAGAGCTGTTGATCGTGCTGGGGACTTCCTCATCCGAATCGGCGCTGCCGCGCATGCTCGACAAGATGGAGAAGCTCGGCTGTCGTAAATCGGTGGTGGGCCTGGTGATCCCGACCGGCTATTCGTTCAACCTCGACGGCACCTCTATCTATCTGACGATGGCGGCGGTCTTTATCGCCCAGGCGACCAACAGCCATATGGATATTTTCCATCAAATCACCCTGCTGGTGGTGCTGCTGCTCTCCTCGAAAGGGGCGGCGGGAGTGACCGGCAGCGGCTTCATCGTGCTGGCGGCGACCATCTCGGCCGTCGGGCATTTGCCGGTGGCTGGCCTGGCGCTGATCCTCGGTATTGACCGCTTTATGTCCGAAGCCCGTGCCCTGACTAACCTGGTGGGTAACGGCGTCGCCACGGTGGTGGTCGCGAAATGGGTAAAAGAACTCGATGCCAAACAGATGGATGATGTGCTGAATAACCGTGTTCCCGCGAACAAAACGCACGAATTATCCTCTTAAATCCTCCTCTTAGGCCCGTACTCCCTTGCTGGAGTACGGGCTCCTGCGCATAATTAGAGGTCATTTCCGCCCGGCGGGAATGACACGAAATGATTATTTTACGTTGTCATGCGACATTTTCGTCTCCGTGTGGTCTAACCGACGTATTTCACTCTCACTTTTTTCGGCAGCCCGTCAGTGGGATGCTGTTGTAACCAGGAATGTTCATCAGGGGTTCACATGCAGGGCACAACAATTAAACTCTTAACGGGCGGTTTGCTGATGGTAGCGGCGGCCGGTTATGTGCAGGCAGAAGCGCTCCAGCCTGATCCGGCCTGGCAACAAGGGACCTTAGCGAATGGGTTGTCGTGGCAGGTGCTGGCCACGCCGCAGCGTCCCAGCGACCGTATCGAAGTCCGTCTGTCCGTGAATATTGGCTCGCTGAGCGAAAGCACTCAGCAGAGCGGTTTCAGCCGTTTTATTCCCCGTCTGGCGTTGACGCAAAGCGGCAGCCTGCCGACGATGCAGGCGCGCTCGCTGTGGCAGCAGAGTATTGACCCGAAGCGTCCTCTGCCGCCGGCCATCGTCTCCTACGATTACACGATGTTTAATCTCAGCCTGCCGAATAACCGCAACGATCTGCTGAAAGAGGCGCTGAGCTGGCTGGCGGACGCCAGCGGTAAACTGACCATTACGCCTGAATCGATCAATCACGCGCTGCAGGGCAACGACATGGTGGCGACCTGGCCGCTGGATACCAAAGAGGGCTGGTGGCGCTATCGCCTCAAGGGCTCCACCATGCTGGGCCACGATCCCGCCGCGCCGCTGAAGCAGCCGATCGACGTGGCGCATCTGAAAGACTTTTATCAAAAATGGTACACCCCCGACGCCATGACGCTGATCGTGGTGGGTAACGTCGACAGCCGCAGCGTCGCTGAGCAAATCAGCAAAACCTTTGGCGATCTGAAGGGCAAGCGGGAAACGCCCGCGGCGGTGCCGACCTTATCGCCGCTGCCCACCGTGCCGGTCAGCATCATGACCAGCGCCGTGCGCCAGGACAAACTGTCCATCATGTGGGACGCCCCCTGGCAGCCGATCCGCGACTCCGCGGCGCTGCAGCGCTACTGGCGCGACGACCTCGCCCGCGAAGCGCTGTTCTGGCACGTGCAGCAGAGCCTGAGCAAAAATAACGTCAAGGATATTGGTCTTGGTTTTGACTGCCGGGTGCTCTATCAGCGCGCGCAGTGCGCCATCAATATCGAATCGCCGGGCGAGCGCCTGAATAACAACCTGAGCGTGGTCTCGCGCGAGCTGGCGAAAGTGCGCGACAACGGCCTGCCGCAGGAGGAGTTTGATGCGCTTATTGCTCAGAAAAGCCTCGAGCTGCAGAAGCTGTTTGCCACCTATGCGCGCACCGATACCGACATTCTGATGAGCCAGCGCATGCGCTCCCTGCAAAATCAGGTGGTGGATATCGCGCCGGAGCAGTACCAGAAGCTGCGTCAGGAGTTCCTCAACTCCCTGACGGTGGACATGCTGAACCAGTACCTGCGTCAGCAACTGTCTCAGGATATGGCGCTGGTGTTGCAGCAGCCGAAAGGCGAACCGGAATACAACATGAAGGAGCTGCAGGCCACGTGGGAAAAACTGATGGCGCCGAGTCCGGCGACCGCAGCGACCAGCGGCAGCGCCGATACGGTTGACGCCCACAGCGAGGCCAGCGACATCCCGTCGGGGCAGTAACCTGACGCCTCTCCGGCGCGCCAGCGGCGGCCGGAGAGCGCTTACAGGTGAGGATTATTGCGGCATTGCTTCCCGGGGGATGATCGCCCCGCGATACTGGATCACCGTGCTGGCGGTCAGATGTCCGCGTCTGGCGGCGGATTCAGCATCGCCGCCGGTCAGGCGCACGGCCAGATAGCCGGCGCTGAAGGAGTCGCCGGCGGCGGTGGTATCCACCACTTTCTCTTTGGCCAGCTTGACGGCCGGCACTTCCCGCAGCGGTTGCCCGCTCACCGAGACCAGGCAGGCATCCGCTCCGCGCTTCACCACCACCTCTTCCACGCCGGCGGCGTGGGTGCGGGCGATCACCTCGGCGACCGGTTTTTCCCCCCACAGCGCGTCTTCATCATCGAGGGTCAGAAACGCGATATCGGTACAGGCGAGTATCTCCTGATAGACCTGCTGCGTCTCCGCCTGGCTGGCCCACAGGCGCGGGCGATAGTTGTTGTCGAAGATCACCTTGCCGCCGTTGCCGCGGCACTCACGCAGCAGCGTGAACAGCCTGGCACGACTGGCCGGGCTGAGAATGGCGAGGCTGATGCCGCTCAGGTAGAGATAGTCGAACGTGGCCAGCTCTTCGCAAATCGCCGCCGCGCGATCGCTCTCCAGCCAGAATTTTGCCGCCGCCTCGTTGCGCCAGTAGTAGAAGGTGCGCTCGCCGGCGTCATCGGTTTCAATGTAATACAGCCCCGGCAGGCGGTCGGCCATCCGCTGGATCAGGCTGGTGTTGACGTTTTCCTGCTGCCAACTGTCGAGCATCTGCTGGCTGAACGCATCGGTTCCCAGCGCGGTGACGTAGTGGACGCTCAGCGCGCTGGCATCCGTCTGCCGCGCGATATAGACCGAGGTGTTTAAGGTATCGCCGCCAAAGCCGCGGTTAACGGCCCCGTTCTTCTCTGACAGCTCAATCATGCATTCGCCAATGACGGCAATTTTTTTAGACATAGCCAGAACCTGCAATGGAATCGATATAAGCGCTAGTGTGCGCTGCGCTGTTTTGCTGGTCAATCATATTAAAACATCGTTCCATTATTTTTTTGACCTGACGCGCGTAATGTGACGAAAAGCGCATTTCCAGGAGAAACGCCGCTTTTTGACTATATTCAGGACTGACGTGATGCAAAAGGAGCGGAGTAGGGATGAGCAGAACCCGTAAAACGTTGGTTATCATCACAGGAACGATACTGTTGCTGATCGTTCTCTTTTTTATCGTGTTGGCCACCTTCGACTGGAACCGGCTGAAGCCGACGATTAATCAGAAAGTGTCTGCCGAGCTGAACCGCCCGTTCGCCATCCGCGGCGATCTCGGCGTGGTCTGGGAGCGGCAGCCGGAAGAGCGCGGCTGGCGCAGCTGGATCCCGTGGCCCCATGTGCACGCGGAGGATATCGTGCTGGGCAACCCGCCGGCCATTCCCCAGGTGACCATGATCCATCTGCCGCGGGTGGAGGCGACCCTCGCCCCGCTGGCGCTGCTGAGCAAAACGGTGTATCTGCCGTGGATCAAGCTGGAACAGCCCGACGTGCGGCTGATCCGCCTGGCGGAAGACAACAATAACTGGACCTTTCAGCTGGCTGGCGATCAGCGTGCCGCGGGGGACAGCGCCCCCTCCAGCTGGTCTTTCCGCCTCGATAACATTCTCTTCGATCGCGGGACTATCGCCATTGATGACAAGATCACCCGCAGCGATATCACCATTCTCGTCGATCCCCTCGGCAAACCACTGCCGTTCAGCGAAGTCACTGGCACGAAGGATCGGCATAGCGCGGCGAAACCAGGCGACTACGTCTTTGGCCTGTCGCTGAAGGGCCGCTATAAGGACCAGCCGGTCACCGGCAACGGTAAAATCGGCGGCATGCTGGCTCTGCGCAGCGCAAGCACGCCTTTCCCGCTGCAGGGCGACTTCCGCTCCGGCAATACGCGGGTGGCGTTCAGCGGCACGGTCAGCGATCCGCTCAACGTCGGCGGCATTGACCTGCGGCTGAAATTCGCCGGCGATTCGCTGCGCGATCTCTACGACCTGACCGGCGTGCTGCTGCCGGAGACGCCGTCGTTCTCCACCGACGGCCGTCTGCGCGCCGACTTTAAGCAGAAAAACAGCATGCGCTTTGACTATCAGAATTTTAACGGCCGGATCGGCGATAGCGACATTCATGGTTCCCTGACCTATACCACTGGCAAACCGCGGCCGAAGCTCAGCGGCGACATGGAGTCGAAGCAGCTGCGGCTGGCGGATCTCGGGCCGTTAATCGGCGTCGACTCCGGCAAAGGGACGAAGAAAAGCGCAGTGCGCCAGGCGGGCGATCGGCCGCAGCCGGCGGGTAAAGTGCTGCCGGCGGACCGCTTTGAAACTGATAAATGGCAGGTGATGGATGCCGATGTGCGCTTTAAGGGCCGGAGAATTGAGCACGGCGGTACGCTGCCGATCAGCGATCTGGCGACCCAGGTGATCCTGGAGGATGGCGACCTGCGCCTGCAGCCGGTGCGCTTTGGCCTGGCCAACGGGTCGATTGCCGGCAGCGTGCACCTGCAGGGCGATAAAAAGCCGCTGCAGGGTGAGGCCAATCTGCAGGCGCGGCGCCTGAAGCTGAAGGCGCTGATGCCGAACGTCGAGATGATGCAGAAAACCCTCGGCGAGATGAATGGCGACGTTCAGCTGCGCGGCAGCGGCAACTCGGTGGCGGCCCTGCTCGGCAACAGCAACGGCAACCTGAAGCTGCTGATGAATGACGGCCTGATCAGTCGCAACCTGATGGAAATTCTCGGCCTTAACGTCGGTAACTACCTGATCGGCCAGATTTTTGGCGATGAGGAGGTTCGGGTGAACTGCGCGGCGGCCAATATCGACGTGACCAACGGCGTCGCCCGGCCGCAGATTTTTGCCTTCGATACGGAAAACGCGCTGATCAATGTGACCGGGACCGCCAGCTTTGCCTCCGAACAGCTGGACCTGACCATCGATCCGGAAAGCAAGGGCTTCCGGGTGATCACCCTGCGTTCCCCGCTGTATGTTCGCGGCACCTTTAAATCGCCGCAGGCGGGGGTGAAGGCCGGGCCGCTGATTGTCCGCGGCGCGGTAGCGGCGGCGCTGGCTACTCTGGTGACGCCGGCTGCCGCGCTGCTGGCGCTGATATCCCCGGCGGAGGGCGATAGCAACCAGTGCCGGACCATATTGTCGCAGATGAAAAAGTAGGGGAGAGCCCTGACGCCAGCGGCGTCAGGGCGAAGGATCACAACGACTGGTGGCGGGTCTCGTGGGTCAGCAGCAGGGCGATCAGCGTCAGCGCCGCCATCGCCGCCAGATAGGTGCCGACCGCCGCGAGGCCATAGTTGCCCTGCAGCCAGGCGGCAATGTACGGCGCGACCGAGGCGCCGAGAATCGACGACACGTTATAGGAGAACGACGCCCCGGTGTAGCGCACTTCCGTCGGGAACAGCTCCGGCAGCAGCGCGCCCATCGGGCCAAAGGTCAGTCCCATCAGGCTTAAGCCCAGCAGCAGGAAGGCAAAGACCAGCAGCGGGTTACCGGAACCCAGCAGCGGTTTAAAGGCGAACAGGGCGAACAAAATAATCATCGTGGTGATGATAATCATGCTCTTACGACGACCAAAGGCGTCCGCCAGCAGGCCGGCGATCGGCACCATCACGCCAAAGCCAATCACCGCCATCATCAGCATCCACAGCACTTCGTTACGCGGCAGGCCCAGGCCATTCGGCGCCGCGCCGGTGCTGAAGGTCATCGAGTAGACGGTCATGATGTAGAACAGGGTATAGGTTGCCAGCATGATGAAGGTGCCCAGTACCGTCACGCGGACGTGTTTGGTCAACAGGGTACCCAGCGGGATTTTGACCTGTTTTTTCGCCGCCGCCACTTTGGCGAAGACCGGGGTCTCATGCAGCGAAACGCGAACATACAGACCGATGATCACCAGCACCGCGGAGAAGATAAACGGCACGCGCCAGCCCCACTCCATAAACTGCTGATCGGTTAACAGCCAGGAGAGCAGCAGGAAGGTGCCGTTGGCGAAGAAGAAGCCGATCGGCGCGCCCAGCTGCGGGAATGAGCCATACAGGGCGCGCTTGCGCGCCGGGGCGTTTTCCGTTGCCAGCAGCGCTGCGCCGCCCCACTCCCCTCCGAGGCCAAGCCCCTGACCGAAGCGCGCCAGCGCCAGCAGCATCGGCGCGACAATGCCAATGCTTTCATAGCCGGGCAGCAGGCCGATCACCACAGTGGAGATCCCCATGGTTAACAGCGAGGCCACCAGGGTGACCTTCCGGCCGACGCGATCGCCGAAGTGGCCAAACAGCGCGGAGCCGATTGGCCGGGCGACGAAGGCGATGGCGAAGGTGGCCAGCGACTGCAGGGTGGCCGCGGCGGCATCGCCCTGCGGGAAGAAGATATGCGGGAAGACGATGACCGCGGCAGTGGCATAGATGTAGAAGTCGAAAAACTCAATGGCGGTGCCAATGAGCGAGGCGACAACGACTTTATTGCGTGAGTTGACCGGGGCGGTTTCCTGCGTGTTTTCGAGTGTGGTGGCTGTGGCTTGCATAGATCTTTCTTATTTTTGCGCGAACGAAAAGCCATATAGCCACAGCCATCGGGACATTTCAATCTGTAACAAACGCGGAAAATGAGCAAAAAACAGGCAAAAAGCGGATAATTTTTACGCCAGAAAAAATAGTTCTATGAAATGCTTCACACAATTAAAAAGATAGAGAATAAAACCAGTTTTTCGTTAAATAAAAGTTACGTCCTGGATTTATCTGCTGAAATCAAGCGCGAGGATGAATTTTGCCTCTTTTATTCATCCTCGCAATACCTCAGCGGTGGGTTTTGCCCGGCATCCGCCGGTCGTCTTTATACTCCGCGGTGGCGATCCACGCGGCGCAGAACAGCGTCAGGCGGGCAAAGAAATAGAAAAAGGCCATCAGCCCCAGCACCGATCCGAACGCTGCCCCGGAAGGGGATTTCACCAGCGCCGGCAGCGTCCAGGTCATGACGATTTTGATGATTTCAAAGCCAATCGCCGCGATAAGCGTGCCGCGAAACAGGGCTTTGCGCCGCGGACGGTGGCGCGGCAGCCGCCAGAAGATCCAGAAAAAGAGCAGATAGTTGGCAAAAATCGAGATGGCGAGACCGATCAGCCGCCAGGCGGGTTTCAGCCATTCAATATTGTCCAGATACAGCGCGGAGATAATCAACTGCTGGGCGGAACCGGCGACAGAGGTGATCGACAGCGTAATAATCAGCGCCACCAGCAGACCGATCAGCGAGATAAGATCGCGGAAGTATTTTATCCAGATTTTCTCCTCGTCCTGCGGCCGGCGCTCCCAGACGTCGCGCGACTGAGCGCGGATCGCTTCGCGCAGGTTGCCCATCCAGTTAATACCGGAATAGAGCGCCACCAACAGGCCGACGAGGCCGACGGCGGTGCGCTGCTGCACCGCGGTGTTGATGGTGTTTTTCAGCGTCGCCGCCAGCGTCGGGTCGCTGACGTTTTGCAGAATTTTGTCGAAAATGTCCTGCAGCAGGGTCGGATGCCAGGCCAGCACAAAGCCGGCGGCGGCAAACGAGACCATCAGGATCGGGATCATCGACAGGAACGAGAAGTAGGTGATGGCCGCGCCGAACTGATTGCCCAGCCGGTCGTTGAAGCGCTCTGCGGCGCGTATCAGGTGGGCGACTACCGGGTTGCGCTGCACTTTGGCCGCCGTTCCGGTGACGGTCTTCAGCGCCTGGCTGGCTTTTTGCCCGACGGCCGTGTCATTGAGAGCGTCGAGGGGGCTTTTGTTTTTCTCCGGCTGCGTGTCCGGTTCCTGTGGGGGGCGTCGATCGTCGTTTTCCGGCGTCATACGTGATTTCTTCCTTTTTTACCGCGAGATTCAGCAAAAAGTATACCTTAAATGCCGTATCCTGCAGGAACGCATCTGCCCGCCCCCCGTTCACCCTCCGCGCGGATCAATCGACGTAATCTTTCATCAGCCCGCCCAGCCACTCCATAAACAGATGCACGCGGCGGGAGAGATTGCGCCGGTGCGGGTAGATAAGCGAGACCGGCAGCGGCTCAGCGCGGTACTGGGGCAGGATCTCAATCAGTTCGCCGGCGCGTAACGCCTCGCGCACGCCGGTGCGTGGCACCTGAATAATTCCCAGCCCGGCGATACAGGCCGCCTGATAGGTTTCCGTGCTGTTGACCGTCAATATGCCGCCGCTTTTTACCCAGCGCACGGCGCCGTCGATCACCACCTCGAAGCCGGAAGGACGGACCCCGAGGGTGCTGGCGTAGTGGATCAGGGCGTGATCCGCCAGATCCTCCAGGGATTGCGGGTAGCCAAAACGGGTCAGGTAGTCCGGGCTGGCGCAGTTAATTTGCGTCAGCTTGCCCAGCGGGCGGGCGATAAGCCCGGAGTCTTTGAGCGCGCCGACGCGCACCACGCAGTCAAACCCCTCGCGGATCACGTCCACCAGCCGGTCGCTGCTGCTCAGCTCCAGTTCGATGCCCGGATACTGCTGCAAAAAAGCCGGCAGGTGCGGGATCACCAGCTTTTTGGCAAAACCGACCGGCATATCCACCCGCAGCCGGCCGCTGATGCTCGCCGGATCGTGCTGGAACATACCGTCCAGTTCGTCGAGGTTGCTCAGCAGATCCTTCGCCCGCTCGTAGTAGACCATTCCATCCTGGGTGAGCTGAACCCGGCGGGTGGTGCGGTGCAGGAGGCGCACGCCAAGATGGCTTTCCAGAGCCTGAATCTGCCGCGAGACGCTGCCTTTCGGCAGCGCCAGGGTCTCGGCGGCGCGGGAGAAACTCTCCAGATCCGCTACGCGAATGAATAACTGCATTGCATGAATTTTATCCATGCCGATGGCCTATTGTTGTTGTGAATGAAACAGTAAAACGTAATGTAGCGTATTTATTGTTTCACTGGCAGTTAATAAGCTAGAACACAATCACAACGCAACCTGAAAGGGGTCTTCTGATGACACAACGTATCGCTTTAGTGACTGGCGGCAGCCGCGGTCTGGGTAAAAACGCCGCGTTGAAGCTGGCGGCGAAGGGAACCGACATTCTTCTGACCTATCACAGCAACCGCCAGGCGGCGCTCGAGGTGGTGGCGGAGATTGAGCAAAAAGGGGTGAAGGCGGCAGCATTGGCGCTGAACGTCGGCGATCCTTCAACATTCGACGCTTTCGCCAGCGAGGTGGCGCAGGTGCTGGCGCAGAAATGGGGACGCACCACCTTTGATTATTTACTGAACAACGCCGGGATCGGCCTCAACGTCCCCTTCGCCGAGACCAGCGAAGCGCAGTTTGACGAGCTGATGAACATCCAGTTCAAAGGCCCGTTTTTCCTGACCCAGCGGCTGCTGCCCCTCCTGCAGGACGGGGGGCGCATCCTCAACGTTTCCAGCGGCCTGGCGCGCTTTGCCCTGCCGGGCTATGCGGCCTACGCCGCGATGAAGGGGGCGATGGAGGTTCTGACCCGCTATCAGGCGAAAGAGCTGGGCGGACGGGGGATATCGGTGAACATCATCGCGCCGGGGGCCATTGAGACCGACTTTGGCGGCGGGGTGGTGCGCGATAACGCCGAGGTGAATCGGCATATCGCCGCCCAGACCGCGCTGGGGCGCGTCGGGCTGCCGGATGATATCGGCGACGCCATCGCCGCCCTGCTCAGCGATGAGCTGGCGTGGATGAACGCGCAGCGCGTGGAAGTCTCGGGAGGGATGTTCCTCTGAACCCCGCTGCCGTCAGACCGTGAGCGGCGGTGCGCTAGGGCGCATCGCCCTCCGCGCGCAGCCGACCGAACAGCCAGTCATTGTGCCAGCGCCCGTTGAGCCAGTAGTTCTCCCGCAGCTCCCCCTCCAGCCTGAACCCGGCTTTGAGCAGTAACTGCTTGGACGCCTCGTTGCCGGCGGTGACGCTGGCGGTCAGGCGGCGGACGCCGCCGGTAGTGAAGGCGTAGTCGCACAGCGCGCGCAGCGATTCGTAGCCGTAGCCACGACCCTGCGCCGCCGGAGCGAAGAGAAAGCCGACCTCGGCAATGTCGCGCTGATGATGTTGGTAACCGGTGAGGCCGAGCGGGGTATGGGTCAGCCTGTCGCGCACCACCAGGCACAGCCAGTGTTCATCCCCGGGCGTCCACGGCGGCAGCCGTGAATCGAACGCCTCGCGGATGGCCGCCTGCGGCCTGGGGTCGGCCACGTAAAGCATGACCTGCGGATCCTGCTGCAGGGAAAGAAAAAACGACCAGTCGTCCAGCTGCAGCGGTGAGCAGCGCAGGCGCGGCGTCAGAAGTTCAGGCATAAGCGTCATTCCGGGCAGGGCGAATCCTCTGAACATAGCAGGAGAAGGCCGCCGGGAACAGCCCGACTAGGTTGGCTCGCCGTAGAGGCCAATCAGCCGGCGCACGACGCCGTTGGTCCAGCCGAAGCCATCCTGCAGGGGATACTCCCCGCCGCCGCCCTCATGCGGAACGCCGGTGGCGATGTGGTATTTCTCAATCAGCTTGTGGTGCTGCTTGTAGAAGTGGTTGACCGTCTGCAGCCAGCTCCAGGCGATCTCATCGCCCAGCGGATCCTGGCCGTAGCGTTTAAATCCCTGCACCGCCATCCACTGCAGCGGCGCCCAGCCGTTGGGTTTATCCCACTGCTCGCCGCTCTCGTATTCGGTGGCCATGATCCCGCCGGGGGTGAGCAGGCGGGCCCGCACCGCATCGGCAAGGCGTTCCGCCTGTTCGTGGGTCGCCAGGCCGACGTAAAGGGTGACAATGCTGGCGGCGGAAAACAGCGCCAGCTGTTCGCGGCGCCAGTCATAATCGCGAAAACAGCCGTTCTCATCGTCCCACAGATAGCGGTTAACCGCCGCCCGCCGATCCTGAGCCTTCTGGCGGAAGGCCGCTTCCGTCTCGCGATCGCCCTTCAGGCCGGAGAGGTTGGCGATGGTCGTCTCCAGCTTGAACAGGAAGGCGTTCAGGTCGATGGGGATAAACTGCGTGGTGCGGATACTGGCCAGTCGCGTGATATCCCGCAGCCAGCGGCTGGAGTAGTCCCAGCCGGACGCGGCGCCCGCCCGCAGGTCGCGGTAGACTTCATTGGCCGGCCGTCCGGAGTGTCGGGCGGTCTCCACGTCCTCGCGCCACGATTCATCCCGCGGCGTGTCCCGGTCGTCCCAGTAGCGATTGAGCAGGGAGCCATCCGGCATGCGCACCACGTGCCGATACGCCTGATGCGGGATCAGCGACTCGGCGCCGTCCATCCAGAAGGCATGCTCCATCTTCAGATGATCCAGATAGCGCTTCGCGCCGCGCACGCCGTCCTCTTCAAAGAGTTCGACCATCAGGGCGAACACCGGGGGCTGCGAGCGGCTGAGGTAGTAGGTGCGGTTGCCGTTCGGAATGTGACCGTAGGTTTCAATCAGCCAGGCGAAGTTATCGGCCATGCATTTCAGCAGATCTTCCCGGCCGCTCTCCGCCAGCCCCAGCATGGTGAAATAAGAGTCCCAGTAATAGGTTTCGCTAAAGCGACCGCCGGGCACGATATAGGCCTGCGGCAGCGCCAGCAGCGATGACCAGGGGATATGATCCTGAGGCTCGCGGGTCAACACCGGCCATAGCTTATCGATATGCTCTTTCAGCGTCAGGCTGGGGTCGGAGGTGTAGACGTCGGTATGGCTCTCCGGCAGCCAGAAATTATCCTCAACGAACTGCCGCAGGTCGAAATCGGGCTGGCGTTTGACCTTCCGGTAATTCCGCAGGATGTCCAGCGGGTCGTGTTTCGGCGCGCAGTCGGGAAAAGTTTTGCTGTCGGCAAAAATGCGTGATTTCTGCACGTTGGTAAACAGCTCAAGATAGCGATCCGCCGGGGTGAGGGCATCGGAGGCCGGAAGCCCCTCGATCACCTCAGGCTCCGGTTCAGCGTCAATCATCTCATCCAGCTTTAATTCGTACGGATCGGCTTCGTAGCAGGGATCGATGTCGATCCTTAACTCGTCGTCTTCAACGTGGCGTAATTTCTGGCTGAACATAGCGATACGGACCTCCGGATAGCGTGAGTTCGCGGCCGGGCGTACCCGGCCTTGTCTTTTAAGCGTAGACAGTCGCTTCGGTGAGTGTGAAGTAAACTGTGCGTTAGATCACGCTTTTCCGCCGGCAGGGGACGCGGTGATTTCTAATTAACACCTTGATAAATAATAAATAACTTCGCGATTAGGTGAAGATAAAATTCGGAGCATTCATTATGCAACAAAATTTTATCCCGGCGCGCTCACTCCCACGCCGCCTCCAGCATCTCCAGCAGCTGTTCGCTGCTCAGGCTGACCGGATTAGCCTTCATCGACGAGGAGGTGCTGGCGGCCAGCGCCGCCGGCTCCAGGGCGTCGCGCGCCACGCCGAGGTCGCGCAGGGTGCCGAGACCGGCGCGATGGCTCCATTCCCGCAGGCTGTCCCAGACCCGATCCGCCGGGACCTCCAGCCCCTCGGCCAGCCAGCGGCGAACGTCGTTGAAGCGCTGGCGCAGGGCGGGGTCGTTTATCTGCGACTCATTCAGCGCCAGCCCAAACGGCAGCAGGCTGCCGCATAAGGCGCCGTGCGAGGCGCGGCTCAGGCCGCCCAGCGGGCCGGCGAGGCCGTGGATCACCCCCAGCCCGGCGTTCGCCAGCGCCACTCCGCCGCACAGGCTGACCCAGGCCATCTCGTCGCGGCTGGCCGGGCACTCTTTTTCCATCAAAACCTTCAGCGCGCGGATGCCGCGCGGGATCGCCTGCTGACAGAGGGCGTCGGTGAAAGGGGTGGCCCGGCTGCAGAGCCAGGGCTCGATCACCTGGGTCAGGGCGTCGAGGCCGGAGCTCAGGGTGATGCTGCGCGGCGCGTTGTCGGTTAGCGCCGGGTCGACAATGGCCAGGTCAGGCAGCATCCGGTCGTCGCGCAGGCTCACTTTCCGCTGCTGTTCCACGACGTTGATCACCGTGTTTTTAGTGACTTCCGCGCCTGTGCCCGCGGTGGTGGGGATCGCCACGAACGGCAGCGGGCTGGCTTCCAGCTGACGGCCGGTTCCCACGACTTCCAGATAGTCGACCAGCGGGCCGGTGGCGGGCGCCAGCGCCGCAATCGCCTTACCGGCGTCAATCACCGCGCCGCCGCCGAGGCTGACCACCGCCCTGATCCCTTTCTCGCGCGCCAGCTGGACGCCCTGCTCAATATCGATAAGCCAGGGTTCGCGGCTTATCGCCAGCGTCGTGACCGCCAGCTGCAGCGCCTCCAGCTGATGGCGGAGAAACGCCGCCCGCTGCGGGCTGGCGCCATGCACCAGCAGAACTGGACCGCCCTGCTGCGCCAGCCAGGGGGCGGCGCTCTGGGCCTGACCGCGGCCAAAACGAATATTTGCAGGCATCAAAACGGTAAAAGGGGTCAACATGTCGGGTTCCTTTTCGGCAAACAGGCTGGAATCAACTATACACATTATCCAGCGCTCTGCCTTGTTGCTGGCTGGCAATAGAGTAGAGTGAATGAACTCTCTTTTATGGCTGAGGAATCGCTGACGATGCTAACAATTCTGGGCAAACGCTCTTCAATCAATGTACGGAAAGTGCTGTGGACCTGCGAGGAGATCGGGCTGGCGTACCAGCAGGAGGATTACGGCAGCGGGTTTAAGCCCCTGGACACCCCCGAATTTCAGCGCCTGAATCCTAACAGCCTGGTGCCGGTGCTGCTGGACGATGACTTTGTGCTCTGGGAGTCGAACAGTATCTGCCGCTATCTGGCGCGAAAAGCGGAGCGCTGGGATCTGCTGCCCGCCGGGCCGCAGCCCGCCGCCGAGGTGGAGCACTGGATGGACTGGCAGGCGACCGAGTTCAATAATGCCTGGCGCCATGCTTTTATGGGGCTGGTGCGTAAAGATCCCCGCTTTCAGGATCCGGCGGCGATTAAAGAGAGCATTGCCGCCTGGACCCACTGCGTGCGCATTGTCGAAGCGCAGCTGCAGCGGACCGGGGCGTGGGTCGCCGGCGAGCGCTTCACCCTGGCTGATATTGTGCTGGGCCTGTCGGTGCATCGCTGGAAGATGACGCCCTTTGCCCATCCGGAAATGCCGGCCGTGGAGCGCTGGTATATGGCGCTCAATCAGCGCCCGGCGTTTATGCGCCATGGAAATAACGGCGTGGCGTAGCGAACGGGCCAGGGCCTTATCGATTTTTCAGCGTATTCGCTTTGCACTGGCGGGGTAATGCCGCTACGATCCCGCGTCTGTTTTTTATCCCATCCCAAATAACGTGTGGCAGGCAGGTGCAGTTTGAAAAAACGGTTAGGCCTTGTGCTACTGGCATTACTGTTGATTTCAGGCTGTTCCGGCACGCTGTCGCAAATGAGCCCGCCCAGCAATGAAACCAGTCTGACAGGGCGCAACGGTCAGCGGCTTTCCGTCGATGATTATGTCAGGCATTACATGCGCGAGAAGCAGGTCAGCGGCATGGTGGTGGCAATTATTCATCATAACGGCCCGGCGGAGTTTCACTGCTTCGGCGTGACCGATGACCAACATCGCTACCCGATAACCCCGCATACGCTGTTTGCCCTCGGCTCGCTGAGCAAAGGGGTTACCGCCGAAGTGGTCACGATGCTGGTGAACGAGGGCCGTTTCCACTGGCACGACACGCTGCAGACCCTGCTGCCGCCGGGTACCGCGCTGAGTGAGGATGCCCGTAAGATAACCTTGCTGCAGCTGGTGACGCATACCTCAGGGCTGCCGCGGCAACCGATGAATATGCTGTCGCTTGAGCACCTGCTGGCCTATCTCAACGATGGCGAGAACTTCTACCATGAGCTCGATGCCGATGGCGTACTGAGTTATCTGCAGCATTTCCAGGCCCCGGCAGAACCGGCGCCGAGTTACTCCAACCTCGGCTACGCGATCCTCGGCTATCTTCTCCAGTACCAGACTGGCGAATCGATTGAGACGCTGGCCTCGCGGATGATCTTCCGCCCGCTGGCGATGGGGAACACCAGCTTCCTGCCGCAAACGCTGCGTGATTATCCGTGGCGGGCGCTGGGCCATGCTGGCGATCAGCCGAAATTTAAACCCCGCGGCGCGCTGACGCCGGACTGGCAGTTCCGTCATAACATGGTCGGCGCGGCGAGTTTGTACAGCGACGCCGGGGATCTGATTCACTATGCCCGCGCCCACTTCGCGCCCACCGGTCAGGCGGCGCTGGATCAGGCGTTCCGCGACGTTAGCGTCGACTATTATCCGCGACGGATTGAAGCGGCGAATATCGCCTGGGTAACAGACACGTTCGGCGAGCAGCAATTAACCTATCAGGTGGGGTACATCGGCGGCTATTCGAGCTATATCGGTTTTGATAAAGCGAATCAGAATGCGGTGGTGGTGCTGCAAAACAGCTTTAACTGGAGCAACTATATCGGCCACCAGATCCTGCGTCACCTGGCGGCGCAATAAAAAAGCCCCGTCCGGAGACGGGGCTGCGCGCCTTAGCGCATGGTGACAAACTCTTCTGCCGCCGTTGGGTGAATGGCGACGGTGTTGTCGAAGTCTTTTTTGGTGGCGCCCATCTTCAACGCCACCGCAAAGCCCTGCAGCATCTCATCCATCCCGAAGCCGATGCCATGGATACCGACAATCTTCTCTTCCGGGCCGACGCACACCAGCTTCATGCGGCACGGCTGGCGGTGCGAGGTGACGGCGGTGTACATCGCGGTGAAGGAGGATTTGTAGACCTTCACGGCGTCGTCGCCATACTGCTCGCGCGCCTGCGGCTCGGTTAAGCCGACGGTGCCGATAGGTGGGTGGCTGAAGACCACGGTCGGAATGTTGTTGTAGTCCAGATGCTCTTCCGGTTTGTTGTTAAACAGGCGTTCGGAGAGACGACGGCCTGCGGCCACGGCCACCGGGGTCAGCTCAACGGCGCCGGTGTTATCGCCCACGGCGTAGATGCCCGGCACGCTGGTGTTCTGGAACTTATCGACGACGATGTAGCCTTTATCGTCAGTTTTCACGCCGGTAGCCGCCAGGTTGAAGTTATCGGTCGCCGGTTCGCGGCCAATCGCCCAGATCAGGCAATCAACGGTCTGGCTGCGGCCATCTTCCAGCTCAAGGGTCAGGCTGCCGTCGGCATGCTTCACCACCGCTTTCGGGATGGCGTTGGTATGCAGCTGCGGACCTTCGGCGTTCATCACTTCCACCAGCGTTTCGACGATCAGCGGATCGAAGCTGCGCAGCGGCGCGTGCTTGCGCACGAACAGGTGGGTTTCAGCGCCGAGGCCGTTAATCACCCCCGCCAGCTCAACGGCGATGTAGCCCGCGCCGACCACCGCCACGCGCTTCGGCAGCGCCGGCAGTTCGAAGAAACCGTCGGAATCAATACCGTATTCCACGCCCGGAATGGTCGGGTGGCTCGGACGGCCGCCGGTGGCGATCAGGATATGATCGGCCGTAATGGTCTCGCCGTTCACTTCCACGGTGTGGGCATCGACAAAGCGCGCAAAGCCTTTAATCACGTCGACGTTGTTCTTACCCAGCACGTTGTCGTAGGAGGTATGAATGCGGTCGATATAGGCGCTGCGGCTGGCGACCAGCTTCTCCCAGTCGAAATGGTTGATGGTGGTATCGAAACCGTAGTCCGGGCCGTAAAGATGAATCGCTTCGCGGATCTGCGCCGCATGCCACATCACTTTTTTCGGCACGCAGCCGACGTTGACGCAGGTGCCGCCCAGCGCTTTGGCTTCAATCAGCGCGCACTTCTGGCCGTACATGGCCGCACGGTTAATCGAGGCGATACCGCCGCTACCGCCGCCGATGGCGAGGTAATCATAATGTTTGCTCATGCCCATATGTCCTTAATCGTTGATTGCCGCGATTGTAACGCGAGGCGTAAAAGGTTCCACCGATGGTTGCGATTACTCCGGCACGATCCAGCTGACGGTCGTGTGACCGGTACCGGCCGGCACCAGCTTGCTGTGCAGCCACGGCAGCACATTGTTCATCTGCTGCTCCAGCTTCCACGGCGGGTTGATGACGATCATCCCGGAGGCGGTCATGCCGCGCTGGTCGCTGTCAGGACGTACCGCCAGCTCAATCTGCAGAATCTTGCGAATGCCAGTGGCTTCTAAGTCTTTGATCATGCGTTTGATCTGCGCGCGCAGCACCACCGGGTACCACAGCGCGTAGGTGCCGGTGGCGAAGCGTTTGTAGCCTTCGTTAATTCCGGTCACCACCGCCTGATAGTCGGTTTTAATTTCGTACGGCGGGTCGATCAGAATCAGACCGCGGCGCGAGACCGGCGGCAGTTTGGCTTTCAGCTGCTGGTAGCCATCGGCTTTATCGACGCGCGCGCGGCTGTCTTTCTGAAACTCGGCGCGCAGCAGCGGGAAGTCGCTCGGGTGCAGCTCGGTCATCTGCAGGCTGTCCTGCTCGCGCAGCAGCTGGCGGGCGATCAGCGGAGAACCCGGGTAGTAGCGCAGCTGGCCGTTACGGTTGAAGTGTTCGACCACCGAAATATAGGGCTTAAGCTCTGCCGGCAGGTCGTCCTGCTGCCAGATACGGGCGATGCCTTCGAGATATTCGCCGGTACGCTCGGCATGTTCGCTACCTAACTGATAACGCC
>OLFT01000496.1_pt1 | contig 50705 bp, 43 predicted proteins | sample 1604921 | NCBI WGS metagenome assembly OLFT01 (sample SAMEA3888897, study PRJEB22519) | human gut metagenome | biome: human gut; feature: human-associated habitat; material: faeces | place: Denmark | collected 2013 | reverse complement strand
AATGCGGATCTGGGGATCCACACCGGACAATCTACGATGCTTTTGGCTTTGTTCTTTGTAATTATGACTGTATGTCCGCATTTAGCAAATCAGTTTTCACCGGTATTGGGAATGCTGTTAAATATTGCGGCACTGGCTGTGTTGATTCTGTTCGGATGCCATAATCCATTCATGTTTAATCAATCTACATTGGTTCTTGGGTATCTGCTGCTATATGGTTATGATGTTACGGGAAAAAGCTATCAGATGCGATTAGTCGGAATGGCTTTAGGTGCAGCACTTACCTGCTTCGTATTTTATCGAAATCATAAAAACAGAACTTATAAAAGAAATCTGAAAGATCTGATACAAGAATTTGATATCACTTCTTCCAGAACAAAATGGCAGATATGTCAGATTTTATGCGTACCGATTGTCCTTTGCATTGCAGAACTTTGTAATATGCCACGTGCAATGTGGGCTGGTATTGCGGCCATGTCCGCGATTTTGCCGTTTATGGAAGATATGCACTACAGAGTCCGTAAAAGGATTGTCGGAAATATTGCAGGTGTTATATGTTTTACAGTATTATATTTTCTGCTTCCTTCGTCAATCTATGCATATATAGGAATTCTTGGTGGAATCGGTGTAGGATTTTCAGCACAATATGGCTGGCAGGCAGTATTTAACACATTTGGTGCTTTAGCCATTGCTGCAGAGACTTATGGACTACAAGGAGCGGTTAGTCTTAGAGTGATTCAAAATGTTTTTGGTGTTGTGTTTGCTTTAGCATTTTGTGTTATATTTTATTGGTTTATGTCTAAAAAAAAGGAAAGTGAGGTGACCGTACATGCAGAGTGAAGTGAATCAGGAAGAAAATTTGAATAGAATTATTACGGTTCCTAATCTTCTTTCTTTTTTTCGGCTTTGTCTGATTCCGGTAATTATATGGAGTTATTGTGTAAAGAAAAATCCTCTGTTAGCTGGTGAAATCTTATTGCTGTCTGAGCTTCCCGATATGTTCTGGTAAAGACTTGGACCATGGCAGAAGCTCTGTTAGAAAATCAGTTTTTTTATCCTCCACATGTTTAGGGATTTCTCTGAGCAGATGTCGAACTTTCCTATTATATAAGAAAATTCCGCATAGCCGCTGATGATAATGAGCTACATATCTTCCCGGATTTTTCTCAGCACCGAGCAGACTTCCAGTTCAAGTTCTTCCCCCAGGATCCTACCTTCCATCCTTTCTTTTCTGTCATACCCTGCTGTAAGTATAGCATAGACTTTTGTTTCCGACATTAAAAATTCCATCGACATCCGTTTCTGCACACGGTATAATAGGTATCATGTAAAGAAAAAGGAGGTTGTTTTCTTATGTTATCCTGCACCTACGAAGTAGTCGCCATCGATGGTGATTACGCGCATTTACGCCGCAATGACATCGAACCGGAGGACAATGAAATGAAACTGGTTGCCCGCGCACTGCTGCCGCCGGAAATTATGGAGGGCAGTATTTTGAAATACGAGATGCTGCAGTATGAAATCATTGGCTGATGCTGTTTTTCCGGCCGAGGTGTTTTCTCTCCCGCTCTTTCATGGCATCTCGGAAACCGGGCGGACGGCTCTTGTTTCGAGCGGGTGGCTGCGGACGTGTTCGTTTGAGAAAAACCAGACCATTTATCACATGGGTGACCGCGTGTCCGAACTGGGGATTGTGCTGTCCGGCAGCGTTTTCGTGGAGAATACGGATCTCTGGGGCAACCGCAGTATCTTAAGCAAGATCACCCCCGGCCAGGTATTTGCCGAAACGTATGCCTTCTGTCGGGAGCCGATGATGGTGAATGTCACGGCAGCCGAAGCCTCGACGGTTCTCTTTTTCAATCTTCGAAACCTCGACCAGACCGCCGATGGTGATGATGCATGGCTGTCCCAGCTTCGCAGTAACATGCTCCGCATCTCCATGCAGAAAAATCTTACCCTCTCCAACCGCATTTTCTGCACTACACCAAAGACGATCCGCGAGCGCGTGCTGGTCTACCTCGCCGCGCAGTCTGCCAAAACCAGCGCCGACACCTTTACGATCCCCTTCGACCGCCAGGGCCTCGCCGACTACCTGAACCTCGACCGGAGCGCCCTCTCCAAAGAACTCGGAAAAATGCAGAAAGAGGGAATCCTCGAATTTCATAAAAACAAATTTACGCTGCGTCATCCGTCTCTCTAGGCGGTACCGCAACGTAAATTTTTTACCGTTTCATCGTTTCAAATGCTTATTTTTCATAAACGAATATACACAAAAAGTATTTTTCCGTGGTTATAACCACATACTTTTCCTGTTATATCCGATATTCTGTACGTGTAAATTATGAAACTCCGCGCAGATCTGTTTTTCCCTCTGCGCTTAACCCCTCGGAAATACCCTACAGGAGGAACTATTTTATGGAACAGAACATGTTTTGCTACCAGTGTCAGGAAACTGCCGGCTGCTCCGGCTGTACAAAATCCGGTGTCTGTGGAAAGCGCCCGGAGACAGCGGCGCTGCAGGATCTGCTGATCTGGACGACGAAAGGACTTTCCGCCGTGACGACACAGCTCCGCCGCGAAGGAAAAACCGTCGATGCCAGCGTCAATCATCTCATCACCGAAAACCTGTTTACGACCATCACAAACGTGAACTTTGATGATGATACGATCCGCGCACGAATTGAGGCAACGCTTGAGACCAAAGCGCTTCTCGCTCAGCTTGCCGACTGCTCCGCTCTGCCGGAGGCCGCCCTCTGGAACGGCACAACCGATGAGTTTGCCGCAAAAGCAGTAACCGTCGGCGTACTTTCCACGGAAAATGAGGACATCCGCTCTTTACGCGAGCTCATCACCTACGGTCTGAAAGGACTTGCCGCGTACACCAGCCATGCCAATGTTCTCTTAAAAGAAAACGAGGAAATCGATGCCTTCCTGCAGCGTGCTCTCGCCGCAACGCTCGACGATTCCCTCTCCGCAGAGGAACTGACGGCACTCGCACTCGAGACCGGCTCCTACGGCGTGCAGGGAATGGCACTGCTCAATGAGGCCAATACTTCCGCTTACGGCAATCCGGAGATCACCACCGTCGATCTCAGTGTCGGCACCCGCCCGGGTATTCTCGTCTCCGGCCACGATCTGCGCGACCTCGAGATGCTGCTAGAGCAGACCGTGAACACCGGCATCGATGTTTACACCCACTCCGAAATGCTGCCTGCACACTACTATCCGGCGTTCAAAAAATATGAACATTTTAAGGGAAATTATGGTAACGCCTGGTGGAAGCAGAAAGAAGAATTTGAAGCCTTCAACGGCCCGATTCTGATGACGACGAACTGTATCGTGCCGCCGAAGGACAGCTACAAAAACCGTATTTACACAACCGGAGCGGTTCGTTATCCGGGATGCCCGCACATCGACGGCGTCATCGGTGATACAAAAGATTTCTCTCTGCTCATCGAACAGGCAAAGCACTGCGCACCGCCGACGGAACTCGAGCAGGGAACCATTGTCGGAGGCTTCGCCCATGCACAGGTACTCGCCCTGGCAGACCAGATCGTCGATGCCGTGAAATCCGGCGCGATCAAAAAATTCGTTGTCATGGCTGGATGTGACGGCCGTGCAAAGAGCCGCAGCTATTACTCTGATTTTGCACAGGCACTGCCGAAAGACACCGTGATTCTGACCGCCGGCTGTGCAAAATACAAATACAACAAGCTGAACCTCGGCGACATCAACGGCATTCCGCGCGTCCTCGATGCCGGCCAGTGCAATGATTCCTACTCTCTTGCCGTGATTGCACTGAAATTAAAGGAGGTCTTCGGCCTCGACGATATCAACGATCTGCCGATCATCTACAATATTTCCTGGTACGAGCAGAAAGCTGTGATTGTTCTTCTGGCACTGCTGTCGCTTGGTGTCAAGAACATCCACCTCGGCCCGACACTCCCGGCATTTTTAAGCCCGAATGTTGCAGCTCTTCTCGTTGAAAACTTCGGCATCGCCGGAATCGATACCGTTGAAAACGATATGGAATTGTTTTTCGGGAAATAAAGAAAACCCCTTGCTTTCTTTCATTTTTCCACGTATACTGTATATGTTCAGACAAAAATATCTTTGAATTTGGGCATATCAGAAAACGGACCTCAGATTCCATTTCTATACACGCCCGACACTGATGAGTCATCTCATCTTAATCACACATTTTTAGAACGTGCCTGGGAATTTTTTCAGACACGTTCTCATTCTATCACGGAGATTTATGAACTATGAGCATCATGAAAAATATCAATAAAGCCAAGGTTATGGTCTTAAAAGATCAGGTTTCCTACCAGGAAGGCCAGATCGTCAGCAAAACACTGGTACAGAATGAATCCGTCAGCATCACCTTATTTGCCTTCGACAAAGGCGAAGAAATCAGCACCCACGAGTCCGGCGGCGACGCCTTCGTCACCTGCCTCGACGGAACCGGTGAAATCACCATCGACGGCGTAAAATACGAACTCCACGAAGGCGAATCCATCGTCATGCCGGCAAAACATCCGCATGCAGTGTATGGCAAAGAGCAGTATAAGATGCTTCTGGTAGTGGTATTCTAACGTATCCTTTTTGAACCAATTATTGATATGCCTGACAAAATAAGGCAGCATGCCTCAGGATTTCCTGTGATATGCTGCCTTGCCTTTTTATTCATTTACGCCTTTTCTATCAGGCATTCATTCTTTTTGGTCTTTTTATCATAATTAATTCCAACCAGTAGAATATCTCCAATATACGGTTCCAATGATGCAATGTACTTTTTCTCTTTGATCTGATCCGTCTCCACCCACAGATGGGCTATGAGCTCCTCAGCAAATGGGATTCCACAAGACCATACGCCGAGGCGGCGCTCTACCACCATCTCTGGTACGACGAAAAAGGCGGCTATCCGCGCGAGTATACCCATAAAGGCAACGACAACGCCATTCTCTACCAGATCCTCACCTGCGCCGATTGTCTCGGTGCGGCAACCGATTCCGTCGGACGTGCCTACAGCTCCTGCAAGAACTTTGCCGATATGCTTGCGGATCTTCACTGCAACGCAGGCCGCATGTTCAATCCGGATCTCGTACAGCTCTTCGACAGTGAACAGCTCCAGCAGGAAGCCGGGCGGCTGATCACCGTGGAACGCGAACAGTTATACCGCGAAGTCTTCTGTAAAAACGTGGAGCTGGTTCTATAACTTTGGTTTCTGTTTATGGCGTTAATTCGTATATCCGTATATTGTAGTTCTTTTCAAGACTCTGTCCGTCTCGCGTGGACACATTGTAAAATGCACAAATTTCATTCAGCTCATATGTTCATTTCGTTAATTTATTAATGAACGTGTTTTTTCAATTTTATGTTTTGTGTTAATTTATGTTTATTTATTATTCATCATTTTGTGAACATTAAGTTGACATCATCAAAAGAAAATAGTTTACATTTTGGAAAAAATATACTAAAATAACAGAAACGGTCAAATCTCCGCCAAAAAACGGCGGAGATTTTTCTGGAAAGAAGGGCGAAAAACGTGTTGGAAAGACGATCGAAAAATTTCGAAGAAAATGCGTAGAAAATCCGCCCGAAAAGGTGAAAAGCCAAGCATAAATCACAGGGAGGAACTCATACTATGAAAGAAATCATCCAGGGCTTCTACCAGAAGAAACATTTCTGGACCCGCCTGATTCTGGTCATCGCTGCCGTCATCCTGATGGGCTTTGCGCTCTCATGGCTGCTTCTCGTCGATCTCGGCACCGATCCGTGTACCTTGTTAAACCAGACCATCTCCACCCGCCTCGGCATCAGCATCGGAAACTGGCAGGCGCTCTTCAATACCGTCCTGCTCATCTTCGTTATCATTTTCGGCGGCAGAAACTTAGGCTTCGGAACTCTCGCAAACATGTTTCTCGTGGGATATTCCATCGACTTTTTCTCCTGGATCTGGGCGAAAGTCCTTCCGGCAGACCTCTTCACCTCGATGGGTGTGCGAATCGCCGTGCTGATCCCGGCGCTGATCCTGTTTATCCTTGCCGCATCCTTCTATATGGATGTTGATATGGGAACTGCACCGTACGACGCAGTATCCTTCATTATCTCCACCCACCTGCCGAACGTTTCGTTCCGTGTGATCCGCATCGTCTACGACTTCGTTGTCACCGCGATCGCCGTTCTGCTCGGCGGAAAACTCGGCATTGTCACCGTGCTGATGGTTATTACCCTCGGTCCGGTCATTGAATGGCTGGGAAATATCATGAAACAGCATCTGAATATTTTTGATGACTGAAATCATTGCTTTTCCGCGCTTTCTATACTACAATAGAACTACCAGATGATCTTTTTTCTAAAAGAAAAGCCTGCCTCCGGGACTCACATCTCTGTGGCAGGCTTTTCTTCCCTAAAAATAGCCGAAAAAAGACTCAAAAAGCAGAAAATCATTTATATTAAGGAGGTTTTTCCTATGAGCAACACACCAAACCCTGTTTACGAAAAACTGATGAAATGCTACGAGAGCTTCCGCTCCCAGATCGATTTCCAGCCGGAAGTCGCACTGATTCTCGGTTCCGGCCTCGGTGATTTTGCGAATGATATCCGCGTTACCGCAACCCTCGATTACCACGATATCGAAGGCTTCCCGGTTTCCACTGTTCCGGGCCACGCGGGCCGTTTTATCTTCGGCTACGTCGGCGATGTGCCGGTTGTCTGCATGCAGGGCCGCGTTCATTATTATGAAGGCTATCCGATGACCGACGTCGTTCTCCCGACCCGCCTCATGAAGCTGATGGGCGCAAAAGCACTGTTCTTAACCAACGCCGCCGGCGGCATCAAACAGGGTACAAAACCAGGCTCTCTGATGCTGTTAAACGGCCAGATCGCCTGCTTCGTTCCATCTCCGCTTATCGGACCGAACATCGACGAGCTCGGCACCCGTTTCCCGGATATGAGCCAGATCTACGACCTTGAATTCCAGAAAATCGCACGGAAAGCCGCAGCCAGCCTTGATATCGACCTGATGGAAGGCGTTTATCTGCAGCTCACCGGCCCGCAGTACGAGTCCCCGCAGGAAATCGCCATGTGCCGCACCCTCGGCGCAGACGCGGTCGGCATGAGCACCGCCTGCGAAGCCATCGCTGCACGCCATATGGGCATGCGCGTCATCGGTATTTCCTGCATTACCAATCTTGCCGCCGGCATCTCCCCGCAGCCTCTGTGCCATGCGGAAGTTCAGGAGGCAGCTGACATGGTTGCGCCGCAGTTCAAAAAACTCGTTGCCGCAACGATTCAGGGCATCGCAAAGACACTGTAAACACACAGCGGCCGGGGTCTGTCAAAAAAAAACAGGCCCCGGCCGCTGAAAACAGCACATAAAATAAAGGAGAGATCTTTTTTGAATACACGTTTTTACAACGCCAAAATTCTCGTACTCGACGCTGAAAACCATTTTTCCATCGCCGAAGACGAACTTCATGTCACCGGCGACACCATCACCTATATCGGACCTGGTAGAAAAGCAGATCCAGATGCCGCAGAGACCCCTGTCTTCGACCGCGAAATTGACGCCCGCGGCAATCTCCTGATCCCGGGCTTTAAAAACGCACACACGCACACCCCGATGACCTTCCTCCGCTCCTACGCGGACGATCTCCCGCTCCACGAATGGCTCGAGCGCCAGGTCTTCCCGAACGAGGCAAAGCTCGCCGGGGACGACGTTTACTGGCTCAATATCCTCGGCATCATGGAATATCTGACGAGCGGCATCACCTCCAATTTCGACATGTACATCCAGCAGAAAAACAGCATCGCTGCCACGGTCGACACCGGATTCCGCACCGTTTTTACCAGCGGTCTCAACAACTTCGTCGACAGCCCGGAAATTCTCGAAGAGATGTATAACTATGTCAACGAACTCTCCGACCGCACCTCGTATCTGCTCGGTTTCCACGCCGAATATACGACCGACGGCCCACTTCTTGAAGCCGTTGCCAAACTCGCCGAAAAATACCATTCCCCTGTCTGGACACACAACGCCGAAACAAAAAGCGAAGTCGAGGGCTGTAAAGAGCGCTGGGGACTCACCCCGACACAGCTGATGGAACGCTTAGGCATGTTCCAGTACGGAGGCGGCGGCTACCACTGCATCTGGATGGAGGACCGCGATTTCGAAATTTTCCGCGACCGGAAACTGACGGCCGTTACCAATCCCTCCTCCAACCTGAAGCTCGCGTCCGGCATCTGCCCGCTGAAACGTTTTTACGATAACGGCATCAACCTCGCCATCGGCACCGACGGGCCGGCCAGCAACAACTGCCTCGATATGTTCCGCGAAATGTTCCTGACCACCGGTCTTTCCAAAGTCCGTGAGATGGACGCCGCAGGAATCCCGGCTGATACGATACTCTACATGGCAACCGCAGGCGGCGCACACGCCATGCAGCTTACTGACTGCGACCGTCTCGCTGCCGGCAAAAAGGCCGATCTCGTCATGATTGACCTCCATCAGCCGAACATGCAGCCGGAGAATAATCTGATCAAAAACCTCGTTTACAGCGGCAGCAAACAGAACGTAAAGCTTACCATGGTAAACGGTCAAATTCTCTACGAAAACGGCGAATTCCGCATCGGCTTTGACCCGGAAGAAATTTATGCAAGATCCAACGCCATTATCCGAAGAATTTCCGGCTCGCATGCAGATAATTAGTGGATTTCACGCAGTTTTTCCTTTGCTTGACATACTTTTTTCTTTTATATTATAATGTAGCCATACACGCAGAAACGCTGTACCTATTGAAAGGAGAATACTATTATGAAAAAGAAAGTAGTTAGCTTACTGCTTGCAGCCGCCATGACAACTGCTGCACTCGCAGGATGCGGTTCCTCCAACGGATCCTCTTCCTCCGACGCATCCACAGGCGCCGATTCCACCAGCGCAACTTCCGCTTCTGCTTCCACAGATGGAGAAAAAAAAGACGCCGCAGATGAGAAAATTGCCATGATCACAGACTCCGGAGATATCACCGACGAATCCTTCAACCAGATCACTTGGGAAACTGTATGCGCCTACGGCGATGCAAACGGCGTAGAGTACGAGTATTACAAACCGGCAGAGGATACCGATGAAGAGCGTATCAACTCCATCGATCTTGCTGTTTCCGAGGGTGCTACCGTTGTTGTAATGCCAGGTTACCTGTTCGGACCTGCCATCGCTGAAGAGCAGGACACCTATCCGGATGTAACCTTCATCGCAGTCGATGTTACCGAAGGTGATATTGTAAAAAACGGCAAAGCTGTTGATCTCGGAAAGAACGTGTACATCTGCTCCTTCGAAGAAGAGCAGGCCGGCTACCTTGCTGGATACGCTGCAGTAAAAGACGGCTACACAAGCCTTGGTTTCCTCGGCGGTATCGCTGTTCCGGCCGTTATCCGTTTCGGTTACGGTTATGTACAGGGTATCAACGCTGCTGCTGAAGAAGACGGCGTAGATGTAAACGTAAAATATTACTATGGCGGCCAGTTCTACGGCGATGACTCCATCACCGCCCGTATGGAGGGCTGGTATGCAGACGGAACACAGGTTGTATTCGCCTGCGGCGGCGGTATCTGGACATCTGCTCTGGATGCAGCTGAGACACACGACGGAAAAGTTATTGGTGTAGACGTTGACCAGCGTTCCAAAATCGGCGAGCGCTGCCTGACTTCCGCTATGAAAGGTCTTCCAAGCGCCATCAACAACGCTCTGGATTCCTACTTCAGCGGAAACTTCTCTGAACTTGGCGGAACTGCTCAGCAACTTGGACTGAAAGACGGAGATTACATCGGCCTTCCTACCGATTCCGAATCCTGGGGATTCACAACCTTCACACAGGATCAGTATGAAACTGTACTGGCTGGTATCCGCGATGGTTCCATCGAAATCTCCAGCGATACAGAAAATCAGCCGGAAGTAGGTTCTCACGTAACCGTTGATTACATCAGCTAATGTGCATACTGTTTCTGTAACAATATGCCTTTTGGGGAAGAGAATATTATTTCTCTTCCCCTTTTTTTCTGCCACGCAAAATGCTATACTAGACATAATGAAAGCCCGCAGTTCTGCCCTTTTTTCCATAGCTTCGGCAGTCCTGCAAAACCACGCTTGAAAGGGAATATGTATATGGAAAATGAATACATTATTGAGATGTTGAACATCACCAAAGAATTCCCGGGTATCAAGGCGAACGACAACATTACGTTACAGCTCAAAAAAGGAGAAATCCATGCTCTGCTTGGAGAAAACGGTGCGGGAAAATCAACCCTGATGAGTATTCTTTTTGGTCTGTATCAGCCTACCTCCGGAATCATCAAGAAGAATGGGCAGGAAGTCCATATCAACACGCCGAACGACGCCAACGATCTCAACATCGGTATGGTGCACCAGCACTTTAAGCTGGTCGAATGTTTCTCGGTTCTCGACAACATCATCCTCGGCGTAGAGCCGACCAAAGGCCTTTTCCTCGAAAAAAAGCATGCCCGTGCAAAAGTCATGGAGCTGAGTGAGAAATACGGTCTGATGGTCGATCCGGACGCTCTGATCTCGGATATCACCGTCGGCATGCAGCAGCGTACCGAAATTCTGAAAATGCTCTACCGTGACAACGAAGTCCTGATCTTCGACGAGCCGACCGCGGTTCTGACGCCGCAGGAAATCGACGAGCTGATGAAGATCATGAAGAACCTCGCAAAAGAAGGAAAATCCATCCTCTTCATCACCCATAAACTCAACGAGATCATGGAAGTTGCCGACCGCTGTACGATTCTCCGCAAAGGAAAATACATCGGAACCGTCAACATCAGCGAAACTTCCAAAGAAGAGCTCTCCCGCATGATGGTCGGAAGAAACGTCAGCTTCTCCGTCAACAAAAAGCCGTCAAAACCGGGCGACACCGTTCTGAAAGTAGAGCACATGACCGTACCGAGCAAGGTGCACGGAAACAACGCCGTCAAAGATGTTTCCTTTAATGTAAGAAAAGGCGAGATTGTCTGCATCGCAGGTATCGATGGAAACGGCCAGTCCGAGTTCGTTCAGGGCCTCACGGGACTGGAAAAAGTATCCGGCGGTAAAATTCTGTTCAACGGACAGGACATCACGAAAGCTTCCATCCGCGACCGCTCCAAGATGGGCATGAGCCACATCCCGGAGGACCGCCATAAACACGGCCTCGTACTGGATTACTCCATCGAGCAGAACATGGTGCTGCAGCGTTACTGGCAGCCGGAATTTGAATCCTTCGGCTTTATCAAATCAAAAGCCGTGCGCGAATATGCCGAGCGCCTGATCGAGCAGTACGATGTCCGCAGCGGCCAGGGTCCTGTGACCATCACCCGCAGCATGTCCGGCGGAAACCAGCAGAAAGCGATCATCGCGCGTGAGATCGACAAAGATCCTGATCTTCTCGTTGCGGTACAGCCTACCCGTGGTCTTGATGTCGGAGCCATCGAATACATTCACAGCCAGCTCGTTGCACAGCGCGACAAGGGAAAAGCCGTTCTTCTGGTTTCTCTGGAACTGGATGAGGTTATGGATGTTTCCGACCGTATTCTTGTTATGTACGAAGGAGAGCTGGTCGGCCAGCTGGATCCGAAAACCGTTTCTGTCGAAGAACTCGGTCTCTACATGGCAGGTGCAAAACGGGATCCGGTTCCCGAAGAAGTATAAAAGAGAGGTAAGAAAAGCATGAACGAAAAAACGAAAAACGCTCTTCTGTCCATTGTCGCTTCTCTTGTATGTATTGTGATCGGTCTTCTTGTGGGATTTATCATTTTATACTGCATCAACGCGGAGAACGCAGTGGATGGATTTACACGAATCATCAAAGGCGGCTTTTACTTAAAGCCGAAAGGAATCGGAAGTGAAATCGCTCAGTCCGCTCCCCTGATTATGACCGGACTTTCGGTTGCATTTGCTTTTAAAACAGGTCTGTTCAACATCGGTGCTGCCGGACAGTACACCGTCGGTGTCTTCGGTGCCCTGTATTTTGCCATCATCCTCCACATGCCATGGTATGTATGCCTTCTGGCTGCTATGGTCTGCGGAGCCATCTGGGGAGCAGTTCCTGGTATCTTCAAAGCATACTTCAACGTAAATGAAGTTATTACTTCCATCATGTTCAACTGGATTGGTCTTTATCTTGTCAATGAGCTGATGTACAACACCATCCCGGGCATGTATGATCAGAAGACCACACGTACTTACAAATTAAGCTCCGCTTCTCCGAAATCCCTAATTCCGGACTGCGGCATGAACTCCATTTTCCGTACCAGTTCCACAACGATTGCGATTTTCATTGCGATTGCCATTGCGGTCATCATCTACATCGTTCTGAACAAAACAACCTTCGGCTATGAGCTGAAAGCCTGCGGATTCAATAAGGATGCTGCCAAATACGCCGGCATCAACGAGAAGAGAAACGTTGTTCTCTCCATGACCATCGCAGGTGCGCTTGCCGGAATCGGTGCAGGCCTCTACTTCCTCTCCGGTGCATCCGAGTGGAACCCGCAGGTATCGACAGCACTCCCGGCCATCGGATTTAATGGTATCCCGGTTGCGCTTCTTGCACTTAGCAACCCGATCGGCGTTATCTTCGCTGCTCTCTTCGTTGCTCATATTTCGGTCGGCGGTGCTTACCTGCCTACGAAATATTATCAGCCGGAGATCGCGGACCTGATCGTTGCCGTTATCATTTACCTTTGCGCATTCGTTACCCTGTTCAAGGGCATCGTTGCAAACCTGTTCAAGAGCAAAAAAGAGCAGAAAGCAAATGCCAATGCAGACAACGGAAAGGAGGAGAAGAAATAATGTTCCTTTTAATTAAATTTACCTTACTGTACGCCGTTGTTCTGATGCTCGTTGCGATGGGCGGTATGTTCTCCGAGCGAAGCGGTGTCATCAACATCGCGCTGGAAGGAATCATGGCGATCGGCGGCCTTGCCGGTGTCTTCGTCCTGGTTCTGTTCCCGGACCTCCCGGCTCCTGCACTTGTGGCACTTTCCATTCTGGCGAGCGCCGTATCCGGTATGATCTACTCTCTGCTGCTTGGCTTCTCCGCCATCACACTGAAAGCAGACCAGACGATCGGCGGAACCGCGCTGAACATGCTGGCTACTGCCATTGCCATCGTCCTGGTAAAAGCATTCAACAACGGCTCGGATGCCGGAAACGGTGCAGCTTCCGCAAAGCTGAACTACACCAACGCCGCTTTCATTTACAAGATCGGACCATTTACCGTGAACATCTTCCTGTTCATCGGCATCATCCTTCTGATCTGCAGCTACGTGTTCCTCTTCAAAACGAAATGGGGACTGCGCCTGCGTGCCTGCGGTGAGCATCCACAGGCAGCCGACTCTGTTGGTATCAACGTATACCAGTGGAGATACACCGGTGTTATCATCTCCGGTGCACTCGGCGGTATCGGCGGATTTGCCTACATCGTTCCGTCCGTTACCACCTGGAACTTCGAAGTCGGCGTAGCCGGTGCCGGATTCCTTGCCCTCGCTGTTATGATCTTCGGTCAGTGGAAACCGTTCCACATTGCCGGAGCAGCCGTATTCTTTGCGGTATTCCGTTCCCTGGCAAACATTGCGGACTCCACCGTCCTCTCCCATCTGGGACTGTCCAAGAACATTTACAACATGATGCCGTTTATCGCATCCATGATTATTCTCGCCTTCACATCCAAGAATTCCCAGGCTCCGAAAGCCGAAGGTATTCCATACGATAAGGGCGCAAGATAATATGTAACTATTCAGAGCCATGTGAAATGGAAGAAAAAATTGCGAATCATGCTTGCATGAATGAGCGGTTTTTTCTGGAATTTCATATGGCGAGCAGCCACATCGAGATGCAGCGCAGCGGAATCGAGATGTGGCTCTGAATAGTTACAATTTTTAAAGGCAGAGCCGTTAAATCCGAACTGTGTTTTTTCGGCTCTGCCTTTTCTCTATCATTCTGATTTATTTTTCATCAAAGAAAGGAAAAAATTATGCTGAACACCAAATTATTTGACCACACTATCTTAAAAGCAGACGCAACCGAAGCACAGGTTGCAAAGATCTGCGACGAGGCACTTGCACATGATTTTGCTTCTGTCTGCGTCAACCAGTACTACACCAAATTCGTTGCTGAAAAGCTCAAAGGATCTGACGTCAAAGTCTGCACCGTTGTCGGCTTCCCTCTGGGCATGTCCGATACCCGTGTAAAAGCGTTTGAGACCCGTGCGGCCATCGAAGACGGTGCACAGGAGGTTGATATGGTCATCAACGTCGGAGCCCTCAAAGACGGCAAATACGACTTCGTACGCTCCGATATCCAGACCTTAAAAGAAGTATGCGGCAAGGACATCGTTCTGAAAGTCATCATCGAGACCTGCCTTTTAACCGATGAAGAGAAAGTAAAAGCGTGCGAGCTCGCAAAAGAAGCCGGCGCTGACTTCGTAAAAACCTCCACCGGATTTTCTACCGGCGGTGCAAAAGCGGCTGATGTTGCCCTGATGAGAAAGACCGTAGGCCCGGATATGGGCGTAAAAGCTTCCGGCGGAATCCACAACGCAGACGAGGCACAGGCTATGGTAGATGCCGGCGCAAGCCGTCTCGGAACAAGCGCAACACTGGCTATCATCGGATAAAAAGGAGTTTCTTATGGATACGATACTGATAGGAATTGCCGGAGGAACCGGCAGTGGAAAAACGACACTGGCAGATAAGCTGGTAGAAAGTTTTGGACGCGATGAAGTGAGCATTCTGCGCCATGACAACTATTACAAACGCCATGACGATATTCCTTTTGAGGAGCGTGCCAAATTAAATTACGATCATCCCGATGCCTTTGATACCGACCTGTTATGCCAGCACATTCTCGAGCTGAAAGCCGGAAAATCCATCGAGATGCCGGTTTACGATTATGCCATGCATAACCGCTCGGATAAAACGATTCTGGTCCATCCTGCCCCGGTTATCGTGCTCGAGGGCATTCTCCTCTTCGTTGAGAAGGATCTCTGCGATCTGATGGACATCAAAGTCTTTGTCGATACCGATGCGGACGTGCGGATTCTCCGCCGGATCCTGCGCGATGTAAAAGAGCGCGGCCGTTCCCTGGACAGCGTTGTAACGCAGTACCTGACGACCGTAAAACCGATGCACGAGCAGTTCGTAGAGCCGAGCAAGCGCCGTGCCGACGTGATCATCCCGGAGGGCGGACAGAACACCGTTGCGCTTGAAATGCTGATCGAGCGGGTGCGTAAGCATCTGAATCTGGTGCAGAACCAGTAAACATCCGTTTATCGTTATAAAAATCTGCAAAAAAGAGCGAGGACTGAATTTTCTCTTTTCAGCCCTCGCTCTTTTTATTTTTCCCTTACAGATGTTCCAGCATTCCCTGCAGCCAGATCTGGCCTTTGAAACGTCTTCCCACTTCCGGTACTCCAAATAAATCCTTTTCGTTGATACAGATGTCTATCGGCACATCGTTGCAGACGAGGCCGAGCTCATACACCTGCTCGCCCGTTACCGCGTTCTTCGTTGTATTCATCTCCGTAATTTCACCCATCACGCTGTACTGGTCACATTCGAGACCGCTCGGCATGAAAAAGCTATCTACAATAGAAAAGACATCTTCCTTCGTCAGACGCTGGGAAATCATGGCATATGTGTCAATATCATCCATGGTGAGACTTTCCATCGCATCCTCATCCCCGTTTCTGGCAGCCGAGATCAGTGAATTCTTCTGCTGCGTGCTGCGGCGCTCCTTCTCGACCTGTTCCGGGTCTTTCTGGATCGGAAGCAGAATTGTTCCTTCCGCTGCAAGACCGGAGACAGAAAGCGGGAGCGGAAGCGGCTGCAGCGCATTTTTCTGTTTCATCTCAAGATATTCCGCTGCATGCGTCAGATAAAAGATCATCGTGATGCCAAGCCGCATATCGTCGCAGGCGCCTGCAAACGATTCCTTATCGACGTGGCGCTCCACCGATACCTCCTCGTAGGAGCTGATCTGCCCGCCCTCGAAATAGGGATAATAATATTCCATCTGGAAACGGTTGTTCTCATCAATTTCCCCACAGACCGTGATACCACAGTCATATGCATATTCTTTCGAAAATTCAGCAAAAAGGTGGTGTTCTTCTGTTTCCACAATCTTTTTACGGTCGTAGTTTTCTACTACATCACGAAGAATCTCCTGGAGTTCCTTCGTCGTCTTGATCTTTGAAAATCCAATGGTTTTCAGGTAAGCGTGCATAAGAACACCTCCTCTCATTCCTTTGTATTTCTTATGCGATTAGTGTTTCGGAACCAGTTTCTCTTTTCCGCCCATGTACATACGAAGAACTTCCGGAATGCTTACGGTTCCGTCTGCATTCAGGTTGTTCTCCAGGAATGCGATCAGCATACGCGGCGGAGCAACTACGGTGTTGTTCAGGGTATGTGCCAGGTATTTCTTTCCGTCCTCGCCGTTGACACGGATTTTCAGACGTCTTGCCTGTGCATCACCAAGGTTGGAGCAGCTTCCTACCTCGAAGTATTTCTTCTGACGCGGAGACCATGCCTCAACATCGACAGATTTTACTTTCAGGTCAGCCAGGTCACCGGAGCAGCACTCCAGAGTACGAACCGGGATATCCATGGAACGGAACAGGTCTACGGTGTTCTTCCACAGTTTGTCATACCACATCATGCTGTCTTCCGGTTTGCAGACAACAACCATCTCCTGTTTTTCGAACTGATGGATACGATAAACACCACGCTCCTCGATGCCGTGTGCTCCTTTTTCTTTACGGAAGCACGGAGAGTAGCTGGTCAGGGTCAGAGGCAGTTTCTCCTCCGGGATGATGCTGTCGATGAATTTACCGATCATGGAGTGCTCGCTGGTTCCGATCAGGTACAGATCCTCGCCCTCGATTTTGTACATCATGGACTCCATCTCAGCGAAGCTCATAACACCGTTTACGACGTTGCCGTGGATCATGAAAGGCGGTACGCAGTAGGTAAATCCGCGGTCGATCATGAAATCTCTTGCATAAGAAAGGATGGCAGAGTGGAGGCGTGCAATGTCGCCCATCAGATAATAGAATCCGTTTCCTGCAACTTCTCTTGCTGCATCCAGATCAATTCCGTCGAAGGACTCCATAATGTCGGTGTGATACGGGATTTCAAAATCCGGTACAACCGGCTCGCCGAAGCGCTCTGCTTCTACGTTCTCGCTGTCATCTTTTCCGATCGGTACGGAAGGATCGATGATGTTCGGGATCACCATCATGATCTTCTTGATTTCTTCTTCTACTTCTTTTTCTCTTGCAGAAAGAGCCTCGATGCGGGAACCGTCAACAGCTACCTGTTTCTTTACTTCCTCAGCCTCTTCTCTCTTGCCCTGGCCCATCAGTGCGCCGATCTGTTTGGAGATTTTGTTTCTTTTTGCACGAAGTGCTTCTACTTCCTGTTTGATGTCACGGTTTTCTTTGTCCAGCTCGATGACTTTATCAACCAGCTCCAGTTTCTGATCCTGGAATTTATTTCGGATATTCTGTTTTACAACTTCCGGGTTTTCTCTTAAAAACTTAATGTCTAACATAATTTCCTCCTAGTAGATCTTATCCCCTCATTTTGGCGGGATTCTTTTTGTTCTTTCCAGCCCGGAACCACTGCCGTTTTTCCAGCATTTATGCGGGTTTGGCGCGTTCCAGTACCATCATATAACAGTATATACATTTTTTCAAGCGTTCTTTCATGCTGTTTTTCTGCGGTCCGCTTTTACATCAGATCGATCGAATTCATCGTAATTGCCTGGCGCAGCGCGTCGATTTCCTCGGTGCTCAGCATGATATAGGACTCGCCTTTTACGATCTCTTTCAGATATAAAAAGCAGTTGTCACGGCTGTGGATTGCATTCAGGATAAAACCTGTGTTTTCTTTGTCGAGCATTGCCAGCGCAAAACTCATCTTTCCGCCCACATCGTCAAACGCATCATATTTTACGATTCCGTATTTGTTCAGCGTCATGCCCTGGATCTTTTTCAGATCCGCAAGATTCTTTTTCGTCAGCTCATTCTGCTTGTTCAGTTTGTCAATTTCCTTGAACCGCTGATGAAACAGCTTTTCGAGTGACTGGGCGTCTTTTCCCTTCATAAAGCTTCTGTACTTCTGGTTCAGTCTGCTCAGACGCAGCGACATGCTGACCGTCATAATCATCATCACGATAATCAGTACAATCAGAAGAAGTACAACAACGCCAAGGTCAATTCCTACCTTACTAAATAAATCGCTCATTATTCTACCTCTTACTGTATTGATTCAAACAGATCCATGATTCTCTCGAGCTCTTCCTGGGAATAATACTCGATCTCGATCTTTCCTTTGTGCTTTGCCCCGCGGTGAATGGAAACCTTGGTACCGATGATACTCTTGATTTTCTCTTCCAGTCCCTCGTAGATGGCTTCCTCTTCCAGGTTGACTTTCTTTTCTTTCTTCACCTTTGGATTTAAGATCTCTTTGACCAGGCGCTCCGTTTCACGGACGCTGAGCTTTTCATCGAAGATTTTCATGGCCGTATTGTACTGGAGTTCCTTGTCCTCCAGTGCCAGCAGTGTCCGTACATGACCCGTTGTCAGCATTTCATCGACAACCATCTGCTGTACTCTGTCATCCAGCTTTAAGAGACGCATCGAGTTCGTAACCGCCGTTCTGCTCTTGGAAACCCGCTCTGCGATTTCGTCCTGGCGAAGATGGAACTCTTCCATCAGGCGTTTGTATGCGTGTGCCTCCTCAATTGGATTCAGGGATTCTCTCTGAATATTTTCAATCAAAGAAATCTCTACGACTTCCTGCTCGGTAAAGTCCTTGATAATCACCGGAACTTCTTTGACACCGGCAAGTTTTGCCGCTCTCCATCTTCTCTCTCCGGCGATGATCTCGTAGTAGTCATCCTTTTTCTGTACCAGAATCGGCTGCAGGATACCGAACTGTTTGATGGATTCCGAGAGCTCGATGAGGCCATCCTCGTCAAAAGACTTTCTCGGCTGTTCCCGGTTCGGCTCGATATCAGAGATTTTCAGTTTCATCTCGATCGGTTTTTCAACAACTTTTTCAACAACCTTCTCGACAACCTTAATTTCCGGTTTTGCCTTTTTCTCTTTTGCTTCTGCTTTAGATGGGAGTCCTGGTGAAATCAGTGAATCCAGGCCTTTCCCTAATCCTCCTCTTCTTGCCGCCATTACTCTTCATCCCCCCTGTGAATCACTTCGTCTGCCAGGAGACGGTAGCTCTCTGCACCGGTGGAACGCTTATCATAATAGTTGATCGGCATGCCATAGCTCGGTGCCTCTGCAAGACGGACATTTCTCGGAATAATGGTCTTATAGATATTCTGTTTCAGGATATCCTTTACATTTTCCACTACCTGCAGAGAAAGATTGGTTCTCGCATCATACATGGTAAAGACAACGCCCTCCATCTCCAGATCCGGATTCAGACGCTCCTGCACCAGCTCAATCGTATGCATCAGCTGTGATAATCCCTCCAGTGCGTAATATTCACACTGAATCGGCACCAGAACGGTGTCCGCGGTGGTCATCGCGTTGATCGTCAGCATATTTAAGGACGGCGGGCAGTCGATGATGATGAAGTCATACTGATCGCGGACCTGATCGATTGCTTTTTTCAGAATGAATTCTTTATCATCCACCCCGATCAGCTCAATTTCCGCTCCGGCCAGATTGACATTGGAAGGAACGAGGGAAAGATTGTCGAATTTCAGCGGAATAATACAATCCTCCAGTTTCGACTCTCCCAGAAGCAGTTCATAGATTGTATTTTCTACTTCGTTTTTCTCCACTCCCATTCCGCTGGTTGTATTTCCCTGCGGATCCATATCAATGGTCAGAACTTTTTGTCCCATTTCCCCTAAACAGGAAGAAAGGTTGATTGCGGTGGTAGATTTCCCTACGCCGCCTTTCTGGTTGGCAATTGCAATTGTTCTTCCCAAAATATGTATTGCCTCCTTTCATCTTTTTGTTTTCCTTTTTTTACTGTTTTTCCCTTTTACAGGAAATGACCTGCCGGCATTTTTTCGGGAAACAGGAAACTATGCGGCAGGTATTTCGGCGTGTTCAAGGAAATAATTTTTCTCTTCATGCGCCAGTATATCTGAGGATTTCTTCAGATTTCTATCTAAAATTGCCCCAATTTGGGACAAGAATATTCTATCATACTACGCCGGATTTTACTACTGGAAATGTTTCACGTGAAACATTTTCTGCATTTTTACATGATCGCGGGACACCAAACCGGTGAATTTTGGAGATTTTTGGCGATGTTTCACGTGAAACATTTTTAAAAAGATGCTGTTTCACAAAGGGATTTTTCTTTTTTTAACGTTTTTCAAGGCTTTTTCATGTTATACTATATCTATTCCGGCCATTATTTTTTGACCGAACTTGCTCACAACCGAAGAAAGGAGGTTTTCGCCATGTTTGAAGATGATTATCTGCTGCGTTTGATCAAAGAAATGGTTCGAACGGTTTTAAAACTGCTTTTTCATATTGATTTCAAAGAGGAGGATCCTGTATCTGTTGTTTTTGAGTCAGAGGATGCAGAAAAAACGTTATATTCGCTGATTCACCTCGCTGATCAGGGATTTATTAACGATGCAGAAAATCAGTTATATGATTTCACACAGAATCCAGAAAATATGGAATCGTTAAAGACTGCACTTCTCTTCTATTCACATTTGAATCAGCTGGACAATGACTTTCTGGAAGACCACAACTACAGCAGGGAAGAAATCGTTTCCGGGGTGAAAGATGTGTTGAACAGGTATCATTTAGATAGTATGAGTGCTCTTTTTTAGAAAATTTTGGATTATGTTTCAAAATACTTTTTACATCCAGGAATTCATGCTTTATCCAGCCGACAATCCGTTTTTCAGTACTAATATTTTTTCTGTAGGGTAAAAAAAGAGACATTACGCGTCATGTCGACTAATAAGAGCAAAATATATTGCAAAGCTGCCATACATCCGAGGGGAACTTTCCGTAACAGATCCCTTCGGATGTATGGCAGCGCATAGACTCAGAAATAATTTTTCAAACGTGCTCTAAACCATTATTTCTACAAAAAATCAGCAAAAAGAGATGTTTACAGGCCTTCCAGGATCGTAAACATCTCTTTTTTTAGCAAAGAAAAAGCTTTTGAGCGTGATTCAGATCCCATTTTTTACATTTTAGTGCTTTTTCTATGAGATTTTACTATTTTTCTGTTTTTAAGTTCCATCAGTAAGAAGCGCGAGCCGTGCAACATTTTTTTCTCCCTTTTTTACTGTTTTTTCTCTTTCTGTTCCCCTTTTTATTACCAGTAGCACATTTTTCTGTTTTTTTACCATTTCTCTTCCATTTCACGCTACATCCCAATCCCCCTCTTCGCCTATGTCTATTGTTCTTTTCAGCCAACGTCTCTATTTCTTCTTCCGCTGTTGCTGCTCCATCTTTACTTTCTACGTTTTTTCTCTTTTTGTCCGTCGTGCTGTCCTTTCCTTTCTTCTACCCTTCTTCTACTCTTTTTCTCTTTTTTTACTCATATTTTGCTTCATTTGCCTTTCTTATCCTTTTTCCTCTTTTTCCTCTTTTTTCTCCTTTTTTGCCTTTTTTCATCTTTTTCACTTTTTACTTATGTAACTCTCTCACTCCCTCTTTTTCATGTTTCACACCTCTCCCAATGTTTCACGTGAAACATCATTTTTCACATTTTCCAGTTCTCATTCTTCATGGAGAAGCAGTTTTCTTATCCTCTTCCTTCGTTCCCCAGCTGTTTTTCGTCTTTCAAACTTTTAAAACATTCGTATTTTTTCTTCCATTTTTATGTTTTTATTCTTTTCTCTTGTTTTTCCCATATTTTCGCATGTTTCACACCGTTTTATACTTTCCATTTCTTCGTTTTATTAAATTATTTAATTATGTTTTTGTATTTTTATATAAATTGAACTTTTTAATTCGTTTTTTCGTATTTTCCGAACCATTTACTAAACCCGATCTTGGCCCTCTTTTTTCGGTTTTTTCACCCGTTTGTCAGGATTTTATTTCGTTCTCGTATTTTCAGGTTTTTGTAGTCATCAGGTTTGCTTTTTTTCTCATTTTTCATAGTTATGTAAACTATTTAGTAACGCGTTTTATCTTTGGTTTACATAATCATTGTTGTCCACAATTGCCGCTACAATTTGCTCAATTATCCTCTGTTTTTTCTCTTTTTCCCATCTTTCCCTTCATTTTTGCATTGTATCTTTCTCCTTTTTCGCTTATAATGGGTAAAAAGCACCACATTTTCCCCGAATCCATCCCCTTTGGGAGAACCCTGAAAGGAGTTTTAGATATGAAACACAGCAAAAAACTGGTTACGCTCAGTGTATTAACCACGATGTCCGGTGCAGCGATTTACTTTTTAAATAAGACACTCGATACCGCTGCCATACGGAAAAACCTGCTCGCAGCGACCGAAAAAGAGATCTTCTCCTGGCAGTTCGGCGATATTTTTTACACAAAAAAAGGCACCGGAACCCCGATGCTCTTACTTCATGACTTACATTGTGCCTCCAGCGGCCGCGAATGGCAGTATATTGAGGATACTCTCGCCCAGGATCACACCGTCTACACACTCGATCTTCTCGGCTGCGGCCGTTCCGACAAGCCGGCGATCACGTACACAAACTTTTTATACGTACAGCTCATCGTCACCTTCATCAAGCAGGTCATCGGATGTCCAACCGACGTAATTGCATCCGGTTTATCCGGTTCTTTCGTCGTAACCGCCTGCAATACAGCCCCGAAATGCTTCGGCCGAATCATGATGATCAACCCGACCGACCTTGCCAAGCTCAACAAAATTCCGGATAAACGCAGCCGCTTCCTGAAACGCATGATTGAGCTCCCGCTTGTCGGCACGCTGCTGTACCACACGCTCACCGGCCGCTCCAACATCGAGCTTTTATTCACCGAGAGCTACTACCACAACCCGTTCCACCGCTCGCCGGAGGACGTAGACGCATTCTATGAGTCAGCCCACCTCCAGAGCAGTGCCGGAAAGTACCTTTTTGCAAGCCTTGCGGGCAATTACGTGAACCTCAACATCGGCCACGCCTTAAAGCACATTGACAACAGCATCTTCCTCATCGGCGGCGAGGAGGAGCCAGGCATCGCCGAAACCTTTGCGCTGTACACAGCGCTCAACACCTCCATCGAAACCCAGATCCTGCCGAAAACAAAGCACATGCCGCAGATGGAGGCCCCGCAGGCCCTCTTAGACCAGATCCAGATCTTCTTCGCACCGGTACAGTAATACCCCCTTCTGCTCCCGGCCTCGAGCGAAAAAAATGAGACAAAAAAACGGAGAATTTACTGATATTTCCATGTCAGTAAATCCTCCGTTTTTCCATTTTTAACCCGGCTCACAGTCCATTTCCAACGCATCTTCCTCTGCGCCCGGATAATCCGTTGGCGGCGCTGTATACGTTTCCATTCCCTCTTTTATTTCATCCATCGTATAAATATTAATTCTCTCCTCCGGCGCTGCATCCGGGTCAAATTCCACCGTTTCTCCCAGTGCAAGCATCATTGGCTCATCCGCATTTCTTTTCTCATCTGCAATCTCATACGCGTTTACATATTCACCCGACGCAGTCTCTACATACTGTCCAAACCCGTCGCAAAGCCGGTAATAAAGCTCCTTTTCCGCATCTTTCTCCAGAAAATACAAGGATTTCTGCCCGATCACCGGATCAAGGTCGCAGAAGCTGATCTGTATATAGTTCTCCCGCCGTTCCTCCTCCGAATACTCCGCTTTCAGCTCCTCTGCGTTCCAGTACGTAATTCCCGCATCCTCCATGGACTGCAGATACTCTTCCACCGTAACTGCTCCGCCCGGCTTTCGAACCGTAATATGTTCTCCGGCTTCCATATCACCTTTCAAAACGTCATCCACCCGCAGTGAAATATTGGTTGCAATCTCAATTCCCCCGGCAAAACAGCTATAATCCTCTACCGTTCCCAGAACAATGAGATCGCTTCCCTCTTTCTGCTCATAAAAGCTATTATAAAACCGATCCCACTCCTTCAACCCTCCGTACTGCATATTTACCTTTGCCGGATCCAGATTTTCAAACCGCATTTTCTCCTCTGTTTCCGCCGTTTCTGCATTACCGCAGCCCACCAGCAGAATACACAATACTGTCAAACAAACCTTTTTCATCCTTTCACCCCCCATCCACCGTCTTTGTTATACTCCCATTATACTTCTTCCGCTTTCATTTTCCCATAAAAAAGCGGAAGACTTACTGATTTTTTCACTCTCAGTAAATCCTCCGTTTTCAATTTTAACCAGATTTTAATGACTCTTTATTCCGCTGATTCTGACGTGCTGTCTGAAGAACTGTCATCTTCCGTCTTTGCCGCAAGCAGTTTCCCGTAATTTTCCACCATGGTCTTCACGTTATTTTTATTCACAAGAGACGGAACTCCGTCCTCATCTACCGTGTAATAGAAGCTCGAATCATACGGGCTGTAAGCAAATGTCAGGTCGCCGTCTGTCATATGGAAGACTGCGGTAAACTCGGCATCCTTGGCCTGCACGAGGCTTTCATCTTTCGTCTGCGCCTTCAGGCCAATGAGCGAAGAATAGAACGTGGTAAACGTTGATTTATCAATCGTTTCATCGCCGCAGATGTAACTGATTTCCTGTGTTGTGGAATCGCTGTCGTCATCCTTTTTCTCTTTCACATGGCGTACATACGTCTTCGTCTCGCCGTTATACGTAATATCAAGGCTCGTCAGATCCGATACATTTTCCATGCCGATATACATGTTCCAGAAATCAGATGCCTTCTTTCCGGTGAAGGTTTCAACATTCGAAGCCGTCATCAGATGAACCTCATTCGAGCCGTCCAGCTTCACGTAATAAGAACCGCCGTCCTCATTTGCATTGCCGACATACAGTACCAGATCTTTCTCCACCGTAACGGTTGTCGTTTCGGAAGAAGAGCTCGTTGCAGTGCTGTCGCTTGATGCAGAATCTGTTGTGGAATCCGAAGAAGTATCTGCCGTTGTTGTATCGTCAGCCTCAACCTCCTGCTCTTCCGTGTAATGCACGCGGATCGTCGTCTTTGGCTGATCCAGTCCGTACTGGGAAAGATCCGATGCGTTGTACGTAACAAGATCTCCAAAGCTAAGAGATGCCACTGCACTTGTCATGGTGCCGATCGAATCCGCATCACCGCCATGTGCCGCTCCATCTGCGTCCACAACCTGCCATTCATCCGTCTGGAGTGCCGAATCAGCAGCGCTTACTTCTTTTGTCAGCGTATATCCGTTCTCACCCTCCACCTGCAGCTTTGTAATGTTTTCCGCCGTCACAGATGGCATGGATTCCGTTGTCGCCCACTCCATCATATCGGACGGGAACATCGTTCCAAGCGATGTGCTTACCAGATAAACCTTACTCGTATCATCGTTCAGATAAATATAGTATCTGCTCGAGCTGTTCTTATCTCCGACATGAATCATCGTTTTCTCGTCTCCCGCAGTCACTACAACCTCCTGAGACGGCGTCTCGAGCCCAAAATCGGCCATAGAATCGATTTCATCGCCTTCAATGACTCTTTCTGCTGTCATGCTGCTAAGAGAGCTTAAAACGTTCGTTATCTTGCCCTCATCCAGTGGGAATCCATCCTCCTGATCGTATGTCCAGATATCGGTATCATCGTCTCCTGCTGTTTTCGTAAAGGACACCGTCTCTCCGTTGATCTGGAACGAAAGCGCTGTTACATCATCTTTTGAAAAATCAACCACTTTTTCGGCGTCTGCACCAGAATCCGAACTGCCGCTGTCCGCATCGGCGGTGCTGTTTTTCTTCGTCAGCACCACCAGTACGGCAAGAAGCAGTACCAAAAGGATCAGGCAGGCCGCCATCTTTCCTTTTTTCTTCATCACTGTTTTCTCCTCTTCATCCAGATCATCACGCCAATCACAACAAGTACCAGCGGAATTCCCGCAATGGTAATAATAGACCAGGTGTTAACTGCTCCCTGTGTAAATACCAGGTTTGTATAGCTTGTGCTCTTGCTTGGAATAACAACGGTCTGCTCCACATCACACATGGAGGTCAGTGCAGTCGCTGCCAGCTTCGAGTTCGCACCGCTGATTGCCTGGTCAATCTGGCTGCTCAGCATCGATGCACTCGAGAAATAAATGATCTGTGTCTCTTTATCATCTACAGTCTCTGTGATGGAAACACCAAGGTCAAATGCGCCCGTCTCACTGTCCGCACTCTTCGACCAGGTGCTGTTCTCCGGGTCATTTTCAATATAAGCGTCCTCGGTGGTCGTCAGAAGGCTCTTGATCGTAATGGTATCACGATAAGAATCGAGCTTCTGAATTGCCTGTGCAACCGGCATCAGAATGTAATTACTCTTTACTTCGGTTGTAATGTCATCACTCTGAATGTTCGGCAGCAGATAATACGGCATCTGCGGATAATAATGCTGGGAATCGGTCTCCACAACAATTCCGCTGGAGCGTTTCACGCCGTAATTTTCCAGAATGGAATCCAGATTTGGCATATCCGTTCCGGTATAGCTGGTGAACATCAGAAGTTTTCCGCCGTTTTCCAGGTAGGTAATGACTTTATTTGCCTCATCCTCTGAAAAATCGGTGGTCGGGGACATGATTACAAGCTCCTCGGCATCCTCCGGGATATCGTCTGTCATCAGGGCAAGATCACTAATTTCCACATTGTTTTTGTTAATGGCATCACTGAAGTTTGTAGAGAGATCACTCTCGGAAGCCTCGCCGTGGCCGGTTACCCAGTAAACCTTCGGGTTGTTTTCACTCGTCACATACGTGATGGCGCTGGTAATCTGACCCTCGCCGTCAAAGCCGGTTGTCTGTGTCTGATAGGTCTGATAGTTTGTGGAAGTCTCCCACATATCACTGTTGCTGACCACCTTGCTCTTATCGCCGCATACGACAATTACACTGTTTGCAGCTACCGTCTGATCGGTATACTGACTCGTAAATTTCGGATACAGATCCGGGTCTTTTGTCTCTACTTTGATATGGTCAGAAAGCTCATCGTAGTGCTCCAGCAGCTTCTCGATGGTGTCATCCTCACTGCCCTTCTGCACAATATAATACAGGGTAACGTCTTGATCGAGATCCTTTAATGCCGTTTTCGTCTCATCTGTAATGGAATACATTTTCTGCGTACTCAGGTCAATCTGTGTTTTACTGGTCGGAATCTGCGCCACAATCAGGTTAATAACCACAATCACAGCCAGAACAATCACCGTCATAATTGAAGAATAAGAGCCCTGTTTCAGGTGCTTTTTCTGCTCCTCGCCGGTAAACACTTCCTTCAGATGTTCTTTGGAGAACGTCTTTTTCAGCTTTTCTTTGATATTGAAATTCATTTTATGCTGTTTCTTTTCTTTCTTTTCGCTGCTCATCGTCTCCACCTCCTAATTCCAGCGTTTCTTCTGCAGGGACTGCATTGCAAGGAAAGTGCAGATTGCAATGACGGACAGGTAGTAAACAACACCGCCAATGTCCAGAATACCGTTCACAAAGTTATCCATATGGCCTGCCATGTTGAATACACCGAGCAGATCCTGGATTTTGCCCTCGAGAAGGGTGGATTTTGTGAAGTAAACTGCCGTCAGCGCACCCTCGCCGATCACGGCAATCACACCGGTAATGATCGGGTTTTTAATCATACTGCCGATCCAGAGGCATACCAGCGCGATGATGATAAAGAAAGCAAAGAAAGAGCTTCCGGCTCCTTCCGGGAAGAAGTTTGCGATACCGCTCTCCACGTAGCACAGGAACAGGATCACAAAGCCGACAACGGCTGCGATGACCTGACTCTCGGTGATGGAGGAAACAAACACGCCGACCGAAATATAGGCTGCTCCCAGCAGGAAATAGCCAAGAATCGAGGTGTAGGATACGGCGTAGGAAACGGTTCCGTGGGTTCCAAGAAGCAGCGGATACAGGCACATGATCAGCACCGGAATTACGTAAATGGTAAGAAGCGCCAGATATTTTCCAAGGATAATATCGGAAATTTTTACCGGTGCGGTAAGGAGCAGCTGATCCGTCTTATTTTTCTGCTCCTCCGACAGGACACGCATTGTCAGAACTGGTACTGCGATCAGCAGAATAAATGCGGAATTCTGCAGCGCGTATCCGATCTCCGGGTAACCCTGCTGCAGGTTGATGGCCGTAAAATACAGGCCGAACAGCGCCAGAGTAAACGCCATAAACAGATATCCGATCATGCTTGTCAGATAGCTTTTTAACTCTTTTTTATAAATCGCCGTCATTGTGCGTCTCCCTCCTCCTGTTTTGTTTCAGCGGCTGATTCCGCTGCATCTGTGCTTTTTTCTTCAGACGTTTCCCCGACAGCCGTTTTGTCTGCTTCTGGTTCACATTCTTTTTCACATTCTTTTTGTTTCAGCTGTTCTTTCTCTGCTTTTTTCAGCTTTCTTGCAGCCTTTCCGGAATCATCGGTCAGCTCCAGGAAGACGTCTTCCAGAGACATCGAGGAGGAAGTCAGCTCGAGGATCGGGCAGTTGGCCTTTGCCAGTGCATAGAACAGCTCCTCGCGGATATCCTTATCCTTTTCCGTGGTAATTTTTACCTTAATCTGCTCCTCATTCGGCGTATTTTCATATTGGATCTCTTTTGCATCGAGCGCATTAAGCGCCGGAACCAGCTGCTTTCTCGTTCCGTGAACGGTACATGTAACCGTGTTTGATCCAAGCATCAGTTTACTTAAGTTTTCCGGGGTATCACTCGCAACGAGCTGTCCCTTTGCGATAATCATGACGTAATCGCAGACGGCGCTGACCTCGGAAAGGATATGGGAACTTAAGATAACGGTATGTTTTTTGCCCAGTGATTTAATCAGATCGCGGATCTCAATGATCTGCTTCGGGTCCAGACCTACGGTCGGCTCGTCGAGAATGATGATCGGCGGATAACCGAGCACCGCCTGTGCCAGTCCGACTCTCTGACGGTATCCTTTCGACAGGTTCTTGATCAGACGGTTCTGCATATCGGTGATCTTCACCAGATTCATGACCTCAAGAATCTGTTTCTTTCTCTGATCCTTTGGAATTTTCTTTAATTCCGCCACGAATTTCAGATATTCCAGAACGGTCATGTCCGTGTAGACCGGCGGCAGCTCCGGCAGATAGCCGATGCATTTTTTTGCCTCCTCCGGCTCCTCCAGGATGTTGTGGCCGTTGATCAGCACTTCGCCCTCCGTAGATGCCAGATAGCCGGTGATGATGTTCATGGTCGTTGATTTTCCGGCTCCATTCGGGCCAAGAAATCCATAGATCTGGCCTTCTTCTACGGTAAAACTCAGGTTATTGACAGCTACGTGGTCACCATAGCGTTTCACCAGGTTTTTAACCTCTATCAATGTTCCTTCCTCCTTGTTTCTTAAAGCAGTCCCAGCCCGCCCTTGGGGGTGAAAGAGCCGGAGATGCTCTCATTTTCTAAAGACACTTTATCTTATTCTGAAAATGTGATAATTTGCTGGAAAATTTGTGAAAAAACAGTGAAGCCATGGAGCAGTTTGTTTGTTTTTCGACGAAAAATCAATTTCTTTTACCATAAGAATCATGTATACTATAACGTATCCGCGGACGGACGCTTTTCCATTTTTGTTCCGCCGCAAAATATTACGCCGGACTTTTTCCCGTCCGGGACTGGAGATTTTAGGAGACTCTATGAATAAAAAAGACTACTACTGGGCCAAGTATATGCTGATTTTCGGCTTTTTCTGCATCTGCTTCGGCACTTCCATTTTTCTGAAAACCGAACACGCCCCCGACGAAGCGATGCGGATGCTGATTCCGGAATACATCGTCTCACACCACGCATTGCCGAACGGCATGGAGGAAGCGGTGCGCCACCCGCTGTGGGGCTTTTCCTATGCGCTGTATCCGTATCTGACCGCACTCATCAGCGCGGTATTTATGGGCATTGCAGCGCTGTTCAACGGAAGTGCAGCGGTTCTCTTAACTGCCGCCCGCCTCACCAGCGTCCTTTCCGGCACCGGCACACTGATCGTTGTCTTTCTGATCGGAGAAGAGCTCTTTGAACGCCGCGAATCGGCACTGCTCGGCGGTATTTTCGTCGGTTTTCTGCCGCAGTTTGTGTTCCTCTCCTGCTATGTGAACAACGACTCGTTCGCCGTTTTCACGGTCGCACTGATCATCTATTTCTGGATTCGCGGCATGAAAAGCGCATTCTGCAAAAAAGACTGTATCGGCCTGGGAGCAGGCTGCGGACTCTGCGCGCTGTCGTACTATAACGCCTACGCGTACCTGCTGTGCAGCATTCTGCTGTTCTTCGCGCTGATGATTCATTTCCAGAAACCGGCAAAAGAAATTTTTGTCAAAGCGCTGGCTGTTTTCGCTATCGCCTTCCTGATCGGCGGCTGGTTCTTCATCCGCAATGCCGTCATCCACGACGGCGATCTGCTCGGCATGCGCACCTCGAATGAATCCGCAGCGCTGTACGCAGCCGATGAATACAAACCAGAGAATCGTCAGACCCCGGCATCCGAAGGCTGGAGCTTCCAGCAGACGTATTTACAGACCCCGGAGGGCCGCACCTCCAACTGGCTGTTCTCGACCGTCAGCAGCTTCATCGGCTCGTTCTCCTACATGACCGTCCATCTCCCGATGGTGCTTTATCTGCTGTACGGCGCCCTGATGGCATTCGGATTCCTAGTGTTTTTGTTCCTCGGCATGGTTCCGCAAAAAGCCGCAGCTTCTCCTCTTTGTGATGCTGTTCCTCGCCTGCCTGGTCACGCTGTTCATGGACATGTACAACACGTATTTCAGCGATTACCAGTCTCAGGGCCGCTACCTGATGCCGGCGCTCGTCCCTCTGATGATCTGGATCGACGACGGCTACTCTTCTCTCACCGCGAAACTTCCCGCCGAGTGGAAGCGCGCCTCCTGCCATCTGACACTCCTGCCTGGAACGATCTGGCTGGTACTGTTCCTCATCAGCTACATCGGATTTCTGATTCCGGGCTGCTGTGTATAAAAAATTTGTAACGCAGTAATTCACGTTCTGCCGTGCTGAATTTTTGGCATTATTTTCCGGAATTTCTATAAAAAACAGGTGCTGTCTCTTTTTCTCAGATAGCACCTGTTTCTTCGTTACAAGCTTTTCGTTTTTAGATATGTTTCATCCGGGCTTCCCTTTCACTTTCTTTGTTTCCTTTTAATTGCCAAACCAGCTATAATACCAACTGCCAGAATCCCAATTCCTAAAATAATTACCAACATCTTATTTTGATGTTTCACCGGCTGATTTGCAACATCAAGGACAATATTGGTTCCTCCTTGTGCATCGTCAGTTTCGATATAAGACGAATCAGCAACTGCGGCAACAACCGCAGCATAACTATATGCATGGAATTCTTCTTCACCATCAAGTCTATCTTCCGCTATTTCCGAACTGTCTGTAAGACACGCTGCAGCATCTTCACGTCCCGGTATCAGATACTCCATTTGCGTTTCCGTGAATGTAATCCAGACCGGAAAACGAATCGGATCTACTCCTCCAACAAGTCGAAACTTATAATTGTCCCATACAATATCTGGGTTTGCAGCAAGTGAAATATTTAATTGTTCTATATAGGTCGGCGTATCGTCTAATTCATATCCTCTGGCTCCACTTATGTGCCATTGATCAATCGGTTGTCCATCTTCCCCATTTGCCCTTACCGCACATGCTTCATACAAATGTCCATATGCTCTAATCGGGATAATCCAAATATAATCGCTTTGTTCTAACGCGCTTTCTACTTCGGACACAGAAAGAAGTTCTGAGGTCAAAAGTGGCGTATCAATATACTCTTTTAATGCATTATCAAAATCAATATCCGATACACGGATTCCCTCCTCAAACGGATCCTCAACAGGTCCTCCATTTGTAACAGACACAATTTCATCAGCCAGCTCAACTATTTTTTCATAATCTTCAGATTCCGATAGTATTTCAAGTTTAGATGCCGATACAGTAGATGCTGATATCATAATTCCAATGAAGCAAACAAATATTTTTAATATTTTCCTCATGCCATTCCCCCCTATCATATTTTCTTTTACGTTTCACAATTGATCTATTTATCTCATCATACACTGATATAATTTTTTTAACAATTATCATATTTTCACAAAATATTCAGCGCAAAATACTGCAAATAGGAGAATTGTTTTTTTGCTCAAAAGTGTAATTTTCCAGACATTTAATCGTATATATACATAAAAAATCAGAAGAGGTTATTATGCCAACTTACTCGGCATAACAATCTCTTCTGATTTCACCTTTTACACTTTTGTTTCTTTTTTAGCTTTCTCAAAAAATCTATTCTTTACTGAATCGGCTCCTTCGCCGGTGTTCCCGCTTTTCTCGGGTACTTTTTCGGCGTTGCCTTCCCCTTCTCGATACAGACAAACGATCTCTCATCCTCCGTTCCTGTAAGCTGGAAATAAACCGGCTCTTTTGCCTCGCCGCCGAGCACATGAATCGCTTTTTGAGCTGCGGCAAGCTCCTCATTCAATTTGCCCGATTTATACGAAACAAACCGTCCGCCCACCTTCACATACGGCAGACAGTACTCCGAAAGCGAGCTTAAATTCGCCACTGCCCGCGATACCACGAGATCAAACTGCTCCCGGTAATCCTTCTGGCGTGCGAAATCCTCGGCTCTTCCGTGAACCGCCGTAATCTTCGAAAGGCCAAGCTGTCCGATCACCTCATTCAGGAATTTCACTCTCTTATTCAGTGAATCCAGCAATACAACTTCCACCTCCGGAAACGCGATTTTCAGCGGGATTCCCGGAAAACCGGCTCCCGTTCCCACGTCGAGAATGCGTCCCGCCTGTTCCACATCACAGACCTTCACCAGCGACAGACTGTCGAGAAAATGCTTCGTAATCACCTGATCGAACTCCGTAATCGCCGTCAGATTCATAAACGAATTCCACTCTACAAGCAGCTCATAATACTGCAGAAACTGCGTTTTCTGCTCCTCGGAAAGTGTGATTCCAAGCTCAAAAAGGCCGCGCTCAAATCCTTCAAGATTGTATTCTTTCATGTTGTTCTCCGTTCTACTCTATTCTTCCAAGTGCCCGCTGCACTTTTTGTTACGATTCACACAGCGTGAAAGCACTTGCTGCTTCGCTGCATAAGAACGTAATTCAGGCATGCATATCTGTCATTTATTTATGTCCCAGATACACCAGCAGAACCGAAATATCTGCCGGGGAAACGCCTGAAATACGGGATGCCTGGCCGATGTTGATCGGACGGTACAGGTTCAGCTTCTGTTTCGCCTCGATGCGCAGGCTCTGGATCTCGTCGTAATTGATATTCTCCGGGATCTTCTTCTCTTCCATCTTTTTAAACTGCTCCACCTGCTTCATCTGGCGCCTGATGTAGCCGTCATACTTGATGTTGATGTTGACCTGCTCCTGCACATCCTCCGGCAGCTTGGGTCTTTTCGGATCTACTTCTGCCAGCATTTTATAGTTCAGCTCCGGCCGGCGGATCAGCTCTGCAAGTGAGCTTCCGCCGGAAAGCAGCGTCGAGCCATATTCTGCCAGCAGTTCATTGACATTCGAGCTCGTTCCCACATACGTGTTCTCCACACGCTCAATCTCTTCCTGGATCTGCTGTTCTTTCCGTTTCAGTGCCTCATACTGCTCCTCGCTGATCAGACCCACGCGGTAGCCGTATTTGCGCAGACGCAGATCCGCGTTGTCCTGACGGAGCAGCAGACGATATTCCGCGCGGCTCGTCATCATTCGGTACGGCTCGTGGTTCTCTTTCGTTACGAGGTCATCGATCAGAACACCGATGTACGACTCGGAACGGTCGAGCACCAGCTCCTCTTTTCCCTGCACGCGGAGCGCCGCATTGATGCCCGCGATCAGGCCCTGTGCCGCAGCTTCCTCGTATCCTGAACTGCCGTTAAACTGGCCGCCGGAAAACAGATTTTTGATCGCCTTGAACTCGAGGGACGGCAGAAGCTGTCTCGGGTTGATGCAGTCGTACTCGATCGCATACGCATTCCGCACGATTTTCGCGTGTTCCAGGCCCGGCACGGTGTGATACATCGCAATCTGCACATCCTCCGGCAGTGAACTCGACATGCCGCCGACGTACATCTCGTTTGTATATCTTCCCTCCGGCTCCAGGAACACCTGATGGCGGTTTTTATCCGCAAATTTTACGACCTTATCCTCAATCGAAGGACAGTACCGCGGACCCGTTCCCTCGATCATGCCGGAATACAGTGGCGACCGATTCAGATTTTCGCGGATAATTTTGTGCGTTTCTTCATTCGTATACGTCAGCCAGCAGGATTCCTGATCGATCTGTACGCTCTCCGGATCGGTCGAGAATGAGAACGGCACAACGCGCTCATCGCCAAACTGCTCTTCCATTTTCGAAAAGTCAATGCTCCGCTTGTCAATACGCGCCGGTGTTCCTGTTTTAAAACGCACCATCTCCACGCCGTTCGCTTTCAGGGAATCCGTCAGATGCGTCGCCGCCTGCAGGCCGTTCGGGCCGGTATACGTGCTCACATCGCCGTAAATGCACCGTGCATTCAGATAAACGCCGGTACAGAGGACGGCAGCCTTACAGTGGTAAACCGCGCCGGAAACGGCCTTTACACCCGTCAGAACACCGTCTTCCACGATCAGCTCCGCAATCTCCATCTGGCGGATCGTCAGATGATCGGTATTTTCAAGAACCTCGCGCATCGACTGGCTGTACGCCCGCTTATCCGCCTGCGCACGCAGCGAATGCACCGCCGGTCCCTTCGATTGATTCAGCATTTTCGACTGAATAAACGTTTTGTCAATATTTTTACCCATCTCGCCGCCGAGCGCATCGATCTCTTTTACGAGGTGTCCCTTCGACGTGCCTCCGATGTTCGGGTTGCACGGCATCATGGCGATGCTGTCGACACTTACCGTAAATACAACCGTTTCCAGCCCCATCCGCGCTGCCGCAAGTGCTGCCTCGCATCCCGCATGGCCTGCGCCGATGACGGCAATATCAATTGTTTCTTCTAAAACTGCCATTTTTCTTTTATCCTCTTTCTCTATCTACAGCTTCAGATTCTGTCTTAAGCTTTTTACTCTGTCAAAATCCGGCTGTCGTTCCTTGTAACTCTATTCCGGCAGATCTTCGTAATCTGCATTTGCTGCCTTTATTTACCTGTACAGAATTTGCTGAAAATCTCATTCACAAGGTCTTCTCCCACCGCTTCACCGATGATCGAACCCAGCTCCTCATACGCATTCATAAGATCAATGGAAAAGAAATCCTCCGGCATACCCATTTCGATGCTGCCTGCCGTCAGCTCCAGACTCTTTTTTGCTTCCAGAAGCGCCTGTTTATGGCGCGCATTCGTGATGTAAACCTCATCGTTGAACGAAATTTCGCCCTGGAAAAACATCTTTTTCATCTGTTCCTCCAGCTCTTCCATACCCGTCTCTTCCCGCGCGGAAATGCTGATGACCGGAGCGCCTGTCTTTTGCTCCATCTCCTCTTTTTCGATCACCGCAGTCAGATCCGACTTATTCAGCAGCACAATCGCCTTGCGCCCTTTCAGGATTTCCATGATTTTTGCATCATTCTCATCGAGCGGCACGGATGCATCCACCACATAGAGAATCAGATCTGCGTCCTTTGCATGCTCCAAAGCACGATCCACACCGATTTTCTCGACCGTATCCGCCGTTTTTCGGATCCCCGCCGTATCCAGAATCCGAAGGGAAATGCCCTTTAAGACCAGATTTTCCTCGAGCACGTCGCGTGTCGTTCCGGCGATATCCGTCACAATCGCTTTTTCCTCGCCTGCCAGCAGATTTAAAAGCGATGATTTTCCGGCATTCGGTTTTCCAAGGATCACCGTCTTGATGCCCTCCTGGATCATCTTGCCCTCATCCGCAGATGCAAGCAGCTTTTCCACCTGCTTTTTCTGCTCCGCAACAACCTGGGCCAGCCGCTTTGGATACCCGTCCAGGCTGATGTGCTCCGGGTCGTCGAGCGCCGACTCAATAAATGCGATCTCGTAAATCAGCTTCTTGCGGATTGCCCGGATCGCCTTTTTCACCGTTCCGCGAAGCTGGCTCTCGGAGCTTTTTAAGGCATACGCACTCTTTGCCGAGATGACATCCATAACCGCCTCGGCCTGCGTCAGATCCATTCTTCCGTTCAGAAACGCCCGTTTCGTAAACTCACCCGGATCTGCCGCCCGCGCACCGGCATTTAAGACTGCCTCGAGCACTTTTTTCACCGCCAGCACCCCGCCGTGACAGTCGATCTCGACGGTATTCTCACCCGTATATGTTTTCGGCCCTTTCATCACCATGACAAGGACCTCATCAATCACTTCCTCCCCTTCGGTAATCCATCCATAATGAATCGTATGGGATTTGACCGCAGAAAGCTTTTTTCCTTCTTTTTTTGCACGGAATACGCGATCCGCCACTTCGAATGCATCGTTTCCGCTGATTCTTACAATACCAATTCCCGCCGGCGCCATCGCTGTGGACACTGCGGCAATTGTATCATCCAAATGAAATCCTGCCATTGTTTCCAGTCCTTTCTAAAACCTCTCTTTTGGGGGATCCCAGTATTCAGATCCACATCTTTTCTTTCCTTTCGCATGGCTCTGAATAGTTCCATTTTAGCAGAAAACCAGAAAAGACGGTACCCCGTATTTTACACAGGTACCGTCTTTTTGCATATTTTTTACGCTTTCTTATCGTTTCGGCGCTACAACAACGTGGCGATATGGCTCGCTGCCCTCGCTGTAGGTCTCCACAAATTTATTTCCCTGCAGTGCAGAGTGGATGATTCTTCTCTCGTAAGGATTCATCGGCTCTAAGGAAACCGGTCTTCTGGTCTTTTTCACTTTGTAAGCGATGTTTCTTGCCAGGTTTTCCAGTGTTTCTTTTCTGCGCTTGCGGTAATTTTCCGTATCAAGTTTGACACGAACGTAATCCTTCTGCTCTTTATTGACTACAAGGCTGGTCAGATACTGAAGGGAATCCAGCGTCTGTCCTCTTTTGCCGATCAGGATGCCCATATCCTCACCGGCAAAATCAACTTCAAGAGAACCGTTCTCGGCATTGTACTCCATCTGGATCTCAACCGGGAGCTCCATGGCTTTGAATACACCGCTTAAGAACTCAAGTGCCGTTGCCTTGATCTGGGCGATTTCCTCGTCTGTTCTCTGAACTACTTCACGCTCTTCTCTTGGCTCGGAGCGTCTTGCAGTTTCTGCCTGACGCGGAGCAGATTTTCTTTCCGTTTCTTTCTTTACAGCTTCTTTTTTCGGCGCTTCCTTTACCGGTGCAGGAGCTGCCTCTTTTTTCTCTGGTTTCTGGGGTGCTTCCGGTTCTTTTTCCGGTGCGGCTTTTACAGCGGCACGGATCACAGCCGGTTTACTTCCGATTCCAAAGAATCCGGAACTGCCTTCGCTGATGACCTGGATCTCCAGTTTATCGCTGGCAGCCTGAAGCTCAATGCAGGCTTTTGTAATAGCGTCGTCCACGGTTTTTGCGGATACTTCGATAAACTCCATAAAGATTTACCCCCTATTTTTTCTTTTTGCTGTTCTTTTCATCAAACTGTTTTACCATGTTTGCTTTCGCAGCGATGCTTCCGGCGCGGTATTCCTGATTACTGTTGTAATACTCAGTCGAAGCTTTTCTTGCTGCCTCTTTTTCCTCAGCAGACGGCTCTTCGTTCTCCTGTACCTGAATATTACGCACACTCTGCGTTGCAGCCTGTGTGATTTTCTGCGGCGGAAGGCCGGCTTTTTCTCTCTTCTTTGCAGCTTTTTCTTGGTTTTTGCGGATCACCTCATCCATGTCAATGGAAGACATATGACGGTTGATCACAATCTGCTGTACGCTTCGAACAAGCGCACCTGCAATCCAGTAAATACCAATACCGATGGAGAACGATAAACACATAAATGCGGAGAAAACAGGCATTACCGTGTTCATGGTCTTCATAGAATTTTCCATGGAGTTTGCTGTCTTATTTCCGTTGTTGGAAGATGGTGCCTGCGGCATCAGCTTGTAATTCAGCCACTGGGTAAACCATGCCAGAACCGGCACCAGAATTGCTCCTACAATCAGAAGAGCAGATCCGTTTGCCATACCCTCGCGGATGACATCCATCGGAGACTGTGTGATATTAAATCCAAGGAACATGTTGATATGCTTGGACTCCGCGGCGGTTTTTGTAATGGTATCCGCAATACCGGAGAACTCGCTGATATCGGCCAGCTTCGTCCACTGGGACGGTTTCAGCACATAAAACATGTCCAGAAGGTTATTTTCGGTTAATGTTTCACTTACTTTACTGTACATGGTAACACGGTTATCTGTGATAAACTGTGTCAGGATGTCAGAATATCCTGATACACCCATCATCTGTGTTGTCAGTCCCTGGAATACATTGCGGACACTTCCGATATATCCCGGAATATGATAGATAACCTGGTACAGCGCAAGCAGAATCGGCATCTGAACCAGCAGTGTACTGCAGCTTCCTGTCGGGGAGACACCGTATTTCTGATAAACTGCCATGGTTTCTTCAGATTTTTTCATCTGAGAAGCCTGGTCTTTTTTGTTCTGATATTTCTTTTCAATTCTCTGCAGATCCGGCTGCATTACGCTCATCATCTTCGACATCTTCTGCTGCTTGATCTGAAGCGGCGTCAGAACGAGATAAATGATAATCGTATACAGAATAATCGCAATACCGATGTTCGGAATTCCAATTTTTTCCAGGCAAAAATAAATTCCATTGATCAGCCAGCCGAGGATCTGGCATACCCACCCGATAATCGGCCACGTTGACTTACTCAGTACGATATCCAAAACGTCTTTTCCTCCTTATTTATCTACGGCACAGGGTCGTAACCTCCGTGTGAAAACGGGTTACATCTCAGTATTCTCCATAATGCCAGCAGACTTCCTTTGAAAGCACCATATTTCTGAATCGCTTCCAGCCCGTACTGCGAGCAGGTCGGCGTATAAGGGCAGTGCACCCTCTTCAGAGGAGACAGGTACTTCTGATAAAACCGGATACCTTTTATCAATACCGTCTTCATTTTTCTGTTTCCTTTAATATATGATGTAGTTTTCCCAGATGCAAAAGTGCTCCCTCTATCTCGAAATACGTACAGTTTTTTGCATTAACTCTTGCGATCACAACTACATCCATTCCACACTGAAATTCCTCTTCATGCAGACGATAACTCTCCCGGATCAGTCTCGCCAGATGGTGGCGCACAACGCTGTTTCCCACCTTTTTACTTACTGAAATTCCAATCCGGTTCCGTCCCAGCTGATTTTTCTTCACATACATGACCAGAAATCGGTTTGCAAACGATGTTCCCTGCTTATAAACCAGCTGAAAATCTCTGTTTTTTTTCAGGCTTTCCGAATATTTCATGAATCCATTCTTTCCTTCATGATTTGTCTAAATTTTCTTTTCATTGAATAGCTTTAGATAGAAGAAAAGACCACATAAATTTTATGCGGCCTTTGGTTTTATGCTGATAATTTTTTTCTTCCTTTTAATCTTCTTGCAGCTAAAACTTTTCTTCCACCTTTTGTGCTCATTCTTGCTCTGAATCCGTGAACTTTAGCTCTGGATCTTTTTTTCGGCTGAAATGTCATTTTCATAAGATAAGGCACCTCCTTTAAATTCTAATCAATAACTGCCTGCAAGGCAGTATTTCACTACATGTATGACAGAAAACATCATTTCAATTATATTCATAAACCCCCATTTCGTCAACCCTAAAATCAATAATTTTCGCAGTTTTTTTCGGAAAAAATGCCGCTCTGACGCGGTTTTCCGGTCTGCCGCTGCCCGTGCCTTCCGTGTGCTGATTTTCGGTTTATCCACAACTTATCCACACTGTCCGCCGCACGCGTACAAATACCAGTTCGATTTTTGTGCTTTCCACACGATATCTTGTAACCGTAATCAACATTATCCACAATCTGTGGATAACCTTGTGGATAACTTTCGGTTTTGCTGTGTACAACCTGTGGGCATTTCCAATTTTTCCAGTATTTACGCCATGTATAATGTGTATATAAGTTTTCCAGACTTTACACATTTCGGTTTTTCCAGCCCTCTATCCACAATTTTATCAACATAAGATTCCCTGTTATCCACAAACTATCCTCCATTTCATCAACAGGAAAATTTTTTACACATTCTGTGGATAAAAAAATAATTATCCACATTTTTGGGTTGAATAAAACGGCATTTTATTATATCATATAGAAGTAAAAATGCGACTATTCGGGGGAAATTTCGTTTTCCAGACAGAAGTTATCCCCAAAAAGCAATGATTATAGAAGCGGAGCGACAGAAAAAGCATGGAAATCGTACAAGATAAATGGAAAGAAATACTGCAGAGAGTGCGGGACGAGCACGAATTATCTGAGATCTCCTTTACTACATGGATTGAACCACTTACGATCCATTCGGTTGAGGACAATCTGATCACAATCCTGGTTCCATCCGAAAAAATGGGTCTCGATTACGTGAGCAAAAAATATACTCTTCCTATTAAAGTGGCAATCGCGGAAATCACAGGTGTCAACTATGAGATCCGCTTTATTCTTCCGGAAGAAGTGAAACAGGAAAAAGCGCCTGCTCCCGTCCAGAAAAATCTCTATGTGCCGAACCTGAATCCAAAGTATACCTTTGATACCTTCGTGGTCGGCAGCAATAACAAATTTGCCCATGCAGCTTCTCTCGCCGTGGCCGAATCCCCGGGAGAAATCTACAATCCGCTGTTTTTATACGGTGGTGTTGGACTGGGCAAAACCCATCTGATGCACTCGATCGCACATTTTATTCTTCAGAAGAACCCGTCTTCGCGGATTCTCTACGTAACGAGTGAAGAATTTACCAATGAAGTCATCGAGGCTATCCGAAACAGCAACAACACCGCAATGACCAAATTCCGTGAGAAATACCGCAATATCGACGTACTTCTCATCGATGATGTGCAGTTTATTATAGGAAAGGAATCCACGCAGGAAGAGTTTTTCCATACCTTCAATACGCTGCACGGCGCCAACAAACAGATCATCCTTTCTTCGGATCGTCCCCCGAAAGACATGGATATCCTGGAAGACCGCATCCGTTCCCGTTTCGAATGGGGACTCCTTGCCGACATCCAGAGCCCGGATTATGAGACGCGAATCGCCATTCTCCGAAAGAAACAGGAATTAGACGGCTATTCCGTCAGCGACGATGTGATCGAATACATCGCTTCCAATATTAAATCGAACATCCGTGAGTTGGAAGGCGCTCTCAACAAAATCATTGCATACGCAAACCTTGAAAAACGTGAAATCAACATTGATCTTGCAGAGCAGGTGCTGCGCGACATCATCTCCCCGAACGAGAAGAAGGTGATCACGCCGGAATTTATCATCGACACCGTTGCAGATCACTTCGATATTACGCCGTCCGACATTGTCGGCAGCAAGCGGAGCAGCAAAATCGTATTCCCGCGCCAGATCGCAATGTATCTGTGCCGCGAAATGCTCGATGCCCCGCTGACCGGAATCGGAAAAATGATGGGCGACCGCGATCATACCACTGTCATGCACGGCATTGAGAAGATCGAAAAGGAAATGAGTGCTAAAGACAGTGTCCGCAACACGGTAGACATCTTAAAGAAGAAGATCAACCCGTCGAAATAGGCGGAGCCTTTGTAACTCTGTCAAAACGATTAAAACCGATTTACATTTATATAAGAAGAAACTCATCGGTTGACAGGCCCTTATTTATACACAAACCGATGTGGAAAGCCTGTGGATGAATTGTGGACAAATTTGGGGCCTGAAGTTATCAACATTTCATACACAGGTTCACGTTCGATTATTCACAGAGTTATACAGATCGATTTTTCCAGTATTTCCGCATTCTTGACGGGGTTTTCCACATATCCACAGCCTCTACGACTAAGACTACGGATTTTTACTATATTTTTTCTTTATAAGCAGACTCACCAAGCAGTGAGGAAAGGAGAGTTATCCACAATTATGAAATTAGTGTTTGACAAAGCAGACCTTGTAAAAAGCGTTGGTATCGCTATGAAAGCTGTCTCCGGTAAAACAACCATGCCGATTCTGGAATGCATTCTGATTGATGCATCTTCCAACGTGATCAAATTTACCTCCAACGATATGGAACTCGGAATCGAAACCATCGTCACAGGTATGATTCTGGAACGCGGTATTGTTGCTCTGGATGCAAAGATTTTTTCTGAGATTGTAAGAAAACTTCCGGATAATCAGGTTACAATAGAAACAGATGAAAATCTGGTAACCACGATTACATGTGAAAAAGCAAAATTCAACATTCCGGGACAGTCAGGAGAAGATTTTTCCTATCTGCCGATTCTCGAAACTTCCGATTGTGTTTCCATTTCCCAGTTCACCTTAAAAGAACTGATCCGTCAGACCATTTTCTCCATTGCAGCCAATGAGAACAACAAACTGATGACCGGTGAGCTTTTTGAAATCAAAGATAACACACTTCGCGTCGTATCTCTGGACGGACACCGTATTGCGATCCGCAGAATTGAGCTGAAAGATTCGTATCCGGACCGAAAAGTCGTTGTTCCGGGAAAAACCCTGAACGAAATCAGCAAAATTCTGTCCGGTGAGATGGATGATCAGATTGATATTTACTTCTCGGAAAACCACATTATGTTCAAGTTCGATGATACAACGGTCGTTTCCAGACTGATCGACGGTGAATATTTCCGCATCGACCAGATGCTTTCGAGTGATTACGAGACAAAAGTGACGATCAACAAAAAAGAATTCTTAAGCTGTATCGACCGTGCGACGCTTCTTGTCAAAGAAGGCGACAAAAAACCGATCATCATCGACATCCAGGATGGAGCGATGGAACTGCAGATCAACTCCGCGATGGGTTCCATGAAAGAAGAGATCGATATCAACAAAGAAGGCAAGGATATTATGATCGGTTTTAACCCGAAATTCCTGATCGATGCACTTCGTGTTATTGATGACGAGGAGATTTCGATTTATCTGGTCAACCCGAAGGCTCCATGTTTTATCCGGAACGAAGAAGAGAGCTATATCTATCTGATTCTGCCGGTAAACTTCAATTCCGTGAGATAAGTCACATAAGTTTGAAATCTGCCGGAACCTTTTCTGAAAGAACTTTCAGCGGTTTTACAGCCACACAGGTTGAAAACTGCGAACTTACGTGAGGAAAAGGCACGGCAGTGCAGGAGGAAAAAATGGAAATTATTACGCTGCGTGAAGATTACATCAAACTGGGCCAGGCATTAAAAGCTGCGGCTCTGGTAGAAGACGGCGTGGAAGCAAAGCTCGTCATCAAGGACGGCTGCGTGACCGTAAATGGTGAAGTAGATACCCGCCGCGGCCGCAAGCTCTATGACGGAGATGTTGTCTGCTACAATGGAAATGAGATACAAATTAAAAAATAAGGCTTAAAAACTTAAGCTGATTTTTCACGGACGAGTGCTCATGTATATCAAATCTTTAGAACTGAAGAACTATCGGAATTATGAGAGTTTATGCATAAATATCAGCCCCGGAACGAATATTCTCTACGGCGACAATGCCCAGGGAAAGACGAATATTCTCGAGGCTTTATATCTCGCGGGTACGACAAAATCGCACCGTGGCAGCAAGGACCGCGAAATCATCCAGTTTGACCGGGAGGAAGCCCATATCCGGATGATGGTGGAGCGGAACGGCAGCACGCATAAAATCGATATGCATCTGAAAAAAAATAAATCCAAGGGAATCGCCATCGATGGAGTTCCGATCCGCAAAGCGTCGGAACTTTTTGGCATTGTAAATATTGTGTTTTTCTCTCCGGAGGACCTGAATATCATCAAAAATGGTCCTGCGGAGCGCCGGCGTTTCCTGGATAGCGAAATTTGTCAATTGTCAAGACTATACATGATCGAGCTTGCCAATTATAATAAAGTGGTGGCGCAGAGAAACAAGCTGCTTAAAGAGATTTCGTTTTCCGGCAGAATGGCGGATACGCTCGAGATCTGGGATGAGCAGATGGTCCGCTATGGAACAAGCATTATTTCCGAGCGGAAAAAGTTTATCAGCCGCCTGAATGATATTTTATCCGAGATCCATCAGAATCTGACCGGAGGAAAGGAGCAGATTCTGATTACTTATGAACCGAATGTGTCCGAGGAAGCGTTTTCCGAAGAGTTAAAAGCCGGAAGAGAGCGTGATCTGCGTTTCGGACAGTCCTACACCGGGCCGCACCGGGACGATTTCTGTGTGCGGGTCAACGACATTGATATCCGTAAATACGGTTCCCAGGGGCAGCAGAGGACGGCGGCGCTTTCGCTGAAACTGGCGGAGATCCGTCTGGTCGAGGAGGAAATTCACGATACACCGGTTTTACTGCTGGATGATGTTTTGTCGGAGCTGGACGGCAGCCGGCAGAATTATCTTCTGCAGAGCATTCACAGCATACAGACACTGATTACCTGTACCGGACTGGACGAGTTTGTCGAAAATCATTTTGAGGCAAACAGCGTATTCCAGGTGGTCGAGGGATCTGTGTTTCACAAAGAAACAGGAGGAATCTAAATGAGTACAGAGAACATGGAAAAGACAGAGTATGGTGCAGACCAGATTCAGATTCTGGAGGGTCTGGAAGCCGTACGGAAGCGCCCAGGTATGTATATCGGCAGTACCTCCGCACGGGGACTTCACCATCTGGTCTATGAGATTGTCGACAACTCGGTAGACGAGGCACTGGCAGGATACTGCAAAAATATTGACGTTACGATTAACCCGGACAACTCCATCACCGTCATCGACGACGGCCGTGGTATTCCGGTCGGCATCAATCATAAGTCGGGCCTTCCGGCCGTTGAGGTTGTCTTTACGGTGCTGCACGCAGGCGGAAAGTTCGGCGGCGGAGGGTACAAGGTATCCGGCGGTCTGCACGGCGTTGGTGCATCCGTTGTAAATGCGCTGTCCAACTGGCTTGAGGTGCGCGTTTATCACGATGGAAAGGTTTACTTCCAGCGGTATGAGCGCGGAAAAACCATGAATAAGCTGGAGGTCATCGATACCTGTCCGATCGAAAAAACAGGTACCGAGGTCCGTTTCCTGCCGGATGACACGATGTTCGAGGAGACGGTTTATGATTACGACGTTTTAAAAACAAGACTCCGCGAGACCGCATTTCTGACCAAGGGACTGCGCATTGTTCTGCGCGATCTGCGCACGGATCCGGTAGTGGAAAAAGCATTCCACTACGAGGGCGGTATCAAAGAGTTTGTCAGCTACCTGAACAAGAGCAAAACGGCGCTCTACCCGGACATCATCTACTGCGAGGGAGAAAGAGACGGCGTTCTCGTTGAGGTTGCGATGCAGCACAACGATTCCTATCAGGAAAATACGTACGGTTTCGTCAACAACATTACGACGCCGGAGGGCGGTACCCATATCGTGGGCTTCCGGAATGCACTGACGAAAACCTTTAATGAATATGCAAGAGCAAATAAACTGTTAAAAGACAGCGAACCGAACCTGACCGGAGAGGATATCCGCGAGGGTATGACGGCGATTGTCAGCATCAAAATCGAGGAGCCGCAGTTCGAGGGCCAGACAAAGCAGAAACTTGGAAACAGCGAGGCGAGAGGAGCAGTCGACAATATCGTGAGCACCCAGCTCGAGCTGTTTCTGGAGCAGAACCCGGCTGTTGCAAAAACGATCGTTGAAAAGTCCCTGCTTTCCCAGCGTGCGAGAGAGGCTGCAAGAAAAGCGCGTGACCTGACGAGAAGAAAATCCGCACTGGACGGTATGTCCCTGCCTGGAAAACTGGCAGACTGCACCGACAAGGATCCAAAAAACTGTGAGATCTTCCTGGTCGAGGGAGATTCCGCGGGCGGTTCCGCAAAATCCGCGAGAAGCCGTGCAACGCAGGCGATCCTGCCTCTGCGTGGAAAAATCCTGAATGTAGAGAAAGCACGTCTCGATAAAATTTATGCCAATGCCGAGATCAAAGCGATGATTACGGCATTCGGAACCGGAATCCACGACGATTTCGATATCACCAAACTGCGCTACGACAAGATCATCATCATGACCGATGCCGATGTCGACGGCGCGCACATCGACACACTGATGCTGACGTTCCTGTACCGCTTCATGCCGGAGCTGATCAAACAGGGCCACGTTTACCTGGCACAGCCGCCGCTGTTCAAGATTGAGAAAAACAAAAAAGTATGGTACGCATACGACGACGATCAGATGAATCAGATCCTCAATGAGATCGGACGCGGAGATAATAAGATCCAGCGTTACAAAGGACTGGGAGAGATGGATGCGGAGCAGCTCTGGGAGACCACCATGGACCCGGAACGCCGTGTTCTGCGCCGCGTTGTGTTCGATGAAGAGTATTCTTCTGAAATTGATCTTACCTTCAATACGCTCATGGGCGACAAGGTAGAACCGCGCCGTGACTTTATCGAAGAGAGAGCAAAATACGCAAACAACCTGGATATCTAAAAAGTCCTGTGAACTGAAGTGGAGGAAAAGATGGAAGATAATGTTTTTGATAAAATTCACGAGGTCGATCTGAAAGACACGATGGAGGAATCCTACATCAACTACGCGATGAGCGTAATTGCATCCCGTGCACTTCCAGACGTCCGCGATGGCTTAAAGCCGGTACAGAGACGTATTCTGTACTCCATGAGTGAACTGAACAATACGCCGGATAAGCCGCACCGTAAGTGCGCGCGTATCGTCGGTGATACGATGGGTAAATATCACCCGCACGGCGACAGCTCTATCTACGGAGCACTCGTCAACATGGCACAGGACTGGGCAACCCGTTATCCGATGGTGGACGGCCATGGAAACTTCGGTTCCGTCGACGGCGACGGCGCTGCGGCTATGCGATACACCGAGGCACGTTTAAGCAAAATCTCGATGGAGATGCTGGCGGATATCAACAAAGACACCGTAGACTTCGCCCCGAACTTTGATGAAACCGAAAAAGAGCCTGTTGTTATGCCGGCCCGCTACCCGAACCTTCTGGTAAACGGTACTTCCGGTATCGCAGTCGGTATGGCAACGAACATCCCGCCGCACAATCTGCGCGAGGTGGTAAGTGCCATTGTAAAAATTATTGATAATATCATCGAGGAGGACCGTACGACAGATCTCGAGGAGATTCTCGGCATTGTAAAAGGCCCTGACTTCCCGACCGGAGCAGAAATCCTCGGCACCCGCGGCATCGACGAGGCCTACCGTACCGGCCGCGGTAAAATCCGTGTTCGTGCGGTATCAAACATCGAGACACTGCCGAACGGAAAGAGCGAGATCATCGTAACCGAGATCCCGTACATGGTAAACAAGGCGCGCCTGATCGAGAACATCGCCGCGCTGGTAAGAGATAAAAAGATCGACGGCATCACCGGCATTGCGGACCACTCCAACCGTGAGGGTATGCGCATCTGTATCGAACTGCGCCGCGACGCCAATGCAAACGTCATCTTAAACCAGCTGTACAAACATACTCAGATGCAGGATACCTTTGGTGTGATCATGCTTGCACTGGTAAACAATCAGCCGAAAGTCATGAACCTTCTGGAGATGCTGACGTATTATCTGCAGCACCAGGAAGAGGTTGTGACGAGAAGAACGAAATACGACCTGAACAAAGCGCAGGAGAGAAGCCATATTCTGGAAGGACTCTTAAAAGCGCTTGACCATATTGACGAAGTGATCCATATCATCCGTGCATCCGCGAATGCGGCAGAGGCGAAGAAGAACCTGATGGAACGCTTCGATCTGAGTGATGCCCAGGCCCAGGCAATCGTAGACATGCGTCTGCGCGCTCTGACCGGTCTGGAACGGGAGAAGCTCGAGAACGAGTACAAAGAGCTGATGGCGCGCATCGAGCAGTTAAAAGCCATCCTCGCAGACCGCAAGGTGCTTCTTGGCGTTATCCGCAGGGAGATTCTGACCGTATCCGAAAAATACGGCGATGACAGAAGAACTTCCATCGGCTTTGATGAGTACGATCTCTCCATGGAGGATCTGATTCCGCGCGAGAATACTGTCATCACCATGACGAAACTGGGCTATATCAAACGTATGACCGTTGACAACTTCCGCAGCCAAAACCGCGGCGGCAAGGGAATCAAGGGCATGCAGACCATCGAGGACGACTACATCGAGGAGCTTCTGATGACGACGACCCATCATTACCTGATGTTCTTTACGAATACGGGAAGAGTCTACCGTCTGAAAGCATACGAGATTCCGGAGGCGTCCAGAACCGCAAGAGGAACGGCGATTGTCAACCTTCTCCAGCTGCAGCCGGGAGAGAAGATTACCGCTGTTATTCCAATGCGCAAATATGAGAAGGGCCATTATCTGTTTATGGCAACGAAAAAGGGACTGGTGAAGAAGACGCCGCTCGAAGAATACGAGAACGTCAGAAAAACGGGTCTTGCTGCCATTGCGCTCCGCGATGATGATGAACTGATTGAAGTTAAGACAACTGATAACGAGAAAGAGATTATTCTGGTAACGAAATTCGGCCAGTGTATCCGCTTCAAGGAAAACGATGTGCGTACGACAGGCCGTGTTTCTATGGGTGTACGCGGCATCAACCTTCTGGACGGCGATGAAGTAGTCGGCATGCAGATCTGCACGCAGGGAGACTATCTCCTTGTCGTATCCGAAAACGGCATGGGCAAACGGACGCCGATGGCAGAGTTTACCGTACAGCTCCGCGGCGGCAAGGGTGTCAAATGCTATAAGATTACCGAAAAGACCGGAAACCTGATCGGTTCCAAGGCGGTCAACGAGGATAATGAGATCATGATGATCACCACAGAGGGAATCATCATCCGTACGCCATGCTCCGGCATTTCTGTGATGGGACGGATCACATCCGGCGTTAAGCTGATGGATGTGGACGGCGAAATCAAGGTTGCCAGCATTGCAAAAGTAAGAGACAAAGAGGCGTCCGAGGAGACTCCGGTTTCGGAGAAAGAGAACGAAACGGCTTCTGAGAAAACGCAGGAATAATACAGCGTCGCAAAACGTGCCTGAGAGAAAAAAGCTCAGGCACGTTTTGCTCGTTTGGGGAAGGGGAGAAAAACATGAAACGAATTTTACTGATGGTGCTGCGGAATCTGCTTCTGGTTCCGTGGATGTGGTGCCGGCTCTGTTACCATGCAGCGCATCCGGACAAGTACAGTCTGGAAGAGCACTTTAAAATGCTGCGCTTTGTTGTACAGCGGGCGAACAAAGGCGGAAACGTCATTGTGGAATCCTATGGAGCAGAAAATCTTCCGGAGCAGGACGGTTTTGTGCTGTATCCGAATCACCAGGGACTGTACGATGTGCTGGCGATCGCAGGAGCGTGCTCGCGTACCTTTACAGTTGTTGCCAAAAAAGAGGTAGAGCATATTCCGTTTTTAAAACAGGTCTTTGCGTGCATCCACGCGCTGTTTATGGACCGGGAGAATCTGCGGCAGTCAATGCAGGTTATCAATGAGGCGGCCGATGTCGTAAAAGAAGGCAAAAACGTCATTCTGTTTCCGGAAGGAACGAGGAGCAGAAAGGGAAACCAGCTGCTGGAGTTTAAAAGCGGCAGCTTCAAGATCGCAGTAAAAGCAAAATGCCCGATCGTGCCGGTTGCGTTAAAAAACTGTTTTGTTCCGTTTGACTCCAATACCGTCCGTCCCGTAACGGTAGAAGTCCATTTTCTCGACCCGATCCCATATGAGGAATACCAGGGAATGAAGACAACAGAGATTGCCGAGATGGTAAAGAAGAGAATTGAAGCCGTCGTAACCGCGTAGCGGTTTCAGAAAAGAGCGTGATATGCGCTCTTTTCTGCTATTCTGGGGGCTGATTTGGGTTCTGTAAGGCATATTTTCTATAATAGTAAGAAAAAAACAAAAAAATCGAAAAAACGGGTTGACAAGAACGTAAGGTTTTTGTATAATAAACCATGCGTCACGAATGAGTGACCGCACATATCATTTTATATTTAGGCATTTGGAGAAGTACTCAAGTGGCTGAAGAGGCGCCCCTGCTAAGGGTGTAGGTCGGGTAACCGGCGCGAGGGTTCAAATCCCTCCTTCTCCGTTTAAAAGCCAAAAACAAAATGATATTTTTTGTGGAAAAAGTTCTTGACAAACAGCTTCACATCTGATAAGATAGCAGAGTTGGCGATGGGTTTGAAAAAACTAATCCCAAAAAATAAATTAAAAAAAGTTCTTGACAAAAGCGAATGAGTTTGATAAAATAAACGAGTTGCTGATCGAAAGAACGGCGAAGAAGTTAAAAAAAACTTCAAAAAAAATAAATCAAAAAAGTTCTTGACAAACGAAAAGTTCTGTGGTAAAATAAAAGAGCTGATCCGAGTCGGAACGGCAAAGATCCTTGATAATTAAACAATGAAACACATCCTCGAAAGTTCTGAATAAGTAATTCAAAACGATCGAAAGATCCT